>Ga0116228_10006942_pt1 | contig 10120 bp, 8 predicted proteins | sample S1TSphfallax_2_FD_89694 | JGI IMG/M metagenome (GOLD analysis project Ga0116228, IMG submission 89694) | Host-associated microbial communities from peat moss isolated from Minnesota, USA - S1T2_Fc - Sphagnum fallax MG | ecosystem: Host-associated > Plants > Peat moss > Unclassified | place: USA...
GCTCAAGTAAAGCATCTGTTGAAACCTTTGATGCCAGTAGGCGTTGATCACATTTGTGCGCTGATTGCTATCTTATTATTGAATTATCTGTTGAAACCTTTGATGCCAGTAGGCGTTGATCACCTGGTCACGTTTATCTGGGTAGCACTGTTGTACTTACACTGTTGAAACCTTTGATGCCAGTAGGCGTTGATCACAGCCTCTGCTATTGCTCTTTTTCTTGCGCCTGCTGCCTGTTGAAACCTTTGATGCCAGTAGGCGTTGATCACAAAAAGTTTCTATTCGTGTGGGAGCAAATGCCCACTGTTGAAACCTTTGATGCCAGTAGGCGTTGATCACAATAACAAGTTTGGGGAAGGCGATCGCGCTCAGTCGATCTGTTGAAACCTTTGATGCCAGTAGGCGTTGATCACCCCTGATACGTCAAGCGGTAATTCTGGACCTTCTACTGTTGAAACCTTTGATGCCAGTAGGCGTTGATCACTCTGCAATTCCCAGTTGATTCTTGTCTAACGGAGCCTGTTGAAACCTTTGATGCCAGTAGGCGTTGATCACTCTGCATTCCTTCTGAGTTTTCTGCGCTTTATCAGCCTGTTGAAACCTTTGATGCCAGTAGGCGTTGATCACACACTGACTCAACCAATACCCTCTACTGACAGATCTGTTGAAACCTTTGATGCCAGTAGGCGTTGATCACTATGTAATTCGCGGTTTTGGGGGACTGGGTCTGGATCTGTTGAAACCTTTGATGCCAGTAGGCGTTGATCACTTGATAGCTTGTTTCTCGTTTTATCCCAATAACCTCCTGTTGAAACCTTTGATGCCAGTAGGCGTTGATCACGCTAAGAGAATGATAGCACTGTCTCCGTCTTTGGTCTGTTGAAACCTTTGATGCCAGTAGGCGTTGATCACGCAAGGACAAAACAGGTTGTAGATATATCTGATTGCTGTTGAAACCTTTGATGCCAGTAGGCGTTGATCACGATATTATGATGGTTTTCAAGATCCACTACAAGATCTGTTGAAACCTTTGATGCCAGTAGGCGTTGATCACCATAGTCAGTAAGTCCATGACTATTTTTGACAGGTCTGTTGAAACCTTTGATGCCAGTAGGCGTTGATCACTCCCTCCAGTACAGGTGTTTTTTTGTTTGGAAAAACTGTTGAAACCTTTGATGCCAGTAGGCGTTGATCACAATCTAGCCACAAAGCGCTTCTGCCTCTTTCTGGGCTGTTGAAACCTTTGATGCCAGTAGGCGTTGATCACTGACTAATAGTTCAATCGAGTTCGCAGTAGCTCCCACTGTTGAAACCTTTGATGCCAGTAGGCGTTGATCACTCATTGGCTTCCCATCACGATTGAGAAACACTAGTTCTGTTGAAACCTTTGATGCCAGTAGGCGTTGATCACTTTAAATCTCTAGCTTCAGCTACCATTCTGACTGCTCTGTTGAAACCTTTGATGCCAGTAGGCGTTGATCACTGAGCGCCGGTATAAGCTGCTAAGGAAAGAAGGTACTGTTGAAACCTTTGATGCCAGTAGGCGTTGATCACAGTATTTGATCAAGTCAACAACTCAGCCCAAATTGCTGTTGAAACCTTTGATGCCAGTAGGCGTTGATCACGCTCAATATCGTGCCTCAAGTCAAGGACAAGCGGGGCTGTTGAAACCTTTGATGCCAGTAGGCGTTGATCACAAAATAGCCCTGTACTCTGGTGCAGAAGCAAGAGGTCTGTTGAAACCTTTGATGCCAGTAGGCGTTGATCACCGCAGAGATGGAGGATCGAAGTCAGGATTGTATCCTGTTGAAACCTTTGATGCCAGTAGGCGTTGATCACAATTCCAGAGACAGGTAGGAGAATGCTTTCACCTCCTGTTGAAACCTTTGATGCCAGTAGGCGTTGATCACTAGTGTTCTGGAAGCCATGCATCGCTAATTGTGTACTGTTGAAACCTTTGATGCCAGTAGGCGTTGATCACACATTATTCGACATCGAGGCTTATTCATCTCCCACGCTGTTGAAACCTTTGATGCCAGTAGGCGTTGATCACTCTATAATGGGCAATCTTATTTACACCCCACAATCTGTTGAAACCTTTGATGCCAGTAGGCGTTGATCACGCGAATGGCGATACGAGTATTGGGATTGCTGGTTAATCTGTTGAAACCTTTGATGCCAGTAGGCGTTGATCACTTAATCTTTGCTTGCTCCACGGTAAGCAACCGGGACTGTTGAAACCTTTGATGCCAGTAGGCGTTGATCACTATACCTTGCGCTCCTCTCGGACCAGGAATAGATTCTGTTGAAACCTTTGATGCCAGTAGGCGTTGATCACTTCCTCAGCAGTTAGATAATAGTCCTACTATTCCTGCTGTTGAAACCTTTGATGCCAGTAGGCGTTGATCACGTATTGCTTCTAATGCCGCCGCTACTCTTCAGAACTGTTGAAACCTTTGATGCCAGTAGGCGTTGATCACGAAAAATTACACAAATCACCACCTACTGAAGCCGCTGTTGAAACCTTTGATGCCAGTAGGCGTTGATCACGGTATGGTATATTCCTCTAGTGCTGGCACATGGTACTGTTGAAACCTTTGATGCCAGTAGGCGTTGATCACTATAAGGATGGGAAAATACTTTTCTCTGTTCTTTATGCTGTTGAAACCTTTGATGCCAGTAGGCGTTGATCACCACAGGTTTTGGTGTCTGGAATGGAGCGAATTCGAGCACTGTTGAAACCTTTGATGCCAGTAGGCGTTGATCACTGCTAATTTCTGGAGTGCAGTTGCATAATTTTTGGTCTGTTGAAACCTTTGATGCCAGTAGGCGTTGATCACCCTTTTGTGCAATTGATCCAAGCGCAAGTTAGTCCTGTTGAAACCTTTGATGCCAGTAGGCGTTGATCACGCTCGTTATAGTCGGAAGACTCAAAACAGAAGGAACACTGTTGAAACCTTTGATGCCAGTGCGTTGATCACTTTCTCGCTGATTTGACTTTGCCTCCTTCTATTCCCTGTTGAAACCTTTGATGCCAGTAGGCGTTGATCACCTTGGTAATCGGTTTCCCATTTTTTCATATAAAGCTGTTGAAACCTTTGATGCCAGTAGGCGTTGATCACCTGTGGTTTTGGAACCCACTGGAGTACATTACTCCTGTTGAAACCTTTGATGCCAGTAGGCGTTGATCACAAGCCCCTGATTTGGATGAAGCTCCTGATTTGGATGCTGTTGAAACCTTTGATGCCAGTAGGCGTTGATCACCAGCTTTCTGATGTAGAGCAATCCTGGCTATTACCCCTCCTGTTGAAACCTTTGATGCCAGTAGGCGTTGATCACTGCAGCGATTTCATAAATTTTACGCGCTTGTAGTCCTAGTAAAATAAGCCCTAAGAAACTTGCGAAGCGCCCATGTTCCCAAATTCGTGAACGTATCCGATCAATGCAAGATTGTTTACGAATTCGACAACAGATTCAGGATGAGTGTTTTGGAGGTAAACCAGATGAAGCACATGAACGTGCTATTAGTGAAGTAATAAATGGCATAAATATTTGCTTAGATCTGGAAAAAATAAACTGTGCTCCGGGACATCCAATGGCTAACCTTTAATCTATGTCAAAAAATATATTTGAAGCAATACAAAACCACAATTTGATTGATCTGGTGAATGCACTTGCTCGCGGAGACAATCCAAATACCCTTTCCCCAGAATGGCCAGCATGGACACCACTTCATGAAGCTATTGAACAGCTTGAAGATGGGGGATCACTTGATGTTATTGTGCTCCTGCTTCGATTTGACGCATTTGTCGATATGTGGGATACAGCTCATGAATCAACACCGCTTTTGATGGCGATATTCCGAAATCAGACAGAATCCGTAAGATTATTACTTGTTGCGGGTGCTGATACTAATGTTGTTAGTAGCGAAGGAGATACACCCCTAAGATGGTGTGTTGAAAATAACTGTTATAATATGGCATCAATACTATTACATTGCGGAGCAACTAAAACGATCAATAGTGCGGGAGGATTAAAGGGAATGACAGCACTTGGGTTAGCAGCAAACCAGCTTAATATACAAATGATTGAGTTACTTTTACAAGCAGGAGCAGACCCTGAATTTCCTGATATTGATAGGTTAACAGCATATGAGCGTTTGCCCTTACGCAATCAAACTCAAGATGATGCTGTATGGCTCGCAGCAGAAGCATTACTATTAAATGATTTCCATCCACGAAGTAGCATTAAAACTATAATCTAGAACATTGTCTTCTACAAACTCAAATTAAACCTTCTTGATCAGTAGAGGGATCAAAATAATTATAACTATGTGAAGTTTTGTAAAATCGACAGAACTCCTTTGTGTTAAGACTTTAGTTGCGCTTCAGTGCAACTACGAACTAAGGGTATTATTTTGCTATCCTACTTATCACCCCTATTGGATCATTTCTAATCTCTATCTCCAGGAGGAGGAAAAGTAGTCAAGGCTGTAATTACTATTAAAGCATCTTCCATCATCTTGCTCTCTCAGATTGAGGTATCACTGAGAGGACAGGTTGTTAGGATGCATAGTCTCTCCCTTTGGGCCCGTGCGGGTCTGGGGGGAGAGATTTTGGCTTTTTCTGGGGATAAATTTGTGCTGGAAGCATCTTCTCAAGCTTATTCTATGAAAACCTCTCCGCTCTTCCTACTCCCTCTTCTGTTTCTCTAAGCTAAACTAAACTTTAGGCGGTAATCTTGCCATGACAATAGCGGGATTTTCCGTTATGTTAATATAAGTTAACATAATTCTCAGATATAATCGCTCTGAATTTAGGAGATGCTGCAGGACATGCAGCGCCCGCAAAGCAGCGAATGTCAATCAATATAAGTGGAGGACTTACCGGGCGTGAATAAAAAATGGAGAAATGCGGGGCTGTATGCGCTCCTGTTCATAGTCGTAATTGCTTTAGGAACTGCATTCTTTGATAAACAACCCCAAGGTAGAGAAACCTGGCGATATAGTCATTTTATCCAAGAAGTGGAAAATGGTGGAGTGGAAAGGGTTAGTTTGAGTTCCGACCGTTCTACAGCCTTGGTAACACCTAAAACCGGTCAAAAAAAGATTGTCACTTTGGTTAATGATCCAGAATTAATTAATACCCTCATTGCTAAAGGTGTTGATATTTCTATACTTCCTCAAACTGATGAAGGATTTTGGTTCAAAGCTTTAAGCAGTTTATTTTTCCCAGTATTGCTATTGGTTGGTTTATTTTTCTTGCTACGTCGCGCTCAGAATGGACCTGGTAGCCAAGCGATGAACTTTGGTAAATCCAAGGCTAGAGTCCAAATGGAACCTCAAACTCAGGTGACTTTTGGGGATGTTGCAGGAATTGACCAGGCGAAGTTGGAATTAAACGAAGTTGTAGATTTTTTGAAGAACGCCGATCGCTTTACTGCTATTGGGGCAAAAATTCCTAAAGGTGTTCTGCTAGTTGGACCTCCTGGTACAGGAAAAACTCTCTTAGCTCGTGCTGTGGCTGGAGAAGCTGGTGTACCATTCTTCTCGATCTCTGGGTCAGAGTTTGTGGAAATGTTTGTTGGTGTTGGTGCTTCTCGTGTACGGGATTTATTCGAGCAAGCTAAATCCAATGCTCCTTGTATTGTCTTTATTGATGAAATTGACGCTGTAGGTCGTCAACGTGGTGCTGGTTTGGGTGGTGGTAATGATGAACGAGAACAAACTCTCAACCAGTTATTGACGGAAATGGATGGTTTTGAAGGTAATACTGGGATCATTATTATTGCTGCTACTAACCGTCCTGATGTACTTGATGCTGCTTTGTTACGTCCCGGTCGTTTCGATCGCCAAGTTGTAGTAGATCGTCCTGATTATGCTGGTCGTAGTGAAATCCTGAAAGTTCACGCTCGCGGTAAGACATTGGCGAAAGATGTAGATTTGGATAAAGTTGCTCGTCGTACACCTGGGTTTACTGGTGCTGATTTATCTAATCTGCTGAATGAAGCAGCAATTTTAGCAGCAAGGCGGAATTTGACTGAAATCTCTATGGACGAAATTAATGATGCGATTGATCGCGTGTTAGCTGGTCCAGAGAAGAAAGATCGTGTGATGAGCGAAAAGCGTAAGACATTAGTGGCTTATCATGAAGCAGGTCATGCTTTAGTTGGCGCTTTAATGCCAGATTATGACCCTGTGCAAAAGATCAGTATTATTCCTCGTGGTCGTGCTGGTGGTTTGACTTGGTTTACTCCCAGTGAAGATCGGATGGATACTGGGTTATACAGCCGTGCTTATTTGGAAAACCAAATGGCTGTAGCTTTAGGTGGTCGTTTGGCGGAGGAAATTATCTTTGGTGAAGAAGAAGTCACTACTGGTGCTTCCAATGATTTACAACAAGTCGCACGGGTAGCCAGACAAATGATTACTCGTTTTGGCATGAGCGATCGCTTAGGTCCAGTGGCTCTAGGTCGTCAACAAGGAAATATGTTCCTTGGTCGAGATATCATGTCAGAGCGTGATTTCTCGGAAGAAACCGCAGCAGCTATTGACGAGGAAGTGCGGAAATTAGTCGATGTAGCTTATACTCGCGCTAAGGAGGTACTGCTGAATAATCGTAACGCCTTAGACGATATTGCTAATATGTTGATTGACAAAGAAACAGTGGATGCTGAGGAATTACAAGATATCCTCGCTAACAATGATGTGAAAATGGCTGCTTTTGCTTAATTGCTTTTAGATAGCTCGCATCAGCAAGATGATTTTTTATGCAAGGTAATTCTAGAAATATCTAGAATTACCTTGTTTTCTAAAATAAGACTAAATAATACCTTTCCTATAACCACCATATCCCGCACATTATTGTTTAAGTACTTTACTATTAGCTGTGATGTCTGTCATTTTGTCTTTTATAGTAACGTCAGTTTCAATATGGAAATTTTTCTCATCGCGATCAAATGTGTAGTCGAGCAGGTCGCAGGGTGTAATAATTCTGTCTTCTCCTCTAGCACGGTAAGCCCTGGTCAAACCATTACATAGACTATTCAGCACCCTACCGCTAATTTGTTCGATCGCATCGGAGTTTTTTAGTTTTGAGATGGATGTAGGATGGACATTGGCCAATTCAGCCAATTCTTTATTGGAAATTTTTCTTTCAGCCATTAAAAGCCTTAGTCGCCAGCGAATCATTGTCTAGGAGCCTCTAACTCAAGATTTCCTCTCATAGTTTGCCTCATTCATGCTTTTATTGTCAGCACATCTTTAAAATACGTATGATACCAATTCTATAGCTAGGTAAATTTATATATATTTATCCAACACATCCTGATTCTTTTTCCCCTGCTCCCCAATGTAAAAACTAAAATTAGAATACAGCGGAGTTGTCAGAGGCTCCGCTTCCATGGAAAAAACTGATAACTAGGGCCATAAGAGAGGTAATATAGATGACTACAGTATTTACAAGCACTGTATCTCGACTTACTCAAGATAGCTCGCTACTCCTCTGGTTTCATGAAGTTGGTATTGCTGATGTTTCCCTCGTAGGTGGGAAAAATGCTTCACTAGGAGAGATGATTCAGCAACTCATACCCAAAGGTGTCAATGTTCCTACAGGTTTTGCTACTACTGCTTACGCATATCGCTATTTTATTGAATCGGCTGGATTAACTACTCATCTGCGGGAAATATTTGCTGGTTTAGATGTCGAGAATGTCACAGATTTACAGGTACGGGGAAAAAAGGCGCGATCGCTGCTGATGAAAACACGATTTCCCGCCGATTTAAGACAGGCGATCGCGACAGCATACCTGAGTTTATGTGAAAGATATAACGGTGAGACAGACGTTGCGGTGCGTTCCAGCGCTACAGCCGAAGATCTACCTGATGCTAGTTTTGCTGGACAGCAGGAATCTTATTTGAACATTACTGGTGTGGAAGGTGTTCTAGGAGCTTGTCATAGATGCTTTGCTTCTCTATTTACTGACCGCGCCATTTCTTATCGTCAGACTAAAGGATTTGACCATTTCAGTGTGGCTTTGTCTGTCGGTGTGCAAAAAATGGTACGTTCTGACTTAGCATCATCTGGCGTGATGTTTTCCATTGATACAGAGACTGGCTTTAAAGATGTCATATTAATTAATTCCGCCTATGGTTTAGGCGAGAATGTGGTTCAAGGAAATGTCAATCCAGATGAATTTTATGTATTCAAGCCAACTCTCCAGAGAGGTTTTCGCCCAATTATTAGCAAAAATTTGGGGAGTAAAGCTTGGAAAATGGTTTATGACGACGGGACAAAATTTACCAAAAATCTCCCAGTTCCTGGGACTGAACAAGGGAAATTTAGTATTACAGATGAAGAGGTTTTACAACTAGCCAATTGGGCATATTTGATCGAAGAACATTATTCCCATGTGCATGGAACTTATACTCCTATGGACATAGAATGGGCGAAGGATGGGATGACTAACCAATTATTTATTGTTCAAGCTCGCCCGGAAACTGTACAATCGCAAAAAAAGGAAAATGTTTTACGAGACTACCATTTTTCTCTGGAAAAGCAGGAAGTAGTCAATGGAGAAGCTTCTCCAGAAATTCCCAGATTGAAACTTCCCCAACCTTTAATTACTGGACATGCGATCGGTAAGGCTATTAGTCAGGGAAAAGTACATTTAATCTTAGATGCGCATAACATTGATCAGTTCCAATCAGGAGAAATTTTGGTCACGGTGAGAACTGACCCAGATTGGGAACCAATCATGAAGCGAGCTAGTGCGATCGTGACTAATTCTGGCGGACGTACCTGTCACGCAGCCATTATTGCGCGGGAATTGGGTGTACCAGCTATTGTCGGCTGTGGTCATGCTACGGAAATTTTGCGAAATGGTCAAGAGGTAACGGTTTCTTGTGCTGAAGGGGAAGAAGGTAAAGTATATCCTGGTTTATTACCTTTTGAATTGCGGGAAGTTCCTTTAGATGATCTACCCCGGACGCGCACCCAAATTTTGATGAATGTGGGTAATCCCCAAGAAGCTTTAAGTCTATCTGCTATCCCTAATGATGGAGTAGGATTAGCACGCACAGAATTTATTATCGCCAATCACATCCAAATTCATCCGATGGCTCTAATCCATTATGATTCTCTATCAGATAGAGCGATCAAAACGAAAATTGAGCAAATTACGGCGCTTTATCAGGATAAATCCCAGTATTTTGTAGACAAGTTGGGACAGGGAATTGGGGCGATCGCTGCTGCGTTTTATCCTAAACCAGTCATTGTCAGGATGTCGGATTTTAAGAGCAATGAATATGCAAACTTGTTAGGTGGTAAACAATTTGAACCCCATGAAGAAAACCCCATGTTAGGTTGGCGGGGAGCATCACGTTATTACGATCCAGGTTATAGGGAAGCTTTTGCTTTGGAATGTCAAGCGATCAAACGCGTCAGGGAGGAAATGGGTTTGGTCAATGTGATTCCGATGATACCTTTTTGTCGCACTCCTGATGAGGGACGTTTGGTATTAGCAGAAATGGCGTTGAATGGTTTAGAGCAGGGGGTGAATAATTTACAAGTTTATGTCATGTGTGAGTTACCGAATAATGTGATTTTAGCAGAAGAGTTTGCTGAGATTTTTGATGGTTTCTCCATTGGTTCTAATGATTTGACTCAGTTGACATTAGGGGTAGATAGAGATTCGTCCTTAGTTGCGAGATTGTTTGATGAACGTGGTAGCGGTATTAAACGAATGGTGGAAATGGCTATAGTTGCTGCTAAAAAGCGCGATCGCAAAATTGGTATCTGCGGACAAGCGCCCAGCGATTATCCAGAATTTGTCCAGTTTTTGGTGGAAATAGGAATTGACAGTATTAGCTTAAATCCAGATTCAGTTTTAAAAACTATGCTAGAAGTGGCAAAATGTGAAAGTCGTAGAAGCAATAGGGAACAGGGAACAGGGAACGGGGAACAGGGGTAAAAGTCTTTTAAAGTAAGGCTATAGGCATGAAATTTTGTACCTCTTTTAGCTGTAAATTGGTATAACTTTCCTGGGAGGGGAGCAGAGGAGCAGTATTGTACTCCTGTCTTCCCCCTCTCTTCCCTGTTCCCTGTTCCCTGTTCCTTGTTCC
>Ga0116228_10006944_pt1 | contig 10119 bp, 8 predicted proteins | sample S1TSphfallax_2_FD_89694 | JGI IMG/M metagenome (GOLD analysis project Ga0116228, IMG submission 89694) | Host-associated microbial communities from peat moss isolated from Minnesota, USA - S1T2_Fc - Sphagnum fallax MG | ecosystem: Host-associated > Plants > Peat moss > Unclassified | place: USA...
GGCAGACCATGGCCCATATTCTCACATAGGAAAACACCTTTAAGAAAAGGAAACATATTAAATAACCGGCAAGACTATTTTGCACCCAGACTATTCTGGTAATCCGGCTCCTCTCGCCAGTTATCAGGAGTAATTGGTTCCTGGACTGGGTAGGTAAAAACTAAAAACTCAAGGAGAGAAGGGAGAAAATTATGTATTATAACCCCCCTTCACTGGACCAATGAGCAAGTCACATGTTGGACAATGTAGTAGTCTAGAAACTGGTTACGAATTTTATTTTAAAAGACCCCGAAAACTGGCTACGAGTTTACATTTGTACCGTGGAGGGCTGGAAAAAAAACTACCAGGAAGTGGACTTCAATTAACTCAAATACGTTTGACCCCTCTCCACTAGCTCCATATTTTTTCTCTCTAGCTGCCTAGTCCTCAGTACTGAAAAAGTAGAAACCCTAAATTGAGGGACTGAGTCCGGTTGGGCGCACCACGACAATGCAGGCCCACTTAAAACAATAGGCCATTCCACGTGTAAGGCGGGGTGATTTGTGACGGTTCTACCATCATTTGTTGAGGGGGGAAAAAGACGCAAATTGTGGGGGATAGAGTGAGTCAGAGGATGCGGAAAGAAAAATATCTAGCATTCAATAACAATAACAAATAGTCAGGTTTGTATTGAATCCTATACTAATAGGATTGTGCATTCGACACTTGCAAAGTTGGGAGAGGGGGAGGTATTTTTGGCGTCCTGTGTTTGAGTGTCCTATAGCTTTTCAAGAGAGCACCAGGTGGCCCACATGGGGATGATGGGAAAAGTATGGCAAGTTTATGCATAGTAGGTACCTACTGGAACACTCAGGCTAAATAGGGTAGACTCTAGGGAATCCATGAATAATAACCGAGGAGTGTGTCACACTTTGGCCATGCCATTTACATGTTAAAAGTATTTTAAGGCAAAAGAAGAATAATGAGAACTCAAATATTTTCACCATGCAAAAATATAATCTTCAAAAATGGAACCAAAATCCTTCAAGATATTATATAACTGTATAACTCAAGTTTCAACACAGGGCATAATATCGTCTTTCAAAAAGCCTCGTTTAAAAATAGACCTATTATTATTATTACATAGGGGCCCATAAAAATCCCTTAAGCTACTATACTCTATAATGAATCTGAACACAATGTCTTTGCCTTGATAGGCAAGGCCAACAACAAAGGGATGGGCAGGCAGCTTCCTTCACACACACACCCTTATCCCATCTTTTGCTGATTCATCAGCCTTTTGCTTATATTAGCCTCTCTTCACTGTTATTCTCTGTGTTTTTTTTTCTTTGGAGCGTTTCTCAAGAATCTGCGCCCCAAGGAAAGTTGAAGTTGTGATCCGACGATTAAGGGGAGTCTTGGTTTGGAAATCTGTGCATCAATGAAGCCCGCCCAGATGCTTCCAAACCTTTCATCCTACTCCCCTGTCCCTGTGTTGACCAGACTAAAACCCGAACCCACCATTGCAGCCTCAAGGATGGATGATAAGTAGTCATGAAACAGTTTTCTGTTGGGTTCCAGTTCCGTATCTAACCACTGTGGTTAGTTACCTCAGTTGCATTTTTTTGGGGTGCCTACCTACTAGCAACCTGCCAAAGGACTCATAATATAGGTGGTCAGGTATAGGAGAAGGGTCTGCTTCTCTAGACCCTTCTGGGATTTGAGGCTCCCACAACAAGGCCCATAGGCCGAGTAGAGGGGCCGAAATTCTGGAAGCGTCTCAAAACAGACTCTTCACTTGGGTATAGAAACTGATAAGATTCTTGAGAAATAAAATTTGAAAAATGGGAGATGGATGAAAAATTTCATAAGGTCCTATTGACATTTGACTGAGATCATACATGGGTTGTGAGATCCTGTGTAATGCTTATGTCTCAAATTCAAGCTAAACTAACACAATGAAAATCTAGCCATCTCTTTATCTAGTACAAACACCCCTTACCTTCAACATTTTTGAGCACTGTATGTTTCCTTAAAATATTTGAATGAATGACCTAACTTTTAACCTACTATGAAGTTATACTTCATATGACACGATACTTCATACTTGAATCGTACACATTGGTTACTACCTACTATGGTTAAAATTACAATCAGTAACCAATGTCATATTGGTTACTTCACCTTTCAACATTCTCATGAATGATGTACAAAGTTCAGGATCTTCAAAATAAAACCTTCGTTTCCCCTACCCCCTCCAACAAATAAGAGTAGTTCCAAGTCAAAAATGAAAGGTACTATCTACAATTGTGTTTGTTTGCATTGGATGATGCACAATGTTGTATAAATTTCCTAGAGTGATATCGGACAATTTTTATTTATTTTTGGCTCAAATTGCCAACTCCCCATGTTTTGTTTGATGTTAAAGATCCCTGATGTAGTTTCCAATAGCCCACCTTTTGTCCCATATTCCTTGCCCAAAGTCATACTCTTTCAGCCTATGTTGGTGTGTCAAACAGAAACCCTAAGTCAAAAGGTTTGAAACTCCCACTTTGTGATGGGCCAATCTACAAGGCTCTTATCACACAAAAATAACTACTTAAATAGAAGTTTGGATGCACCACAACCAATTGAATAGATGGTAAATAATAGGTTTTTTGAGGGCTTTGAAATGTTATTTTCTACATTTGGAACACCTTGGAAACCTATCTTCCTTGGTATAATATTGGTTTGGATTGTTATTTAAAAGGACATTCAAAGAATTTTTTTTTTAAAATGTTTAGTATTGATTAAATGACATAAAAATAATATATTGGATTGCAATTCCTAAAAAAGTTGGTTCAAATTTTTTCTTGGACTATCTGACACAACTATGTAAATTTTGGCAAAATTATGGACTTAATATCTAAGCTACAGATATGTATGCTCCAAATGCTCCATGGCAACGTCAGGGTGTCCCCCTCACAGTTGCGTGCTGTATGGGTGTGTTCTTCACGGTATGCAAGATGGGTTTACCCGTGGCCCCCATGATCACCCAGCATGCAGGAGCACCAATTTGGATGGATAGTCACTAAATTGGAATTTTTTTTCATTGGGTTCATGTCCATTTGTTAACCACCATGACTAGTACTGTGACATTTTTTTGGTGCTGACCCTTTTGTCCTTAGTTTTATTTATCTTTTTTTTTAAGAAAAAACTGTTTGCCCTTAACTTTGACCTCACCTACCTACCATCCCCATCTTGCCTTACACTAACTTAGAACCCACCACTACTAATAGGCACATCTTGACCTCCCCAACTACCTACTTAATATACCTTCAAGCTCCTTACCTACCTACCTTAAATGACCTACTACCTCCCCCCTCCCCACTTGCCAGCCTATCTACCTACCCACCTAATACTTACCTAGTCACTTACTACCCACTTTTCTATCTACCCATTATCGACTCCTAGGTACTTACTTGACCCCACTTACCTAGCCCCATCTACTTGCCTATTTGTTGCTCCAACCGAGCCAATAGTTGCTAGAGATGATGTAGAAACCAAACATAGGTATTGCAAAGAACTTTTCATCAACCACTATCCACAGCCCCCCATGAAAATATTAAGCAAACCCTGGCTGTTGGTATTGCTCTTGAGGTTAGTTATATTAGCATGATTTTCACACGGGTTTGCCTCCACTTTGTCCCATTTAATGCATAATGTACTATTAAGGATATTTTAATTTTCTTGGCTAAATTGAATAGAGGTGTTTTTCAAAGGCTAATGAGATGTGCCAAACTTTTATGAGACTACATGTTTCTTGCAAACCACTCTCTTGATGATAAATAAATTAAGGCATGAAATATTTAGGTAGGATTTAGAGCTTTGCTTTAATTAGACATATATGGAGCAAGGTTAATTTATTTGTCCTTTGAAAATGTGGGAAACAATATCAATATAAAAAATAAGAATAATAATTCCTCTACGCTTCATTTAGGGTTTTTAGTTTCATTTGGTTTCATTTTTTTCCATAATTAGTTACTCTTCATATAAAAAATAAATTTGTCATTAGTATACAATTGTTTGTTTATTAAATTATGACAATGCATATACCAATTGTAGGGTCTAAGGTGTGTATTGGTATGGAAGATTAGGGTTTGTAAACATGTGAGAATAATGCATGTCATTTATCATTAGTATGCGGGATAATGAAGGTAATGTGTGTTTCAGCTTTAATATAAAAGTAGAGGTCTTTACATTAAATTTGCAATGATTGGGCTTCATTTAGAAAAAGTTAGGTATTATAATTGCAATTTGAAGAGGCGCATTGAAGGTTGGGTTTTTTTTCAAGGATAGTGAAGACAATTTTCAATACAATTAGTAATAGTGACTTTCCTCTTTGTCACATGAAGGGTTTTTTATTTCATGAGGTTTTTAAAAAATTCCATTATTATCTCCTTGTGAGTTGTTTGAAAAATAGAAATTTGACATTTGCACATGATTGTTTGTTTATTAAATAAATTGTGGCAATGCACATATCACTTAAAGGGTTCAGGTTGTGTATTGGTATCAAATATTAATGTTTGCAAACATGTAAAAGAAATGCATGTTTCAACTTTAATCCTATTTTAACATAAAACTATAGGTTTTAACATTGATTCATTTCATGTATTAGGAGCACATCTTGAAAGGTCATAAACATGGGGCAAACACCAAGTCTCAAAGTATAAAGGTCCAAAACTCTTCGATATCACTATTTTCAAATCTGGACTTAGTGTGAAAAAAAGGTGGCCAACATGGAGTTGCAAACAAGATTTCCATTAAAGGTGCATATATACCACATGCACATGTTCACAAGTTCCTCAAAGTTGAACAAGATGATTTGTGTACCTTGGTGAAATGGAACATACACAAAAATGTGTCATAACAAAAGGATATAAAAAATTCAACAACTACCACCTTGGGTATACTTGGTAAATGTCATATTCCATGCCCTTGCTATTTATTATCTATATCTCAATGTATTTCACACAAATAGGTTAAGTTTTGCAATCAAATGAATGTTTTGTAAATATGAATGTGGGTATGGTTTAGTTTACCATTGAAGAGGCGCAAACTATGTGAAATCAACTTATAAAACACGGTTGTTCAATACATTATCAATCAAATGGTTATACATATGGTCAAAGGTCATGGATATATCCTTTTACCATTGTGTAAACACCTAAGCAATTGGTGCACCTACATGCAGCCAAATGATCATAAATCCATGGTTTGCATGTCACAATATGTTCCATGAATATCCCAAGCTTTAAAGTATCATATTTGGACCTAGTTGATCTTGAGATACACTATCAAACAAATATATGATAAACCAAAGCAATTTGGTGAGTATGGGTGAATGTGGGAGAAACCATGATCAATAATGATTTTATTAGAGAACAAAACATGTATATTTGAACCAAAAATACAAGAGTGAAAGTTCCAACACTTCTGTCACAAAAATTTGGCCAAATCTAAATTCAAATTTGGGCATTCACTCACCCAAAGGATGTGTTTTATTTCCAAGATATGAGTAAAATTAATGAAATTCAAGTGGCATTCACCATAGGAATCTGAACATTCATGTAACTACAATCCATGTTCTTGTGCAACCATAATTCAAGGTTATTTCAATGGATGCCACATTTGTTTAATGACATGAATTTTCATTTATTCACATTGATTGCATTTGATGCACATCACACCAAAGAACTAGTGGTTTGGATCATCACAAGCCAAAAGTATGGTGGTGTTTAATTTTTTTAAAACAAAAATATTATGAAACATGCCCAAGTGGAAACCCTTTTTTTCATTGTTGATAATGCTCCATAAAAATTACAAGCAAATGGTGAGTCCTATTTCATCTCCATCTTCTTGTGTTTATTGATAGGTTTTAATGTGTGCAAGTTTTGAATACTTTTCAAGTTGTTTATGCTTACATAATAATGTTGGTTTTTTTTAATGTGAATCATGTGTGCATGCATAAGATTGTGTGTACAATCAAGATAATGTGTTCATTTTGCTTTTACATATGGCATGTCTTGAAAGCATGGTGCTTATAGCCAATGGAGAAAATCAATGATATAAGGGTACAACATACAATATTTGATGACCTCCACATGGTCATATACATGTCCATCAATCCTATGAAACCATTGACTCCTTCAAGGGATGTGGGAGAAAGAAGGTGATCAAAATATTTGAATGACATAAAGCCCAATGATTCATTGATTTGAAATTTAGGTTTATTATTGTCAAATTGGTATGTGAATTCACTTTCAATATAGGGTTGTCATTCCACATTATCATGCAAATCCAACTTCTTCATTCCTTTGGTTATTCCTTTAAAAACATAATGGTTTAATGCATTGTGTGTGTTGTTGTAGAGTTTTGTATGGTTAAACTTTGACAATTGTCACATTCCAACCAAGACACCCAAGCAAACATAATTATAATGGGGATTGTCAAAGTGGTGGTTCTTCCTTGAGATAAAAGGACTAAGAGGGAAATGAATTGATCAACTAGTATGAAGGCTAATCACAACAATTATACAATAGTACATGCAAGTTGTGAAAATGAAGAAACAAGGTTTTATTAAAAGTAGGGTCATGGAACACATAATCAAAGTTAGCATTGAGAAGGTGGTGTTAATTTCACACACCTATTCTTTCCCACTAACCTTCAAAAGTGATGAGAATGATGGAGCTTAAATGGTTCAAACCAACAATATCCCCATGTATTCTCAATGTTAATAAGGACAATGTCATAAAATATTGCGGAACATGGTATGGAACCAATCACAAAGGTTTCCAAGCCATGCTTATGGACCCCAACCTATTTACAAATTGATGATAGAAATTTGGATGATGAGAATAATTAAGAGGTTAAAGTCGAAGAGCTAGGTGTTATTGACATTTGTGGGTTCATGACCATGAATGCTAAAACACCCCCAATCTGAATGATGACCTCAATAATTAGTAAGCTCAAAAGTTCATTTGCTCCCATAAAAATAACATTATTTCAATCATAGGATACAATGTAAGAAATCATTGATGAATGCAAAGAAAGCAAGGTCCAGTTGCGTGATCATGCCATGTCACTAATGAAAATTGTTGCATCAAATAGTTGGAACATTGATTTTACTTGGGCCAATAAATCATTGCATTGTGTGGATGATGGTTCGGGTAATTATGTTAGGCAAAAAAATATTTGGCATGAAACCATGTTTCAATATACAAACATTTGTACAAAGAAAAATAATGGGTATATAATGAAATGATTGCTCCACAATTTGTACCCCTCCTTGAAATTAATATACACCTTAATTTATGACCAATGTTTCCCATGTGTGTTGAAGAGTGGCCCCAACATGTTCAAAGTGCTACACACTTATGCATGAATATCCATAACTAGAAGTGAAATTTGTTTTCCAATAAACATTGCAATGATTGAATACAATATTAGGCATGTGGAATTTATAATCAAAACCTTCAAAACACAAAAGTTTGTGTAATGAAATAATGTGGGTATTACATAACTATATTGTAAATACTTAATATGCAAAAATAACACCTAAAAATAAAGGTATTGCAAGTTTGACTATGCATAGTGGAAGTTGCCCTTAACCTAAGTATATTATATTGTTAGGGTTAACACTAACTTTGTTAAACACTACTACAAATTGCATCCTAAACCACCAAAACATTCCACCCAATTGGCAATTGGGCAAAAAACACCATTGGCCATTCCATTGTACCTAGGCATACCAATGGAATGACCATTAAAATGTGATTGCAATGGCACATTAGTGGATGATACTCATTGCACATATTTTTGTTCTAATTTTTGTACATAAAACTCAATCTTGTAACATGTATATACATACATAGTAACTTATTATATTATCTAGGTTCCACATACTTAATATACCTAGTACTATCTATGTACACCTAGGTTAACCTTTTAGGTAGGCCATCTTAAATATATATTGGTCTTAGTAACCTTAGGTTAATTTAGGTAGGCCTAGGCTCTTTTAAGTTTAACCTAGGTCTACTAAGATAGCCTACATTAAATTAGGGTAGCATAGGTTGTTAGAAAGAAGTGTTTAATCACATGATGACAATTATTATTATATTAAAAAAATGTGGTGAAATGGTTAACTAGGACTTCAACCCTCAATGTGAAAGTGAAGGGTTCAAGTTTTCACACTTGTAAACTACTTAACCATGCTAGGGTACTGGGAAGTTTAACTTGGTTAAATTACCTAGGGTACCTAACCTAGGCTAAGCACATAACAACACAACTCTAAACCACCATACATGTAAGGATCACATTTCCTATTAATATACAAAGTGTATGAAATCACGAAATAATCATTATACAAAGGTGGTTGGGTGGAAAGTGTGTAGAACTAATGTTACGCAACTTGTTTCCTAATGCATTTTATTGTGCATAAGTCTTAAACCGTTATAGTGGCTTCATGGTATTCCATCCAAAAATGGGTGGAATGTACAATTGTTTAGATGCAATTTTCAGTATTGAAAATTTTGTCACACACATATGTAGGTAATGTGAGTTTAACCATGAACAATGAGTTTGCATGATTACTTGCAAATATTACGAGGGTCGTCACTTACAAAATTATAATTTTGCACATACATATGGGGGTATTGTGGGTTCAACTGTGCAAGGTGGGTTTTTTGGTAATATGTAGTTATAACAAAATCAATCATATATAATGAAGGATATGAAGATCCAATGTGGGTATTATAGGTTTAGCCATAATCATTGGAGGGAGAATTTGATGCAAGTATTGATGTGGTGTTGATAAAGGAAAATATTACAAGAAATTTGCTAAGTATTAGTTTGATTGCCCCATCAAGCCTACTGATAAACCATGTGATGTGGGCATCAACTAATAATGGTATTATATAAATAATAAGTAGGGTAGATGCAAGGTTGAGTGGCTCACTTTCATGACATAATGACATTTTTTTCTTGGGCACCTTTTGTTCAAACGTGTATGGTCATTAATATATTTATATACACAATAATTGGCAATTGAATTTTAAACAACTTCATTATGAACACATCCATGTAGTTATTTTTTGAAAAAAAGTTCATCTATTAATAGTAATGGACTTTTAAAATCCAAAAATAAAGACTAGTCAGTTGGATTCAAAATTAAAAAATGTAAAAAATTATATTGATTTCCATTCTAAATGTGTTATAATGATTGAACATAAGTTATAATATGAGATGAAAATTTCAAATAAAAAATCCTTCCCATGAAAACTTTAGCCAAATGATAGTTATGGATTTTTCAATGATCAAAATTGGACCATATTTTCATAAATCCATAGAAGGTGCAATTTGAATTATTTTTCAAATTATTTCCCTCACAAAAGAATGTTTCCACAAAATCTACATGGGACACTATTAATATGGACTCTTATCACTCCATGACATACGCTCAACCAATAAAATAGGAGCAAATTGCCAATTCATAACTAAACTAATGTTGTTTTTGGATTTTTATGGAATACAAAACTTGCCACTAGCGAGTCACTTAATCTTGCATCCACCCAATAGGTACATATCCTTCACCCACCTACTGACTCATATGGTGGTTGATAATTTTTGGATGTAAATCAATTTGACACGGTCCTTTATTTGGTTTGACATTATTCAACTAAACATCTTCTAGCTTGGTCTCCTCTTACTTGTCTCAAGATAATCTTGTAGTTCAACATCTATCATTCGTTTTTAATATGACATGCAATGTTATTTGATAACTTTAGTTGCCTAATGTTCTTCTCCTTTGGCAATTATGGGTTACTTGAACAATAAAATGTCCTTGTGTAGTCCCAAACTAGTTTATAGGGTTCATGTAGTCACAAACTAGTCCCTAAATTTTTTTTTCAAGTCACTCATTTGTTCTCTAGTTATTCTTAAAGAATCGACTTCAAGGTCAAGTTGTCAATATGGGGTTACAATTTTGGATTAAATTCCATTTGAATGAAGATCATGAGTCACATAAATGGATAAATTGAAATGGATGAATTTAATATACATATATGAAAGTATTTAGATGAATTTCATTTCAAATTGGATTGA
>Ga0116228_10006945_pt1 | contig 10119 bp, 4 predicted proteins | sample S1TSphfallax_2_FD_89694 | JGI IMG/M metagenome (GOLD analysis project Ga0116228, IMG submission 89694) | Host-associated microbial communities from peat moss isolated from Minnesota, USA - S1T2_Fc - Sphagnum fallax MG | ecosystem: Host-associated > Plants > Peat moss > Unclassified | place: USA...
GTATTAATAAGACATGCATATTTTTAAGTAGAGAAAAACCATGCAAAAAAACCATAGAATGAATGTTGTAAATTGTAGATTATAGTTTTTGCTCATAGTTAATTACTACACACGATCAAGAAAGAAAAATGACATTCTACATAAAATGGGTACATTTATGAAATTGAACAAGCATAAGCATAACTTATCATCACACAATGACAAATGCACCTTTTGGATTGATGCAATGATCTACAAACTTATGATTCATGCCATTGAAAGTTAATCTCCCAAAACATTAAAGAACACCATGACATGTGCTATTCCTAGGTAAAACATAGTTGGAACTGAATAAAAAGATATGTATACAATTCAATAATTGGCTTTATTCATCATCAAAATCAACATTCTTGTGCTACTCTACAACAAAGGTAATATGTTCCAAGGCATTGTCAGGTAAAATGTAAATAATAACACCACCCTATGTAAAATATGCCGCTTTTGGTCCACCTTAATGTGGAATCACCTTATTATCTAACTTAATGTTAGAGTCAAGAATTCCAAAAGAGGTGCCATGTACATAATCAAAATCATCAATGGATTTGTAGGAGAAATTTCGAGATGGAAACATAGGTTTATAGGCCCAAACTTGAACTTTTGGAACTACACATGAAATGTCATCTTCATCTACAACTTTAAAGATCCCCATGGACCAAACAAAATAATTGTCAACATCTCAAGTCTATCATGTGGGTCAAAAACATTTGCAACCAATGGGTTGGGTTAATGGCTTCGGATGAATCATCAATACAAAATGTTGGCAATTCAGAACAAGGTAAAATCACACACTTACCTCTCATCCCTAAATAAAAAATTGGAACATGAAGCATCTCACATCTATCATTATGCAATGTTCAATGTTGTTGACATCAAAGTGGCCCAATATTATTCCACAATTCATCAAACCCAACTTGCTCAATTGGGTGTAAGATTTTAATTTAACTTACATTCAAAGTGGTTAACGCATTGTTTAATTCATTTTTGGGTACAATTTAAAATCATCAATGCAAATCAAGCTTATATGATAGTTACTTGCAAAAGGGTTCATATATGGGTGAAATTTTTTTAAGATGTACTACATAGGACGAAAAGGGCCTATTCCTTATTGCAATCCTTTTTTACCCTATATTTTGATCCCCATAAAAAATAATGAGTCAAAATTTATCAAAAATTTTAGAAGGATTATATTTTAAACCATTACAATTTTGGATTCCATCATAATCATCCATAAATGTGTCTTTACATGGTAAAAAAAACTAGGTAAAAAAGTCAAAAGAGGGTGACATTGAGACAAGATTTTGGTACACCTTAAAGAATTTGGACCCATATGAATGTTTACCAACACCCTTCATCTTAGGGATGACTTGAACCCTTGGTGGCAAAATTGTAGAAGAGGTTCCAACAGGCACCTCATTAATAAAAGTTGAAGGCCAGTTTATGCCCTATGGTTATGAAAGAAAATGGAACCAATTAGGCAAAACAACATAAAAACAATTGGAAAGAGCTTAGTGCAAAACCATAAAACATTGCCTAGACCTTGGGAAAACATGTCAAACCATCAAAACCATAAAAGTGCCAAAAACATCTAAGCTCTCTAACAATGTAATACCCATTTTCTTACCACATGTTTTTATAAGTTGTCCAAAATTCATATGGGTGTGAATTGACACAAAATGCCACAAAATGTGGGAAAACAATCCCAAAATAGTTGCCCCAACCATGAAGGATTAGGTTTATTAATTCAATTATTTGATAAGGAGAGAGATCTTTATTTTCAATAAAGACACTTTTGATTTTACGTTTCAACGACATTATCTCATCAGGATTAAGATAGACGAAGAGGTTTTTGCGAGTGAACTTCTTTCCTACCTTCCATTGGGTCGTAATTTGGCTATGGAAGCAAGCCCTATTGATTTTATGAAAAATAAAGTTGATAAAATGATAGAAAATTACAAAAGTGTTGGCACAATAGAAAAGTTGTAACCACATTTCCACATAAAATTGGGCCATACAAAAGGGCTTAACTCCCTATGAAGGCACTACCCCCTTTTTTTACCACTTCTATTTTTCATCCACAATTCATATGAATAGTCAATTGACACATTACCATTCAATTTTCCAAATAAAAAGGAAAAAATAGAAAATTCAACAAAAATTTGACAATGACAAAAATTAATCAATAAAATAATTCAAAATTTTGCACAAAAGACAAAAAAAAACCTTCAAAAATTGGAAAAAGTTCACACAAATTTCCAAACCAACATGAAAAATGGAAGATTGCCAAATTGGCTTAGTGAAAAATTGGACACCAAATTATCTCTGAAAAAACAAATAAAATGAGAATTAAAAAATAAATGAAATCAAGAAAATTCCTAAACAAATTTAAAAAATGGAAGATTGCCCAAAAATTGGTTCAATGGAAAATTGGACAACCAAATTGCCTTTGAAAATTGCAAGAAAATGACAAATTGTAAAACTAGATTAATCATAAAAACTCCCAAAAGAAAATTTTAAAAAAGAAGATTCCCCAAAAGTTGACTTGGTCACAAATTGGACACAAATTACCTTTGAAAATTGCAGAAATTATCAAATTGGAAAATATTTTAAAAAATTAGAAATTTTCCCCCAAAAAAAAAGAAAAAATGAAAGATTGCCCAAAAATTGGTTCAGGGAAAAATTGGACAACCACATTAGAATAAACAAACCAATGATTAAACATTTAGTGTTTCAGTCACCTTCTTCTCATTTAATTTGGTTCCTTTCCACCTAGAATAAATATAGACCACTAAAAAACACGCCCATAGTTGTTTAAATCATTCAAAACAAGTCAAAAATGAGGAAAATGCATTCCTTCAAAGTTTGGGGGGTAAAAATATTTTAAAAAAGGATCATACACATGGTAGTCCATGATGGTTTGTTTAATCACTTAAAGCCAAATGGACATTTGGGCATTAATGAACATTAACTACTGCCATATCAAACTAAATGAAGATCTAAATTATCAACATCCTCAAAATAAGTGTTCACTTTTGAACATAAGGTTCAAATCTCATGCAACATAAGGCTTATAAATTAATGGTAATGGGTGAACAATGTTCTATTCAACAAATCTGTCACTCATGTATTCCAAATGTCTATGGGTGCAAATTTCCAACCACCTTCACCAAGTTCCACACATATGCCTCCCAGTCGCATTGTGAGCTTTTAATTCCATCCTCTTTTGAGTTCAATCTTCTCTCTCCTTTTCATCTCCTTGTGAAAAATTGAAAGAGCTCTTAATCACCACCTTAATTGTGTTTCAATTTTGATCCTCTTGAATCATGTTGTGTATTCTTGATATTTTTGGTGATCTATGTTGTGAGATGTTGAACCTTTGGCAAATTCGTGTGAGAGCAAGTTGATCTTCTCAATGGTCCCATGGTGACGGTGGTCCTATGTTGTGAGTGGTCGCATGGCAATGGAAGTTTCAAGTTATGAACTCTTGAAGTTAAAACCTCTCTCTTTGAGATGTTACTTTTGATGCCTCTTTCTCAGCTATTATTGTTTTCAATGCCTCTCTTGATGATGATGGTGTTATCTCAATTTTTGACATGGTCCTCTTTTTGAGCTTGATGCCTTTCTCTCAATTGTTACTATTGGTCCCCTCTTTAAATTCAACACCTCTCTCCTTTTCCTTAACGATTGTTGCTTTTCCCTCTCTCTCCTCTAGCCTTGAACTATTGCCAATCCTCTATTTATTCTAAATTGTTGGTCTTCTCCTTTCTTTGAGTTGTTATTGGTTCGTTCTCTGAGCTCAACACTTCTCTTTGAATTGCTACTAATCATTTCTCCATGACTTTTTCTCCTTTTTCTTCTTTCTTGAGGTTGTTTTACTTGTTACTCATCCCAATGATTTATCTAATTATACTCTTCTACTTATTCTAATCTTGTTACTAACCAATTATTTCCCTTTTCCTCAGTCATTGGAAATAACCCTAACATAGATCTTGACAAAAAAAATTTAAATCTCTAAATCAAGGCAATCATCATATTTCCACCCATTATTGTTCATCCTAGGCCCAAAAAACTCATTTATATATTCAATGTTAACATCAGCACTTGTGATTGAAAACATGTCTTTGACTACATTTCATAAGCCTCAATTTGTTGCAAACCAAGCAACATCAAATGAACACTACCCCATTCCTGTCCAAACCCATGCCAATTAAAACCCAAATAAAATTGTGTTAGATCTACAAGGTAAATTATTTGGGCTAATTTTACAACAACAACAAAATTAATGAACTTTTCACAACTTATTATGAAGGTACTAATTCTACCACCCACAAAAGAGCTTTTGATCAATTATGTGGTGTGCAAACATGTGAGATTTGACCTCCAAGATGCTTGACTAACTCACAAAAGCCTAGCTACATGTGTAAGATACAAAACATGCTTGATAACAAAAATGGATTTTTTGTGATTTTATCATTGTTATGGCAGAATTGTCAGGGTTCATTTTGTGACAAAGTTTTGCAAGGGATATAATTTCAAACATTTGTGCAAATATGTTGTATGGAGGGAAATTCAAAATTTCACAAGCAAGGTCCAAAGAAATTTTTGAAGGGAACTTCTTTTCATGTCATAATTGTTACATAAGGAAGAAGGCAAAAAAAACAATGCATAGTGTTGGCATTCATTTTTCATCCAACCATGTTCCATAACTACGCAAAATTCATCTTCATTTGACACGTGCGATTTTTTTTTCATATTCCAAAATAATGTTTAATATTTGGTTTCTTATTACAAAATCAATTCAATTTCCTAGTGGGGTCTTGATTTGTTCATGGTTCTTAATATTGTACCCCAACTGGTAAAGGAATTACGTGTTTTTTTGTTTCATATGATATGATGTTAGAATATATTTGTGCCAAAAATATATACGTCACATTGTATTTAAAAATGCAAATATACCCAAAAAAATGATTAAAATGATTTTTTTTTTTTAATGAAATTTGTAGTATGTACAAAATATTGTGATTCCATATGATTGAAAATAAGTTTGTGAGCCATGTGAAGAGTTTGATATTATCATATCACAAATTTGGGTGTTTTTAGGGCAATAACCATAAGTATGTGATAAATTAAAATTTTAACGAAAAATCATTTTCAAATGCAAGATGACAAGATATAGGAGGTGGGCCATTTTATAAATTTTCATTTCAATTATTTTTGGTTGATTAATTTAAACCAAAACCTAGTGTACAATTTAAAAACAATGAGTTCTATTAAATTGCATATACCATAAATATACCCATTATTCCTTGAATTTAATCTTTTAAAAAGCAATGATAGGTTCCAAGCATGATAAATTAAACTATTCATGTTCCTTGTAGTGTAAATGGAAAATAGCCATCAAATAGGCTTTGATATATTGAACTTAAAAATATTATTTAGTGAAATGATTAATATGAAAAAAAATTTCAATTTTTTTACAACTTTAAATAAAGACTATATGTTTAAAGTGGATTTATTTAATACATTCATTGAAATTCAAAAAAAAATCACAATCTATTTTATAGCTTTTAAATAGGCTATAAGTAAATGAAGTATTACATTTTTTTACCTTTTAAATTAATGGGGTCCTAAAATGTATTTGTGACTTTTCATCTTTTTCATATTCTAGTCAAAATATATTTAGCTCGTAAGGTAAAAGTAGGTTTGAAAAAAATATTCAATTTTAAACATATTTTTTACCTACTTTTAGTACCTTCAATTTTTTCAAATTTTATACTCAACTTATCATAAACCCAATGAAAGCATAGATGTTTTCAAAATGAAACATAAATTGTTTTCCAATCTATTGTCTTGTGTTTATGTATAAAAACATTGTCATGGATGTCAATGCCATGGAGTTCATTCATTTGAATGTTCATCCATGACTTGTAATGAACTTGTATTTAATTCCTAGTTTAGTTTCAATTCATTTTTTATTAGTTTTTAGTTCACTTCTAATTAACTTTTAATTCATTTATAGTTCATTTCTAGTTAGCTTTTAGTTCACTTTTAACTAACTTTTAATTCACTCTTAATTTAATCTTAGTTTATTCATAGTTCACACATGGGTGCACATGGGCACATATGGGTGAACATGGGCCACATATAGGTTGGAAGTTGACAAACCTCTTTGAACCAAGTGCCCAATAGGTATAAATAGAAGTAAAATTCCCATTACCTTTAATTAATCTATTTAACACTAGTTTTGGGTACATTTCTTGTCATAGCCTTGTTCTATTTTTATTTCTTCTTTGTAATAAAATCTTGTTGGATTCTTGTTTCACACATGTCGTGTTATTATTCTATTTTTTTTTTTCAGAATCTAGATTTGGAAATAAGTCAACCCTTGTTTTCATTTGGGTTTAGGAAATCTTGTAAATTTGGTTGTTTTTGTGCCCATGACAAAATGAGATTGTAAGCAAACATTTTTTGGTCTAATTTATCACATTTGGACTCAATAACATTATCTTTGTGAAGATCAAAAACTTAAACATCAAAAGAGAAACCCAAAATTAAATGCAACACATTTTAAAGGTGTATATTTTACACACATGTTATGAAATTGCCCAAATTGGCCCACATGTAATGTGATATCACACCTTAATCCTTATGGTGTTTCTAATTAATAGGTGTTAAGAAACATTTATTTCTAAAAAACCTAATCTATTTATGAAGGTTATTTTTTTGTTTTACATGTTGAGATCTTTCAAACCATGGCATTTGTTGCACTTTTGGTATTATTGGAAACCTTTCAATGAGTAAAGGTGAAATGAATTGGTCTCATAATGTTTCAAAATATGATGCAGAAGTTATTGAATATTAAACAATTTTTCATTGAAAATTCATTTAAATAAAATATATATATGTGGAATTTGGGTGCATTCTTGATATTATCAAAAAGCCTCTCAATGAAAAAAATTAATGAAAGTGTTTGGAGAATTTTTGACTTGAGGTATGAAAGATAGTGAATTTTGAGTATTTTTTATGAACAAATAATCAATTAAATTACAAAAATGTTTTTGAAACAAAAGTAATAATTGGGTAACTAGTTTGTACATGGGTCATCAATGTAAACTACATTGACAATGGTTAATACGGATGATGGGCAGTTCTCATATTTTTGAGACAATGTTCAATTCTAATTTTCTTAAAAGTTTTTTAAAAATCAATCTAGTTCTTGAAATTTTTTTTTTTCTCAAAATTTTATACCCTGAATTTTCAAATTATCATCAAAATAATAATTTTTGATTTTCAAATTAGTTTTCAAGTAGGTAAGTTTTCATTTAAATGAGGTTTGAACCTAAGGTTTTTTCAAAGTAGACTTGAATACTAACCATAAAGTCACACTTAATCATATTGAAATAAAACATATAACTATTTTTATTTAATGTTCATTCATTCTAATGGTTTAAAAATAAAGCCATTGACATATTTTAACTTTAAATCTAAATTCAACTACATTTTGCATATGTATTAAAATGTTGTGATGCAATGATTAATGTTTTTTACAATTTTTAGAAAGTTTTTGGTTCAAACCTTGTAATGATAATGGGTAAATGATTCTAATTATCTAGGTTTTTAATTACAAACCTACACAAATATAATAATTGACCTCGAGGGTTCATTTGATAACCTCCACAAGTATCAAGTTTGAATCTATTCGATATTTGGCTGATTTTCAAAATGCCGAAACTCATTCAAAATGAAAAAAGTCAATTTTCAATTTGAAAACCAAATTGAGAACCAACCTAAAAATTGGTGGACTAATTATAACTACCCAACATTGGCTAATATAAAGGAATGAACAATGTTTGATTGGGCTACTAATTGGCCCATAATTGAACCTTGGTCAACCATAGACTCTTTACGACCCAAATCCTACTTGCTTTTTAATACATGAAAGAGCATTAAAAAGCCATTCCCTAAGGGCCAAAGTTAACTAACACCCGCCAATGCACCTACTAGCTATTCTATTCATGGGATGGGCTTCATTCTTTCATCCAACTTCAATTAATCAACATTTTTTGGATTCTAACCTATGAGTTTCTTTTTAGGCCATTTTTTTTTCAACCTCGACCTCCATACTACCTTCCCACCTAATTAACTTATTGACCTAGCTATTTTATTGACTTATCTAACCTACTAACCAACATCTTAGCCCTACCTACCAATTAACAATTGACCCCCCCTCCTACTTACCTAACTACCTTTTATCTTTTCATTGGCTAAATGTTTAATCTCTATGAAAAGCCTTTATCTCTTATTGGTTAAACCTTTGCTTCTTGGTTAAACATTTACCTTTCAAAAAAAACTTTTGTTTTTTCCAAAAAGAAATTTTATCTTTTTTTAGCTAATCGTTAATCTCTTAGCAAATATTTTTTACTTCTAGGTTAAACATTAGCTATCGACAAAGCATGTTTACTTCCTAGCTTTAAACTTTTATCTTTTAACAAAACCTCTTTATTTCCTAAGTAAACCTTTATTTCTTGGCTAAATTTTTGCCTTTCAACAAAGCCTTTTTATTTCTTAATTAGACCATTATTTTACCACAAAACTTTTACCTTTTTTTAATAAAACCCTTATCTCTCACCAAATTAATACCTTTTCTTTGTTAAACTTTTACCTTTTGGCTAAACCATTATTTCTTGGTAAAACCTTTACATTTTCCTAATTAAACCCCTATCTCTCAGCAAAAATGATATCTTTTCTTAATAAAATTTTCACCTTTCAACAATACCCCTTTACTTCTCGATTAAACCTCTAGTTCTTAACAAAATAAATATCTTTTCTTGGTTAAAACTTTATTTCTCTACAAAACCAATATATTTTCTTAGCTAAACTTTCACCTTACAACAAAACCTATTTATTTATTAATTAAACTTCCACCTTTTAGCAAAACCAATATCTTTTCTTGATTAAACTTTGACATTTTGGTCCAATACTTTTTTATTTCCTAGCTAAACCTCCACCTTTTAGCAAAACTGATATATTTTCTTAGTTAAAATTCTATCTTTTGACAAAATTATTTTACTTTTAGGCTAAACCATTACCACTCCAATATTGTTCACACAAAGAGAATCCTAAAAGTACTATGGAAGGTGATGATTATCATTAGTATATGATAATATTGCAAAAATCAATTCACTTCAATATATATTTCAAATGATGTAGCCATACCCTTTTTAAACAGATAAACTTCACTAACCCACCTTAAACCACAACACAATACTCTTATTTACCATTAAATCCAGTTGAATAGGATAACATTTCATTCACCTCTTGTAGTGAGTGAAAATGATGCAAAAATAACCCAAATGCAAATATTGCATGGAACTTGGGTTTGTTTACTGAAGCTAGATTGAAGGCCACAATTCAAATATTTGTGAGCACTTGGGTGAGGGTATTGCCAATGAAGGTCTTACAAATAAGACCTAGGACCTAGGTTGTGAAATTGTATTTTTGACTATCATTTGGGTATGATTGGGTATAAAATCATAATATAAATCAATACCTAGATGGGGGTAATGCATAATAAAAAATAGATTTTAATTGGAACAAATGTGGGTATTACATTTGGGGCCAGTTTTTCCTAAAATGATTTCTTGCGGATCTACTTGCATTTTGGGCCAATTAATGCATATTTTTACAAATAGGGTTACTTAAAAAATTTCCTAATTAATATGCACATAAGGTTGTTTGGAAAGTGCCAACATTGCCACTTTTTGAATAATCACAATTTAAGTCTCTAATCATCACTTTGCCTTTATTTGGAAAAAATACTTCCAGACAATTTTTTTTATCAACTATTGTCAACAAATAAATGTGAAATCTCCATTGGGATGCTCACTAACTATTATCACTACTTGAAAAAGTTGAATTTAAAAATTATAAAAAAAACAGAAAACACTAGTCAAAATGTAATGAATTTCTCCCATTTATTTCTTTTTAAAATGGCAAAAAAAAATTAAAACAAGGAATTTGTGACAAAATATTAAGTTCCTTTTTTTAATAAATTCTTGAGGTCACAGACTGATCACACATACA
>Ga0116228_10006946_pt1 | contig 10119 bp, 4 predicted proteins | sample S1TSphfallax_2_FD_89694 | JGI IMG/M metagenome (GOLD analysis project Ga0116228, IMG submission 89694) | Host-associated microbial communities from peat moss isolated from Minnesota, USA - S1T2_Fc - Sphagnum fallax MG | ecosystem: Host-associated > Plants > Peat moss > Unclassified | place: USA...
CGTTGTCGGCCTGGGCAACAGCAAACCCGATTCCGCCACCGGCGTGCTGTTCGACTCCCAGAGCACGAACGCCATCACGGATGCGATCCAGCGCTTCGAGTCCGTGACCATCTCCCCGCAAACCTGCCGCATTTGGGCCGAACGCTTCGCGACGCCACAGTTCCACCATGCATGGCAAGACAACCTGCGTGCCGACGCCATCTATCGCAAGCAAGGCCAGGGGGGCTTTGCCCCCCTGGACCCCCCACTAAGGCCTGAGGCCTTAGAACCCGATTCCGGTCGGTGAAGAGAAGGGGCCTACAACCACCTAGGCGCGTCGCGCCCTCGGTCGGCCCCTTCTCTTCACCGACCGGGACTGGGTTCCAAGGCCTCAGGCCTTGGCGGGGGTCCAGGGGGCAGAGACCCCTGGCCTTGCTTCAGACAGCCGGCTTACGCGCGTCGATCATGTCGCGCACCTTGTTGGCGAGCGCCTCCATCGCGAAGGGCTTGGTGATCACCTGCATCCCCGGCGCCAGTTGGCCGTTGCCGATCACCGCGTTCTCCGCATAGCCGGTGATGAACAGCACCTTCAAATCAGGCCGCACAACCCGCCCCGCATCGGCCACCTGGCGGCCGTTCATCCCGCCCGGCAGCCCCACATCGGTCAGCAGCAGGTCCACTCTTGTATCCGATTGCAGGATTTTCAACCCGGCAGGTCCGTCAGGCGCCTCCAGCACGCGGTACCCCGCATCCTGCAGCAAATCCACCATCAGCAGCCGCACCGTCGGCTCGTCATCCACGACCAGAACGGTCTCCCCGAAGCCGCCCTCCATCCCCGCCGCACCGGTCTCGGCCGCCTCCGCGCCGGCGGCGTCGCCATGGTGGCGCGGCAGGTACAGGCACATCGTCGTGCCCTGCCCCGGCTCGGAATCGACCCGAATTTGGCCATTCGATTGCCGCACGAAGCCGTAGATCATGGAAAGCCCCAGCCCGGTGCCCTGGCCGAGCGGCTTGGTCGTGAAAAACGGCTCGAAAATCCGGCCGATCGTCTCCTTCGTCATGCCGATCCCGCTATCGGTGACGGCAAGCGACACATATTGTCCGGGTGCCAGGTCGTGTTCCAGGCCGGCATCGGCGTCCAGCCATCTGTTCGCGGTCTCGATCGTCAGGCGCCCGCCGTCGGGCATCGCATCCCGCGCATTGATGCAGAGATTCAGCAGCGCGTTCTCCAACTGGTTCTGGTCGATCAGCACCGGCCACAGCCCCGCCGCGCCCACTACCTCGACCATGATGGTCGGACCGCTGGTGCGCCGCACCAGCTCCTCCATGTCGGCGATCAGGCGGTTCAGATTGGTCGGCTTCGGGTCGAGCGTCTGGCGCCGTGAAAACGCCAGCAGGCGCTGCGTCAACGCCGCGGCCCGCTTGGTCGCCCCCTGCGCCGCGTCCACATAGCGTGGCACGGCGTCCAGCCGGCCCTGCGAGACCCGGGTTTCGAGCATTTGCAGGCTGCCGGAAATGCCGGTGAGCAGATTGTTGAAATCATGCGCGATCCCGCCCGTCAGTTGCCCCACCGCCTCCATCTTCTGCGACTGCCGCAGCGCCTCCTCCACCTGCTCGCGCTGCGCGATCGCCTGTCTCACCCGCGATTCAAGCTCCTGATTCAGCTCCCGCAAAGCCGCCTCTATCGCGCGGCGATGCTCGATGTCGATCAGCACGCCGGGAAACCTGCTGGGCGCGCCGGCGGCATCAAGATCGACGCGCCCATTCGCCTCGATCCAGCGGAACACGCCGTCATGCTGCCGGACCCGGTATTCGCAGCGATACGGGCCGCCGCGCCGCAACGCCTCGGCGATGTCCGCCGCGACGCGGTCCCTGTCCTCCTCGTGGATCGAGGCGACGACGTCCCGCAGCGCCAGGCCGGTGCGGCAGCGTTCCGGCTCCAGCCCAAAGGCGCGGGCGAATCGCTCATCGCCCTCGAAATGGTCGGTCTGGACATTCCAGACCCAGGTGCCGACGATGGCGCCGGCGTCCAGCGCCAGTTGCACGCGCTCGGCCTGCTCGCGGGCCCTCGCCTCGCTGGAACTCACCGCCGCCGCCGCCTCGTGCCGCAGCCGCGCCATCGCGATATTCGCCGCCACCCTGGCCAGCAATTCGCGCGCGGAAAACGGCTTGGTCAGGTAGTCGTCCGCGCCGGCATCCAGCCCCTCCACCTTCGCATCATCGCCGGCGCGGGCGGAGAGCATGACGACCGACAGGTCCCGCAGGGCCGCGTCGTCGCGCACGGCGCGCAGCAGCCCAAATCCGTCCAGCCGCGGCATCATCACGTCGGTGATCAGCAGATCGGGCCGCCGCAACCGCAAAGCCGCGAGCGCCGCCTCACCATTCTCGACCTGCTCGACCTCGTAGCCGTTGTCGATCAGGAGCCGGCCGATATAGTCGCGCAGATCGGCATTGTCGTCGGCCAGCAGCACGCGGCGCCGCGCCGCCGGCAATGCGGGCGCCGCACCTTGCGGCGCGTGGCGCCCGGCCCCTTCATCCGGCAGCGCCTCCCGAGCCTCGCCAGGCAGCCAGCGCAGCGCCTCTTCCACGAAGGTTTGCGACTGCAACGCGGTCGCCGGCGCATCCGCCGCCGGCCGCACCCGCGCCGCCGCCAGATGCGCCGCCCCCAGCGGGATCGTCACGCGAAAGACCGAGCCCCGGCCGACCTCGCTCGCCACATCGATCTCGCCGCCATGCAGCCGCACGAGCTCGCGCACCAGCGCCAGGCCAATGCCGGAGCCTTCAAAGCTTCGCCCCCGCGCGCCCTCCACCCGGTGAAACCGGTCGAACAATTTCTCAATCTGCTCAGCCGGAATGCCGGTGCCGGTGTCCCGCACGCTCAGCCGCGCCGCCCCGTCCTGCTCGCGCAGCGCCACCTCGATCTCGCCCTCGAAGGTGAACTTGAAGGCGTTGGACAGCAGGTTGAGGACAATCTTCTCCCACATGTCGCGATCGACATAAGCCAGGCTCATCGGCGGCGTATCGACGATCAGCCGCAGCCCGGCCTTTTCCGTCGCCGAGCGGAACGACGAGGCGAGATCGGCGGTCAGCGCCGAAAGATCGGTCGGCCGGAAGCTCGCCTCCACCCGCCCGGCCTCGATCCGGGCAAAATCCAGCAGCGAATTGACCAGCCGCAGCAGCCGCAAGGCGTTGCGATGCGCCATCTCCAGCCGCTCGCGCTGCGCCGGCGTGACCGGCTCGGCCAGCGCGTCTTCCAGCGGCCCCAGCATCAGCGTCAGCGGCGTGCGGAATTCATGCGAGACATTGGAAAAGAACGCGGTCTTCGCGCGGTCGATCTCGGTCAGCGCCTCCGCCCGCTCGCGGGCGCGCTCATATTCATCGGCGCGCGCGATGGCGGCGGCGATCTGGCCCGTCAGCAGCTCGATGAAGCCCTGATAGGCCGCATCGAACAAGCGGTTCGGATTGAGCCCGGCGACCAGATAGCCGACGGCTTCGGCGCCCTCCGCGCCGGTGATCGGCACGATCAGCGCCTGCCGCGGACCGTCCGGCGAGGCGTGGTGGCCGGCCAATCGGTCCAGATCGACCAGAACCGGCGTCCCGTGTGCGGCCTGCGCGAGCGGCCATGCGGCGGGCTGATCCGCCAGCGCAGCGACGTACCGTCCAGGATCGTGCACGGCCACCGGCCGGGGCGTGCCCCGGTCAACCAGATAGACCAGCGCGAACGGCACGTCGCGCGCCCCGGCGGCCAGGCAGGTCTCCAGCCCGCCCATCACCTCGGCACGGGTGGAAGCGGCGGCGAGCCTGGTGCCGACATCGCGCAGCACGCTCAATTGCCGCTCGCCGATCACCCGCTCGGTCACTTCCGCCACCACGCACAACATCCCGGTGGTAACCCCCGCATCGTCGGCGAGCGGCGAGTAGGAGAAAGTATGATAGGTCTCCTCGGAAAACCCGGCGCGCTCCAGATAGAGCAGCAGCGCCTCGTCCCAGGTCGCCTCCCCGGTCGCCAGCACATGGCGGATGCGCGGGCCGATATCCGGCCAGATCTCCGCCCACACCTTGTCCGACCGGCTGCCGATCACCCAGTCGCGCTTCAGGCCGACCGTGGGCAGATAGGCGTCGTTGCAAAGGAAGGTCAGCTCTGGGCCCCAGGCCATCCACATCGCGAAGCGGGAGGTCAGCACGACGCGCACAACCGCGCGCAGGCTGGCGGGCCAGTCCTCGGGGGCCCCAAGGGGCGTCGCCCCCCAGTCGCAACGGCGCATCAAGGCCCGAACCTCGCCCGGCCCGCGCAACCAAGGCGGCCCGTCGGCCAGGGTCAGATCAGGCTGTCTTGCAGCGTTGGTCATGTCCCGTCGAATCATTGCAGAACCCCATATAGGGGTGCCCCCGCCTTGTTGCAGTGTCGCTGGGAAGCAAGGCCAGGGGGGGCTTTGCCCCCGTCGCGCGGGACGCGCGCCTTCGGCACGACGCCCCCCCTAAGCCCTGAGGCCTTAGAACCCGGTTCCAAGGGCTGTGCCCTCGGCGGGGGTCCAGGCGGCAGAGCCCCCTGGCCTTGCCTACGTGCGGAACGTTCCGGCACGCGAGTATGGCGCGCTTCACACGTTAATTTTTGGTTTTGCTGGATGAGATGCGGGCTGGCGCGAAAATGCGCGGCGTGGCGGGGGTGGCGATGACGTTCGATGGGGCTGTCGAATATCCGTATCGCGAATCGGTACTGTATCGTTCCGATGAAGAGAGAGACGCGGTATTGCGGGTAATCCGCGAGGCCGGCTTGCGGTTCACAACGCGGATCGGCTGGCCGCTCGGCTTTCATCCTTCCGGCTACGGCATGGTTGTGGTCGATTTCGCGGCGCCCGGCTTCGCCCGCGCCCTGGCGCGATCGGTGCCGGCCGGGACCGAAAGCGGTCCGGGCATCGGCCCGCGTTGCCGCCGGCTTAGCGCCAGGCACCGCCGGGCGATGCAACGCCCGGCCGGCGCCATCCGCGAGGCCGGCCGGCCGGAAGCGGCTATCTATTTCGCACGCGATTCGTTACGGTAAGGGCAACGCGAGGGCATGAGCATGAGCGCCGCTGCAACACCACTTACAGTTGTTCTAACGCACCCCGGTGGCATGAAATTTCCATCCGGGAGACGCAGATGACGGCGGAGGCGACCGCGCCCGAGCCCGCCTGCCCGAATTGCGGCAGCCTGACGCGCATGCCCGGCGGCCGCTGCGCCGACTGCATGGCGGATCTGAAAGGCATCTGCCCGCACTGCCAGGTCTCCACCCTCCGGCTGGCGCGCTTCTGCTCGCATTGCGGCACGGCCGTCGCCAAGGCGGACCAGGATGACGATCCCGCGGCGTCCGGCCAGCGCCGGATGGCGCGGCGGCCGGTCGCGGTGATGTTCTGCGACCTCGTCGGCTCGACCACGCTTTCCACCGGCATGGACGCCGAGGATTTTGGCAAGGTTCTCGAAGCCTTTCACACCATCGTCAGCGGCATCGTGGAAGCGCATCACGGTTTCATCGCGCATTACATGGGCGACGGCGCGCTCGCCTATTTCGGCTATCCGCAATCGGGCGAGGACGATACCGAGCGGGCGGTCACCGCCGGTCTCGCTCTGCTGCGCGCGATCCCGACGATCCGGGTGAGCGGGCAGACGTTGCAATCGCGCATCGGCATCGCGCTTGGCGTCGTCGTCGTCGGCGACGTCGTTTCGGGCAAGGGCACGCGCGGTCTCGATCTCGCGGGCGAAGTGCCGAATCTCGCGGCGCGGCTGCAGGGTCTGGCGGCGCCGGACTGCCTGCTCATCAACGGCGCCGCCCGCAGCGTCGTGCAGGACCGGTTCGATTGCGTCTCGATCGGCGAGGTCGCGCTGAAAGGCTGGCCGACCTCGGTGTCCGCCTGGCAGGTCATCGGCCCGGCCGCGAAGCGCGCCGCGCCGCGGCTGACGAAAACCCACCCGCCCTTCATCGGCCGCGCTGCCGAGATGGCCCGGCTGACGGAATTATGGCGGAAAGCCGCCGCCGGGCGCGGCGCCGCCGCCGTGGTGGTGGGCGAGATGGGCATCGGCAAATCCCGCCTGGTCGCCGAGTTTCTGGAGCAGACGGCGCCGGACCGCCGCACCTGCTGGCATTGGTTCTGCTCGCGCTATCTGCAAGGCGTCGCGCTGCACCCGGTGGTCGGTGAGATCGAACGCGAAGCCGGCATCGCGCCGGAGGACGAGCACCCGGCCCGGCGCGAGAAGCTCGAAACATTCCTCGCCGCGACCCCGGCGCAGGAGCGCGCGCTGATCATCGAACTGATGGCCCCCGGCGAGGCGGCGCCCTCGATCGCCGGGCTGTCGATCAACCGGCGCCTGGAGATGACGCTGGCGGCCCTGCTGAACTTCATCCGCAGGCCGGCCGCCGGGGTGCCGCTGCTGGCGGTGTTCGAGGATTTTCAATGGGCCGATCCCAGCTCGCGCGCTTTGCTCGCGCTCGCCGCCCGCACGCTCTCGCGGCTGAACGGGATGCTCATCGTCACGGTGCGGCCGGGCAGCGAGCCGGACTGGAGCCAGGATGCCGGGGTCGAGCGGATCGATCTCGAAGCGCTCAACCCGGCGGAGGCGGCCAGCATGGTCGCCGCCGCGGCGGGCGCCAAAACTCTGCCAGACCTGCTGCTGCAGAATATCGTGGCGCGCTGCGACGGCGTGCCGCTGTTCATCGAGGAGGTCACCCGCGCCGTCCTCGAAGAGCCGGCGCCGGCCGCCCGGCATCCGATCCCGCTCTCCATCCACGCCTCGCTGATCGCCCGGCTGGACGGGCTGGGGCCGGCGCGCGAGACGGCGGAAGTGGCGTCCGTCATCGGCCGGGATTTCACCGCCGATCTGCTGGCCCGCGCGACCGGCCGCCCGGACGAAGCGGTGCGCCCGCATCTCGACCGGATGATCGCCTCCGGCCTAATCCACCCGGCCGGCGCGGACGGGTTCCGGTTCAAGCACGCGCTGATCCAGGACGCGGCCTATGACAGCCTGCTGCGCGAGCGCAGGCGCGCTTTGCACGGCAAGGTCGGGCGCATCCTGCGCGAATCCTCCCGCGCGATGGCGGAAACCCAGCCGCAATTGCTGGCGATCCATTTCACCGAGGCCGGCGAGGTCGAGGAGGCGGTGGCCTGGTGGCAGGCGGCGGGCATGCGCTCGCTACAGCAATCGGCGGTGACGGAGGGGCTGGAACAGCTCGGAAGCGGGCTGGAGCTGCTGGAAAAACTGCCCGACACGCCGGCGCGCCGGAAGGCCGAGCTGGACCTGCTGATCTGCAAGGGCAAGGCGCATGTCGCGACCTCCGGCCATGCCAGCGACCATGTCGGCGCCAGCTTCCGCCGCGCCCGGGCGCTCAGCGCCACAGTGTCCGACCCGGCGCGCAGCCTGGCCGCCACGTTTGGCGAATGGGGCCACTACGTCACCCGCGGCCCGTTGCGGGAGGCGGCGCGGCTGGCGCGCGACATCGCAGCGCTCGGCCGGGCCAACGGCCACCCCGTCCACGCGATGTTCGGCCATTACACCGGCGCGATGACGGATACGGTGATGGGCCGGCTGGACCGCGCCCGGCTGGACCTGGAAAGCGGCATCGCCGCCTGCGCAGGCATGGACAAGGCGACCTATCTGGCGCCGGCAGTGGGCGATCCGAAGGCGGTCATGCGCTCCTACCTCGCGCTGATCGACATGTGCGAATTCCGGCTCGAGTCCTGCCGCCACGGCATCGCGCAGGCGCTGCAGGAGGCGCGCGAGAGCGGGCTGAGCTATTCAATCGCGCTGGCGCTGCTCGTGCGCGTGGTGATCGAGGCGTTCGGCGGCTCGGCCGACGAGGGCGACGGCGATCTGGACGCGCTGCGCGACTTCGCCCGCGACCGCGGCATGGCCTTCTTCGAGGCGATCGAAATGCCCCTGCGCGGCTGGATGCTGGCCCGGCGCGGCGACCTTTCCGGCGGCCTCGCGACCTTGCAGGACGGGCTGGCGCGCTACCGGGACACCCAATCGGGCGTCTGGATCTGGACCATTTTGCGCATGCAGGCGCAGGTGCTGGGCTGGGCCGGCCGGCCGGAAGACGGGCTGGGAATGCTGGACGAGGCCGACGAGGCCGCCGCCAGCCTCGACTCGGAATTCGAAATCTCGGTGCTGGCCCGGGTGCGGGGCGAGCTGCTGGCCCAGTTGGGCGAGCCCGCAGCCGCACTCGCCGCCTTCAACCGGGCGGAATATCTGGCGCGGCTCGCCGGCGCGGAACTCTTCGCCCGGCAGGCAAGGCAGGCGCGCCAGCATGCCTTGCGCCCGCGGCCGATCGGGGCGTTCCAACGCGCCGTCCCGCATGTCCGGATGAACGCGTCATGAGTGCCACAACCCAAAGCGCCGCCGAGCTCAGCGCGACGTTCGCCGAGGCCACCAGCCATAACAATCCGGGGCGCGCGCGCATGTTCCGGTTCTTGCTCAGCCTCGTGCCCTGGGTCGCGCCGCTGCTGCTTGCACTCCTGCCGGTCGTCCGGCTCAAGAAAATCTTCTGGATCCTGGGCTATGAGGACGCGGTCTTGGCGCTTTCGGCCGATTCGATGTTCGCCACCCCCTTCAAATCGAAGATGCAAAAGCTCGACAGCCACGGCGAAATCTCGCTGCTCGGCTTCGACCCGAGCGAGGACGCCGCCTACCGGCGCAATCTCTGCCAGGTGATGCAGGCGATGCCGATCAGCATGCTGGGCGGCATCGCCGCCGAGGCCGCCAGCATGACGAAAGCGGCGCTCGCGGGCCGCCAGCAGGTGGACATGCTGGCCGACCTGCTGATCCCGATCACGCTGCAGGTCACGCAGCGCCATTTCGGCATGGCGTTCGACGACCCTTCCGCGTTCTACCATCACGCTTTGGCGATGAGCAATTTCTCCTTCTCCGGCCCGTCGCCCGACCCGAACGTGGAGCGCGCCGCCATCGCCGCCGGTAAACTGACGGACATGGAAATGGCGCTCAAAATTGCCGCCGCGCGTGGCGGACCGCCGGCGGACACGGTGCTGGGCCGGCTGGTGGCGATGCCGGCTCTAAACGATGCGCGGGTGCAGGCGACCTTCGCCGGCCTATTGGTCGGCATGCTGCCGAACATCCCCATCTCCGGCTACAACATCCTGCAGGTTCTGCTGGCGCGCCCGGCGGCGATGCGCATGGCGCGCGCCGCGGCGGCGGCGGGCGACGACGACCTGCTGCAGCGCTGCCTGATCGAGGCGCTGCGCTTCCGCCCGATCGTCCCCGCCACCTTCCGCGTTTGCTCCGCCACGGCCGGCGAGACGGTTGGCCCGGCGGACCGGCAGCGGCGGCATATCCCGAACGGCGCCGATGTGGGCGTCGTCAACCTGGTCGCGATGTTCGACCCTCGCCAGGTGGCGCGCCCGCGCGTCTTCGACCCCGGCCGGCCGCGTTCGGACAATCTGGCGTTCGGCCATGGCCAGCATTGGTGCGTGGGCCAGCCGGTCGCGCTCACCGTGCTGATGAACGTCTTCAAGCCGCTGCTGCTGCAGGGCGAAATCCGGCGCGACCCGTCCGCCGCGCCGACCAAATATTTCCTGGATTTTTTCCCGGAAAATTTCGGCATCGCCATCGGGCCGGGCGCATGACCGCGCGGGCGATGCCAACCGCGCTGATCGAATTCGACAGCGCCCATTGCAACGCCGTGGCCGCGGCGATCGACAAATGCGGCAACCCGCCGCGGCCGGACCTGCAACAGCGCCTGGACGACACCGCGATCATCCATTTCGCCTCGCTCGGCGTCATCGAGGTCGCCGGCCCGAAATCCTACATCTTCGTCGAGCTGAACGCCGACGGCGATGAGGACGCCGCACTCACCGCCTTCGCCGCCGCGCTGGCGCCCGACCTGCTCACCATCCTGGACGCAGCGGGAATCGCCCCCCCGCCGCAGTTGGCACCCTGGCTGGTCGCCAAAAAGCTGCGCATCGGCCTCGGGCCCCGGACGGTCTGCGGCCTGCCCTTCGACGGCTCGCCCGCCATGACCGTCCGCCGCATCAAGGCCGAGGACCGGCTGGCCAGTTGGATCCTCGACCGCCCCGCCCTGCTGCGCGGCGCCGGCTCGCCGGCGCAAAAACTGGCGGCCCTCCGGCGCGCGCTGTGGGACGATGGCGGCTTCAA
>Ga0116228_10006947_pt1 | contig 10118 bp, 6 predicted proteins | sample S1TSphfallax_2_FD_89694 | JGI IMG/M metagenome (GOLD analysis project Ga0116228, IMG submission 89694) | Host-associated microbial communities from peat moss isolated from Minnesota, USA - S1T2_Fc - Sphagnum fallax MG | ecosystem: Host-associated > Plants > Peat moss > Unclassified | place: USA...
GAGCAGAAAATACACTTATTTCCAGCAGCTGCGGCGATCGATCCATGTGCTGATTTTGTGACACCTTACCTAAACAATCCAGCGGTGAAAGCAGCACTACATGTCCTCCCAGATATTCAATGGACAGAGTGCAGGTACCTTATTAAAGCCACACTTTTTTTGCAAACAAATTGTTGATGGGTCAAAGACAAACTGGTTGTTATGTATAATGGAAGGACCCCGCTTTGAGGATGTTCCTGGATCTAAGAAGGGCCTGGCCAAGAGCAATAGCCTCAAAAAGCAATAGCTTGAAAATCCAGGAAGACTCAAAAATGGATTCCTTCCCCCCCAACACAAAGAACTTCATAATTTCAGGAATCTTACAAAATGGAAGGTACCTGTTTGTTTTGTGAAACAGAAAAACCAGATACCTTTCATTTCACAAGATTCCTGAAATTTGAAACTTGAACTTCAAGACATTCCATCTTGAGAGGTGCATTGAAGTACACAAGTGAATTTAAGCAAGTCATTATATGAACACAATTGGATTGCAAAATGAACCTACTTCTTGATTATATTGGGCTTAAAATACATGAGACATAGCATTTGAGAGTGAAATTTTTTTTGGGTCATTTTTGGTTCACTTTAGTATGCTTTCACTTTACACTAATTTAGTTACCTCAAAACAAATTCAACGACAGAACAAAAACTCGTAAAAATGAAATTGCTAATCACATGTGCTGAAAAATCAATGTCATGCAGCGGTCTTGTGTTGCAAAATTATTTCTTCCCAGACATTGTGCGATCAATGATTCCTGTATACCAGCAGCTACTTGAGGCTGATCTCAGAATTTGGGTCTACAGGTGAGTACTTTCTTTTGACTATTTGAATGATCCCGCAACAACCCAATTACATATATTAATCTCAATCTCATGTCTGCTTTATTACTAGCTGTTGAGGGTTGAATGATGGTTTTTATTTCAGCATTTAGCAACTAGGATTCACAATGTAACAATTCAACTAGCACCAGCATGCCTTTGATCTCTGAAACCATGGTCCTGCCTTTTGTGTCGATAGCTTTAGTATGATTCAGGGTTTAGATGTAAGTAATGGAGTTATCATTCTAGTTTGCAGCTTACTTGATACTATGGTGGGTACTTATTTCAAGGGTTTGAAATTGCACGCCATTACTAACTTCACACTATCAACTTTGGCATTTGTTTTCCACCATGTCACAGTGGAGATTTCGATGGGCGAGTACCTACAACTGGCACACGGGAGTGGATCAACACACTCAGTCTTCCTATAGTGAAAGCATGGTATCCATGGACACAACCAACTCCCACCAATACCACAGGATTGTATGATCCACAGGTACATCACAAAATGGAGGCTTTTCATTCATTACAGTTTTGTTGTAATTGTTTCTCTCATATAACGGGTTAAGGTATAGGAGAAAGCTCTAGCAGTAAGGCATTACACCGACCCACCATCTGAGGCTGGAGCCTGATCTCCGCAGATGTAATGCCCAATTGCCAGGGTTTCTCCTTCATACAAACCAAATGCAGATCCCTAGACCTTAAGGGGCTGGGGGATGTGGTTATTAGGGTTTAGGGTAATTTAGGGTGAATTTCATGGTGTGCAGAAAATCATTGATGGGTTGGTGGTGGTGGGTATTTAACTGAACAGGTGGACGGGTACACCCAAGTGTATGGGAAAAATTTTACATTTGCATCGGTTAGGGCTTCAGGTCATTTGGTTCCACAAGACCAACCAGCCCGTGCACTTACACTCTTCGAGGGCTTTCTATCAGGAAAGCCTCTGGTTGAATTTGTGCCTGTGGGTTTCTGAATGCCTGCCCAGGCTTTCTTTCTGTTGTTTCCACACTGGTGTAGGTTCTCTGGGATTCTGAAGACCAACCCAAATGTATGAGAGGAGTGGTTTAGGGTTTAAGGTTTTTTTTGTGTGTGTCCTGGTGAACCCTTGTATCATCATCATCATATGCTTCACACAACAGTGGAGCAATTGGGTTGCAACAACTTCAACCACTTACAATGGGGAATAAGTTTGTTCCCTTTATGAAATACCTCGACAAAACAAAAAAGATTTGGCCAGGCTGATAATTAGAATTTGCTACTGAATAAACCACTTTTTCTAACCACTAATGCGCTTAGTGATTCCAACAGATTAAACTGGTGTCGGGTGGTTATTAGAAACAGAAACACACCCTCAATGGTTATCATGAAGTTGGTTGTTTTGGATTCGTAGACACAGTTCTCAAATAATCAGTTTTGGTATATGACCGTGGCTCTCAATTTTTTTGAAAAGATCAATTAACAGCCATAAAAGCACTAACTTTTTGCCTGTACATCAATAAAAACTACAGGATTCTTTAAGGGTTTTATATAACTGGTAGCTCTTTGATTTTGGTTTCTTCTTCTTGTAAAATATATTCGTAACTTAATCAACTACTACAAAAGTTGATTCGTGATGACATTTCATTGCAAAAATGTATAATTATAACACAGTCAATATTACTTGTGTATATGCTATTATTAGTAACAAAATTTATGTTTGTGACAAATTTTGGTTAAAAGTACAAAAGATCTTCAATGAAAAGATTAACTCAAAGTTTATGTACATTTAGTTCCACCACTTGTAACCAAATGTACTTGAGGACATCCACTTCTTTGGAACAATGCTTTCAAATATTACAATTTTTTCTTCATGTAGTGATCCTTTTAGATAACTGAATATTTAGATTCTAATCAGTTTTAAAATCTACATTGCATATTACATTTTGAGACTAAAAATGAATTGGATTTTAAAGAGCAATTGCCTTTCGCAAAATTAGCATCATCCCATGTCTCACATGGATCGACTTATTGATCTTATGATCCTTCAAGTGCTATTCTTTGACCTAATTTTTATTACTTTTGTATTCATTATGTAGACCTTATGAATCATTGATCTTGGGTTTTCTGCATTTACCAGAATGGCTTCACCCCGACTTTACACATGACCCAATGTCATAAATTGTGCTATGTTATTGTTGTACCGAAAACGCATCACATTTTTTAAATGCACATTTCCTACTTGTTACATTCTCAAAAGGAATGCCCTACTACTACTACCTTGGCACCTTTGACATTAATTATATTATTTTCAGAATTTTCAAATTTTCAAAAAAATAAAAATTTAAATACTTGTAAAGAGAAATATTGGAATTTCAAGAACATTTTATTTGTCAAAATGAAAATTTCAAAAATAAATTGATTATTTGACAAACATATGTTGAAGCTCCCAAAGTACAACCATATTAATTGAATGTTATAAAATATACGCCTTATGCTTTAAAAATGTAGCAATATTGGTTCAGGTTCAATGTTTTTGTGTTTAGCAAATTTTCTCGTCTTAGTGACACAAAAATGAGAGTGCAATAGATATGAAGCTTTTCATAAAAAATAAATTTAAATGACCCAAACTCACCACATTATGAGGATTTCTTTTGAACTTGTACTAGCATGTCACAAAAATTTGGCTAGATCTTCTTGGGGATGATTGCTATAAGACCTATCTCACAAAATTTGAAAAAAAAGAAGAAAAGACAATCTTGGCTTGGGTTCTAGAAACAAACTAGATATTTTGTTTGGCTCGAGCATTAGCCTCGTAACATGCTCTAGTTCAAGGTCTAGTTCCAAGAACACAATATTCTTGTACCTCTACTTATTTGAAAGAATACTTAAATATTGAGTTGGGAACGTATGAACATTAGTTCAAACCATTGGTGTGAAGTTGTAACAATTCAATGGTGAAGGCATTGAATGGGGGAAATGGTGGGAAGGCAAATGGCAATGGCAATTAAAATGTTTGATTAGTCTTAATCTTTTGTTTTTGTTTTCGCTTTCAAAAATTTGAAATGACCAATCTGAGCTCAAACAAGTTGGAAGTAATGATTTGTTTTTCAATTTTTTGAGGTTGCATTGTTAAGTAGCATCTCAAGAGGGATTTAGCATTAAATGGCAATATATCTTAATATTTTTAATGCTCCCATCAAAATTTATTCTAATTTTTTTTTTTATCAAAACATATTTGACACATACTTAAAACTAGTTGTGTTTGTCCCATACATGCTTGGTAAAACCTAAAATCATATATGCATGTCTATTATTTTAGGGCAATAATAAATTTTATAACATAAAAAACAACAACAATACAAAAAATTAATCAATTGAAAATTAATTTCATTATGATTTTTTTTATTAAATATTCATCAAAGCCTTATTGAAGTTTTTAAAATAACACCAAATTAATTAAAAGTATTTACATCTCAAAAATTAATTTTACACTAAAATTCTAATTTATTTTTAAATTGACGTATTAATTCTAATCAATTCTTGCATAATCTTTCAAATCAACTTTTTAAGAATCTCATTTAAAGAAGATTTAAAAGAATTGAAGCTAAGTATTTGTATGTTTATCAAACACATTTCATTTTAAAAATTAATCATATGAATTTTTTTAAATATTTCATACTGATATGAAACCTTGTGATAAGGAAAGTGACAACCCAAAAAAATAAAATGATATTGAAGCATGATTAAATCAATCGCCCAACATTCATATTTTGAAAAGAAACCCAATAAATGCATAGGTAGAATTCAAAACCACCCATCAATTGATGGGTGCACCCAAAATCTACACGTGTGTCCATTAGCTTGGGGCAATAACAAAAGATCACATTATGAAATTATATTCTTAGCTATTAACATGTATTTAATAGATTCTGAATTAAATTGTTAATTTTAGACTTTTTGACCTCAATGGGGGTTAGATTCAAGTTTTCTATTGAATTTCACCAAAGCATTATTAATATTTATTGTTACATCACATGGTGAACCCCAAATCAAAGTTTCCTTTCAATTTCTAATCTCCAATTGGTCATTTGTTAATTCTAGACTTTTCAAAAGATAAAAATGACCTAAATACATGATTATTGGTATATTTAGATTACCTATTTTCAATATTGGTTTTACAATATATAATAATTTTATCATGGTTTTGTTGTTATTCTTTCTTTATTTTTCAAATAGACCACCAAGGGGAGAAAAATATTTATTTTATCTTACTTTCACCCAAAGAGTCATTTAAATTTTACAACAATGACCTTAATTCAAAACAAAATATTTTTTGATTACTTTGAAGTGAGTGGTAACATGATAAAGTAGATGAAAAAGACAATATCTCAAAACCAAACTTTAAAATGAACTACTTTTTGACATAAAAACAAGAAAATAGATTCAAATTTTGTAAAACTTTCATTGTGAAACCATTGTGTTTTCCATTGAACTTATGAATTGAATACAAATTTTTAAAAATTTAATACAATAGAAGGAAAAATAATAAATATGTTTCAAATTAATTAATCAATATGGTGTTCACTTACTTTTACACCAAAAATCTTAATGAAATAGATGTATACTAAGTTAGGGTTCAATATGACTTAAGGTGGACCGAAATCAACCTAGCAAAAACATCCTTTTTAAAACTTTAATTGCATTATTTTTACACATTGTCACAACATTACACAAGCATAGGGGTACAAGTATTACTTAAGTTTTTATTCCATTATAAAATCAACCCATGCTAAGGTCACATACTAAGGCATGTGTCATTACAAGGAATTGGCATATTTACAATTAAATTTTATGAGTAATTTTAAATAATAAATATCACATGTGATTACTACAATGTCTAGTTGCCTTGGACAAGTTGCAAATGACATTGGTCAAAATAAACAATACATGGCACACTATGTAGCACCCAATTGCATCCCCCATGCAACTCAAACATGTTTTTTCATCCAAATTTTTAAATGGTCATAGGCTTAATCACGCCAAGGTTGTGACTACATTTGCAATTAACCTATGACCAAACATATGAATGTGTGCATATACATGTGATGTCATGTGTCTAATGCACAATTGGACACATGCACATACATTTTATGTAAGTTAAAAAGGTAGATAGATAACCTTGGCTAACAATTTAAGCCTAACCTAGGCTAGGTAGCTTAATTAACACCTAAGCTCAACCTTAGGCTAAGTAGTTCAGCTAGTAACCTAAGACTACCTTTGGCATGTAGATAGCTTGCAAGTTGTAAATTTGAACCCCTCACCTCCACATTAGGTGACAAATCCTTTACTCATTATGCAAAAACATAGTATTCATGACTTGAATATTTTTATTACTAATGCCCAAACCTAGTGATGTAGTTGTATGTGACATGTAAAATGCCTTGTACTAATTATCATGACTACATGATTATAGTCATTTCCTCCATTGGTCATACTTATAACTTGAGATGCAATTAACAACAATCAATCTTTCCAAGTTGATGAATCATGGGTGATTTTTCATCCACTTAACCCATCATATATCACATTGATTATAAATATAACCAAATATTGATCACAATGATGAGATGAACTTAAATTCATTAGATCTATATTAAGGTTTACAAAAGGTAGAATAATAGTATATTGTGTAAGGATATATGTTTAAGGGTATAGTGTTAAGTTGGGGCTTAGTAATAAATACCTACTTAAGCTATCTACTTACATATTTAGGTTACCTACCTACCTATCCTTATGGTAAGACTCCAAAATTGGCAGCCAAATTACTATCATGAAAAAAAGGTTGACAAGTAAAAATTAAATAAAGAGAGTGAAAACACATTTAGAAAAATACTACCTTCTAGAAAACAATCTTGCCTTCAGTTTAGAAACTTAAAAAGAATTTTTTTAAAAAAATTATGAAAATAAAAATAAACAATGAAAGGGCTAGAAGGTAACTACCATCAAGTCCATGGATAGTACCTCAAGGAAATAAAACTTCATCCTAGACTTATCGCTTTCATGTTTGCATATGTTGCCTTCCACTAATTTGCTTCCTATAACAACTATCATTTTACTACAATTACCTCCTTACTATAACTACATTTTATTGCAATTACCTTCCTACTACTACTATAAGTCCAATGATTAATTGGTAGTAAATATATTCAAAAAAGTGAAATGAAGAAAAACTTAACTAAATTAAAAGCTATTGCCTTCAAGTTTATTGCCTTCTTGTTGCAACTATGTTCATTACATCAAATTAATATTAAATGTTTTTTTTTGTGCTAAAAAAATCAAGGAAAACACTACAAAAAAGATGTGACATAACCTTCAACAATAATCCATTATATTTCTTCTTCACATAAATACAACCTTCTTCTCCCACTTCACACACAATATTCTTCCAAGAATCATACATATACAATGATAAAATGGAAATGAATGAAAATTAAAAAATGAAGGAATGGGCCCAAAATAATAAAAAACTAAAAGTGGTTCCCCATCACACATGAGTTTCCTTTAGGTGGATTAATTGTGGCGGATAAAAAATCCATTTAGTAGTGTTGAAATTATAGTTTATTGTGATAGCATTGTTTAAATGAGGGATGAAATATGGTTAATGAAATAATAAAGATTATGTGAATAAACTCCCAATCAGATAACTCTTTAACATGCATGTTAAAAGAAAAAACATTAAAATTCATCAAAAATGATATTATGGACTTTTGAAAATAAGGTCATTTAAAAACTTTTAAAAGTCCATATCTTTTTTTGGGTTAAATTTTTTCTAACAATATTTTTACATCTATGTTAATTTTGCTTTAGTATGTCATATATTGAATCCCTATAAAATAACTCATAAATAATTCATAAATAAATATGTATTTGTATAAAGCCATAGACAAAAGATTGGTCCATATTTTTCAACTTCAAAGTTCCAATACTTTGTATTTAAAAAGTATGGGTGCAATTTTTTAAAGGTGTACCAAAATCTTCTCATTTTGTCACCATTTTTTATCTTTTTAACCTAGTCATTTTTTACAATGTAAAGACACATTTATGGATGATTATGATAGAATTTAAAATTATAATAGTCTAAAATATAGTCCTTTAAAAACTTTTAACAACTTTTTGATTCATTATTTTTTATGGGGATTAAAATATAAGGTTAAAATGGATTGTAATAAGGACTGAACCCTTTTCATCATATATGCCATGTTTCAACATAATGACCATTACATCACATTTTCAATAAACAATATTTTGTGTCATTTTATTATTATGATCATATCTTTTTTAAACATATTTAAGTAGCTTAACTTAACTACCTTATCTAACCTAGTACCTACAAATAATCTACCTACTTACACCTAAAACTAGCTACCTAACCTACATACCTAGTTTAGTTACATAACATATGACGTGCTCCCAAGCTCCTTAATAGACTCAAATGTGAGTCTAAATTGAAAACGATTGAAGAGCAAGAAGTCAGGGCGCGTTCCCTGGTTCATAGCACTTTGGGGGTAGAGGGGCGTGCTGGAGCTCCGGGATGGGAATAGGAAGAGTGACAAGCATCAATTACTCACACGGACCTACACAAAACCAACACAAGGTGGTTAGTGCATAATTGGAGCACTTTTGGTGTTAGGACGAGCCACGAGCAAACTCGGACTTACAAGACTCACCACGGCCTGGACTTAGGGAAAACCACCACCTTCCCCCTTATAATATATTTTATGCCTCTCCATGAGGCCCACATCCAAATGGCATTTTGTCCTAGGACTCCCAAATGAAATTCCTGAAATTCCCAAAGTTGGGACTCCCGCGACTTTGAGGCCCCATAACTTTGTGTGCAGACCTTCGATTGGGATGAAGTTTAAAGCAAAGTTGTAACCCTTGTCAAGAGCTTTTTAACAATATGTTGCACGCCACCTACACACAAGGAAATCGGGGTGATTCCCAACTTTTATTGGTCGGGAATCAAATTGCCAATTTGACTCCTAGCCCTTCTTTTGGTCATAACTTGTCTTTCAGATGTTCAAATGGGTCATGCAAGCCCATTTTAGACATTTAAGTTTTAATAGCTTTCCAATGGTATAAATATTACCTCAATCCATTGGGTTTTGACCCTTACAATCACTTTCTAAACATTTGGGAGTCCACTGGGATTCCAACTCCTAAAGTGGAAGCTCCCTCCTTGGGAGTGTGAGGGTTCATTCCCTCACATTTTCTTTCATTCTCGGGCTTCTTTTCTTGGCCCGAAACCTTGCAAGCCCTTGCCTTGGTCGTGAGCCCAAGGCTAGGGTTGCAACACAAGGTTAAGGTTGTGACAACATAATTTAACCAACCCAACCTAGTTACCCACTTAACCTACCTAATTAACCTAATTACCTACCTAGCCTAGGTACCTTTATAACCTACCTACTTACTTATTATTGAATGCAAATTTACCTATCATCTACTAACCTACAATTTACATACTTATAACCTGCCAACCTATTTACCTACCTATTTTTTAATACCAATTCCCTTAACATTTTTGTGCATTTATTCATCCAATTGTAGAATTTAATCATAATAAATAATTGCACCTGCAATTACAAATTAACATGTAAGCTCAATAATACATATTGCAATTGCAAAAACAATTTATTTGTCATTTTTATCAAATGTGATCAACTATTGTTGACATGAACTCACTTTTCATCCACATTTTCATTCATCATGCATAACAATTGTAACAAATATACACATTAGGAATTACAAAATATGTGGCAAAATTTTGTTACATCTATGATTAAAAGTGTTTGTGATTTTGAAACACATAGGATTACAACAATTACAATCACAAATTTAGTTGATTTGGACAATATTCACACCAATAGTTGCATACATAAGGTTGAAATTGAAAAGATTTTTCATTGTGTGTGCAAAATCTCGAAAAGTTGAAACTATATCCATACACATTAGGCCTTCATCAACTTGAAGATATAACAATTCTAATTGATGTTTTATTTTCATGTACTTGTAACTCAATTTTTCAAATTTATGACATGTACTTTTTGTACTTAGATTTCAAAAAAACTTAAAATGCATATTAAAACATGTATTTCTTCAATATTATGCAATGAAGTTAGAGAACTTATAATTATTAATCATTGAAGTAAAAAATATTCATGGATTCAATACATTAAAATATATTTTATGGATGCTTTCTAAAAAAACAACAAGTGCTTCTA
>Ga0116228_10006948_pt1 | contig 10118 bp, 7 predicted proteins | sample S1TSphfallax_2_FD_89694 | JGI IMG/M metagenome (GOLD analysis project Ga0116228, IMG submission 89694) | Host-associated microbial communities from peat moss isolated from Minnesota, USA - S1T2_Fc - Sphagnum fallax MG | ecosystem: Host-associated > Plants > Peat moss > Unclassified | place: USA...
ATTTTCTGAAAGTTGAATTTGTATTGGCTAAAGACAATTATGATTTGATTGAGGAATAAAATTATTTTGAGCAATTGGAGCTAGATAAGGATTAATTTGGCATTGACAAGGTGAGCTACAAATATATTGTTGTTTTTGGGATTGCAAAACTTTAATGATAGTTTGCACTTTGCACTTCATTTGAACTAATAATTTGTTCTATTTATTCATACAAAGGTTACTTGTGGAGCTCATCAACAATAGGGATGGATTTTGTTGTGTTGGGTGTGTTTGTGGGTTAGGTGGGGTGTATGTGGGATGTGGTTGGGGTAGAAAACTTGTGTTGCATTGGGTAGGGTTCTTTAAAGAACCCGAGTTCAACTCCCCCACAAGTTATTGGATTTTTAGATGTTTTTTAATGCTCTAGTGGGGGTAGGTCTATGGTTGGGAAATTAATTCCAAAAGTTGGGATGTATTTCTAACCTTTATACATATCTTGTGATTAATGTGAATTTGAAATCTAGAAAATGGATATCTGCCAAAATGAAAAATAAAAATAAAATGCATATCTATCCGATCAACTATATTCATAATTTTTTTATTATGCATATCTTTATGTTATAACTTTTTGAAGAATACTCCATATAGATAACCTGAAAAATGCCTCAAATCTTCATGTTTAGGCAACACTAGTTGTTACCTTGATCATACAACTTACCTTACCTTTTGGGTTTTTTGCTACCATTTGGAAGCTTTTAAAATGGGTTCTTTTTTAATGGAAATTTATGCTTTGTGGTGGGAAATTTGCTTCAACTTGGTGAAGAAGCTTGTAGATGGTAGTGAAAAAAATAATGAGAGGAACAAGTTGGAAAGGTTATAAGATGCTTGTGAGAGAAATCATTAACATGTAGTAATTTTGGAGGAAAAACAACAATTTGAGGTTTTTGGTTGAAATCTTCAACACAATGTAATCATTTTAGTTTTGTTGAAGAATGCAACAATATTATGGTGAAGGAGGGTTAAATGTGAAAAGTGACAAGAGTGTAAAGAAGGATAAATGTGTGAGAAGGCAACTTGATAAATGGTGATGTGAAGGTTGGAAAACTATATTGAAGTCAGATTTATTCTTTTTTTGTAGAAATGAAGTCTTTGGGGTAAGGAAACACCAACCTAGAAAGAATTATGTGAAATTTCAATGTAATAAAAGGTTCATTGATTTTTATATTTGAAGTAGGTGCATTTATGGTTTGCTAGAAAGAATAACATAGGTTTGTAATTCAAATTTTCTTTTGTTGCACATCAATGGATCTTATGCATTTTCTCATGTTAAAAAGGTAGTATTTGATGCTAGAATCATCAATGAACTAATCATTAAATTGTGTCTCCAATTTTAGGTATGCGTGTACTTGGTACTGAAATGTATCAACTGATAGTGGGAGGAACTTCAACTTGAGAATCAAAAGAGAGCTCTAGGGTATGATTTGGTGTCTAGATCAATTTGAATTCCTTGTGAGTGACAAACTAAATATTTCTTGACGTTTAGAAATTGTGTGCATTTGAGAAATTTCTATTTCCTTCATCCATTTTGTTACAAAATTCTAAAGTCTTGTGTTTAGCTTTGAAACCTTGTTGTTTATTTTTGGAAGGAATGGAATTGAGGAACCTTTGTTTATGTTATTTTTGGTTCTTTTTCCAAAACAAGCAAGCAAGGTGTGAAGTTATGTCATGTCAAAATTTTGAAATCGTTGTTTGTAGAGGGAGGGGGAGAGAAAATGGACTAACTAACACCCCTTTCTCTTTGGTGATCAACTTTAGTCAAACATTGCATAACACTTTTTCAAGAAGCCATCCCTTTTGGATCCAAGTTGTGAAGTATGTTTAACCTCTTGTCATTGGAATGTGCAATGTGAAAACATTGCAAGAAAGAAGGCTAAAAAATGACCTTTTCTCTTTTGCCAAGGACTTAAAGCCAATTGATTCACTCATTGGAATTTATAACCAATGTTGTATTTCAACATATTGATCATGTTTTTTTTGTGGGGGACCCGAGGGGGGGGGCCGGTGTGAGTTGATGGCTAACTTGCACCAAAGTTTTTATTTTTGTAGCCAAATTTTGTAGAGATGTAGCCTTTATATTTCAACATTTTTGAGAAATAAAATAATGAAATGATTAATGGTTGATGACACTCTTACCAAAATCAAATTTTGATGATAAAATATTGAATCACTAGAGGGTTTATTTTGCATAATCTATCAAATGATCTTTAACTTGACAATTCCATGCCAAAACCTTTGGAGTTGGTATTGGCAGGACAAAACCCAAGGGGGAAGAAGGGGGGTGGAATTTGCATAATCTATTGTATGGTCTCCAACTTGATAATTTCATGCCAAATATTAGTTGATGATGATGTTAACCAAAACAAATTCAAATGATGAGATATTGAATTGATAGAGGGGTTTTTTTCATAATCTATCAAGTGGTTTTTAACTTGACAATTCCATACCAAAACCTTTTCATATTATTCTTTCATATCATCATCACCTTTCAATTGTCACATGTGAAAATTGAATGTCTTTATTCTCTCAAAAAAGGAATCTCCTTCCACAACCAGACATCCATGAATCCATGACCTTGTCAAAAACTAGTCCTACTAATCCCCCAAAATTTAAAAAAACAAAAAAAACTTATATAAAACAATCCCCCAAAAACGCCATTTCATCATCATATTCATTGTACTTTTCATCCCTTATAATCTTCAGTTTGCCCTCTCCCCAAAATAGAAAAGGAAATAATGATTACTGAAATCAATTAGTTTTTTTTTTTCTTTCTCCTAATTTTTTTGTCATGGAGTGAATAGTAATAATCCATAACAAGATAGAGCCACCCCAATCACTAGAAGTAACACTAAAATCAATCACAAAATCATCAAAATTTCGACCTTTTTCTCAAAATCTTCTGAATTGAATAATCACCAAGATGCTAGAATCTGCCAAAAGAAAAAAGAAAACAGAAACCAATTGCCCCCAAAACCCCCCCCCCACCCCCCAAACCGCTTTTGTCATATTCATTTCAACTTTTCATTCATTAGGCTACACTTTTCATCTTTTGAACGTTGGATCCCACACGATTCATCAAATAATATCTAATTCATCTATTGGTGGGGGATGAAGGCTCTTCTCTTCAAAAGCTGGAACCAACCAACCAGACAACACACACAATGTTGACCAGAGACTGAATCCATCTGGGCCATCGAAATTTTGCTTTACAGGAGCGGGGGGGGACTCAACGCACAAGATTGTTGCACGTGGTTTGGACACTCGACGGTAGGAATCCACACCACTGCTTTCCCGTGGATGGATGGATGGGTTGTGTGTTGGCAAGGATTTGCCACCTTTCCTTTTTGGGTGCGTGCGAAATATATTGATCCCGAAATCGCTTGTAGCCACGCGACATTGTCTACTTCCGCAGCTGCAAACTTAAAGCGAGGGGACGATCATCACAGGCAAAATCACAGGTCCTATTTTCTGCCTCTGCACCATCTCTTATAATTACTTGTGGATTCATTCCTATAGCTTGAAGTTTTTTTTTCCCCTTCCAATTCTCAATTTCTACTAGAGTTTAGGAAAAGATCACAGTTTCTTCAGCTGAATTCCGGAGTGTGATTCTTCCTTTTTCCACCAGCAGCAGCTTTTTGGTGGGGTATTATTCCTCTTCATCTTCTTCGGTTCAACTACCAGAGCTTTCTTCTTCGCCATGGCTGGAGCCCAGAGTATCTATGATTTCGTTGTTAAGGTACTTGAAAATCTTTTTGGTGCCTCCCCCCGCACCCCCCCCCGCTTTTTTTCCTTGGAAAAGTATGGTATGGGAGGGAATGAGTTTGGTTTACACTGCTGCTGCTGCAAAAGGGTTGTTTTCGTTTGGCAGTTTTCTTGCTTTCACGTATTTTGGTGAGTGATTGGGTCATGGCAAATTAGTGGCGGTTGGGTGGGTTCCAAACCCTAGCAAGGTGCATGCTAAGTTTTTTTGGAATTTGGACTCGTAGCATGCACCTTGAAAGAGGTTGTTGTGGGGTCACATATTCTTGGCAAGGTGGATTCAGGAAGTCATCATCATCAATAAAAGAATTTTTGTGGTTCTCTTGGAAGTAGTTGTTGTGGATTCTCAGATAAAGCAAGTTGAGTTTTGTTTTTCTATGATACCCATGATAGTCAGCACAACAATTTTTGCAGGTCCCCTAGGCCACTTAATTGTGCTCACCACATTAGGGACTCCAGGATTGCTTGAGAAATCAAGTATTGCCTCAAGTTCTGACCTGTATCAATCAGAATTTGTCCACTGTCATGGTGGCAGCTCCAACCCTAGGGTGAAAGAGCTGGCCTTCATTTTTTTTGGAACAGTAGTTTTCTTTGTGAAATGTGTTTTGTGGTTCAATTCCTCTGCGCCACTTGCTTGTTAGCTTGCACGGCAGTGATGAGATGAAATGAGTGATGATATTAGCCTACCTATTTTGTGACAGGACATCAGTGGGAATGATGTTTCCCTGGAGAAATACAAGGGCAAGGTTCTGCTCATCGTCAATGTTGCATCCCAATGGTATCTTCTTTTCTCCTTAATCTCTCTAGTTGCTCTCAAATGTGTATATACTAGCCTTTTTCATGACAAACATCTGATCTTTTACAAGCTGCAAGATTTTCAGGTTCAACATGCTTTAGCATTCTCTTGAAGATATTCAATTTTCTTGAGGGAAAATTATATAGCTTCACCCTGGACAACAGTAATTGGAGGCAAAAAATTTCAATGGGCTATAATACCTCCTTTGACTCTTCACTTTGTGGCTTCATCATTCCTGATGAGTTTTGCTTGTTCAATTGGGGGTTGTTTGGTTGGGTCAATTACAGTGGGTTTACACAAACCAACTACACAGAACTCACAGAGTTGTACAATGAGTTCAAAGGGAAAGGTAATCTTGAACTCTTCCCTGGGGATTTTTGATTGTTCATATGGGATTGTTACTATTTGTGCTAAGTGAGAAACATTAGTGGAAAGTTTCAAAAGTTGAAGTTATCAATTCATAGTCTTTGATCTTGTGTTGGAGTTATTATGAGTGTCATCAGTATAAGGTAAAGCAAGTTCATGGTTGGTCGTTATATGAAGGATGATGATGTTGTGCTTGCAGACTTTGAAATTCTGGCATTTCCGTCCAACCAGTTTGGAGGTCAAGAGCCAGGCTCAAATGAACAAATTAAAGAGTTTGCATGCACCAGGTTCAAGGCCGAGTTTCCACTCTTTGACAAGGTACAAGAATAACTGAGAAGTGTTTCAAAATAGTGAGAAATGGCAAAGGAAAAAGCTCCCTCTTCACTTTCTCTTTCAATATATTATGACATGAATTGTTCAGTACACAGTTGCATTTTATACAGGAAACATTCCAAGTCACCAGATACAAGCCTCTGAGTATGCCACATCAAAGCATAACTTGACTCAATACTCCACCCTTAGTGTAGGGCATGACTGTCTTGAAAGGGGTAGTGCTGTTCAACAGTGGGTGCATGCCAGGGTTGTGTGTGATGCTAGTGAGTCCAGCGATGGAGGGCTCATCTAGAACGAATGCTGGTTAGAAGAATGCCTTTGATGGCTTTCATGAGTAAGGATGATGTTATTATTGTTTTATGAGCATCCCCTGTGAAAAAGGCTGTAGTTTTGAGATCAATTGCAATGGGTGAAGGCAATTGAGAACTGACATGGGCTATGCATATTGGTCAACACTGCACATTCTGCTTCTGTTTTGTAGAGAAATCTGTAAAGTCATACTCAGTCCAGTGCTTATGTCGCCCTTGTCCCCGCACCATCACTTTGCTTTTATCCATAAAGTCCCAAAAAGACTTGACTGAACACCAAAACACAGCATGAGATTGCTGTCATTGGCATTTAATGTGACTGTGGAGGGTGTGTTGGCAGGCAGAGGAGGGCTGCATCCCTCAAGATTTGCCTCGGGCACTGCAGTCAGGACCAGACTCCTTTTAGCACCCATGGAGGTGTTGAAAGGAGTTTGGTCCTGACTGCACCCAATGCAAATTAATTTACAAATTTAATGCACACCTAACATTTTGACCCCAAATGAACCCCTAATGAGTAGTTTCATCCCCTATCTGGGGCACTTACAGATAACTGTCGCAAACAAATTGTTTTTGGCAGGTTGATGTGAATGGGAACAATCAAGCTCCCTTGTACAAGTATTTGAAGTCACAAAAGGGAGGAGGGCTGCTTGGCGACAATATCAAATGGAACTTTGCTAAGTTCTTGGTTGACAAGAATGGGAAAGTGGTGGATCGATATGCTCCTACTACTTCTCCATCCAAAATTCAGGTAACCTTTGTTGCTTGTGTCTTCCCTTTTCTCTGTCTATTTTTCCCTGTTTGCCTTCACTGCTTTCAGTCTGTCACACATTCTCCTCATATCCTCTGTGGAACATCAAATCTGTTATGGGTGTCATGTTATGACATGAAGGTTTCAAGAGTCCCACCAATGGCAACTCTGTTGCAAACTGATCAAAATCCTTGTTTGCTTTTATAGTTTTTTGAGATTGTGGGTGGTTGTTTTAATTTCCTGCAGTGTTATCTAACTAGACTGGAAAGAGATAAATTACCTCAAAGTGAAAGTGGCCTAGTTCATGATACATTTTCTTTGCTCTGTTCTTTTTGCAGAAGGATATCAAGAAATTGTTGGATGCGTAAAATGTGGCTGAATTTTCCACTCACTGCATCACAGTCACTAGTTTCTTGTGTCCTCCTCAGTATGGATATTGTGTTCATATCTCATATATATGTTGGCAGTTTGTCTATCTGAATCTGACATGTTCTCTCTGCAGTATGTACTCTTCTTGCAACAGAACATGTACAGCATTTTGTTTTATTTTTGTGCTTATGGCTAGTAAATCGTAATTATAACTTTTTTCCTAGTACTGTTTGTTATGATCTACAGGGTATATTTGAATGTTTCCACTTCCAAAGGTAAGAACGTGAATGGAACACTGATTTTAATGATGTAAAAAAGTTATCCTGGAAGTTACTGCATCTTTGGGCCCTAGTTTGATTCTCACATTCCTGTTGCATTCCTAGTGAGAAGAAGAAGTGAACAGAACTGGGTACAATTTCACAAGAATGGATATCACTTGACAGGATGTCTCTCTTCTCATGGGATTTGATTCTCTGAAGAATGTGAGAACTAGGGGGAAACTGAAACTAGGAGCAAATGTGCTTGATGATCACTTTGGTTCCCACTTCTATTCTTTGACTCCCCACTTTTCTAACTGTCCTAATTTTGTTATGGTGGATGGTTAGGAGAACTTTAACACCATAGTACAAGGGCAGCTGCAACACATGACTGTTGAATAATTAATTACATCAGTAGATTGCATGCCAAAAAAATGATATTCCTGAATATTCTATAGATTTTTTATTTTCCTTGGCAAAACTTTGTTCTTTGAAAGAAGTGCATTTTTTTTCAGATTTCAACATTTCTGCAAATAACTTAATTTAGTGTTGTAGCTGCCAAGGATCTACTGTTGTCAGTATATGAAAAGAAAGGCGATCACTTTTGGGGTTTAAGCTTCACATTCTTCTAAACTGGAATTGAAACACTTTTGGGGTTTAAGCTACACATTCATCTAAACTGGAATTGAAAACAGACATTAGTAGTGTATAAAAATTTCCAGAACTGTTGGGGACAAATGAATTTTAAAAAATCCAGTAATTGCATAAAAATTCCTGAGTTTTGGCAGTTAAAAGCATTGTGAACTGAAAAGGAATCACACAGGGATTGTGGCATAATGGTTTTAAATAACATTTCAAGTTGAAACTGTAATCTTTTAGAGTTACAACATAGACTGTGAAAAAATTAGTTTTCATGCATTTCATGGAATGTATATTTTTTTATAAAAAATGTAAGCAAAAGAAAACTCTAAAATAAATGATAGATTGAATAGTTAATAGTAGCTAGACAAAAAAATAATTGTGTACTAATATATAATTTATTTTTATGAAAAAGAGGAAACATAAGTTCACTATTTTAAGATCCCATTTTGAGAATCATAAAATTACTAATTATCATGACTGGACATTCCACACATGATTTTATAGTGTCGGAAATTAAGCTCTTGAGAAAGCTCTGAGTCAAAACCCTTCTCTTTCATGAGTGATCAATTGATTTCAGCACTTGCCCACCAAAACTAACCATCCCATCCGATAGACCTTGTTGGCATGGAAGTTTGAATGTGCCATACATATGGTGACAAAACAAGAATCTAGGATTTGTTTAATACATTGGATTTGAACTTAGAATGTGCCATAAATTTGGTGACCACAAGAATCTGGGATTTGTTTTTATCATACCTTGGATGTGAACTTAGAATGTGTCATAAATTTGGTAACTAACTAGAGCCTAGGATTTATTTTATATCTGGGGTTTGAACTTAGAATGTGCTACAAATATGATGACAAACGAAAACCTAGGGTTATGTTTGAGGCCTTTGTTTTGACCTTTAGATGTACTTAGAATAGGGAAATACAAAAGCCAAAGGTCTGTTTTGTATCTTGGGTTTGCTTTTGACTTCCAAATGATTTCCAAGTGAGTGTTTCATACCTACATATTATAGTCCAAAGTAGCTGACATAAAATATATTACCTTAGAAATACCTCTTGAAACCAGAATTATGTATTTTATAGCTTAAATTTTAATATCTTGCACAATTGAAAATGAGAGAGATTCTAATTTATGCTTCAATAAATTTATTTTAAATGTATGTTAATTAAGCACCCCAATTTTTGCATTACAACATACATTTGTGTTTACTTCAATATGGTGATAAATCACCTTTAAATAATATAAGGAAGGAACGTGTCCTTGCAAGATCACTGCCATCATAGGTACATGGGAGCCAACTTATGTAGTGCATCCCGGCTCCCACCCTTCCTTGGACAATGACCACCACAGACTACCTAAGACCATTCACCCAACTACCCCTTAGCATAACTACCTTATGCTTTCTTAAACTACACCTAACTTGTATTGCCTAACTATGCTTAGGTCCCTATTACCCAACATGGGAAGCCTCGCCTCACCCTTATCCCACCTTGGCCTATCAACCCCAAGAAGGGTTAGGTCCTTCCTACTTTAACTAAGCTTGCCCATCCCAAGGGCTTAAGGACCACCTCCCCTTAACTGGGTTTGCCATCCCCAGTAACACCTCTCATCCCCAAAAAGTTAGAGTTTACCTTATACTATCTAACCTGCCAAAATTTGGTCACACCCTAAATACAAATGTGCCTGATTTGCACCATCTATTTTTTGGGTCCATAATTTTGCCAAAACATGAAAATTTTAAAATAGGAATAGTCTGTTGCAATATTCTTATTTTCTGAAAAAGAGTTGCCAAATTTTGAGGAAAATTTTCATGACATTTGGACTATGCTTTTAATTTGGTAGCAGTTTTTTTAACTTTTTTTTTCCTCCTGTTTAGACAGGTTCTTAAAACCAGTTGCCATTTAATGCTAAATCTCTCTCTGGATGCTACCCAACGATGCAACATTTGAAAAAAAATCCACTGATTTGGACACGTTTCTAGTGTTAGGCCAGGTACCCAAATGACAAACAAAAGGCTGCTTTCAGATGATCCAGATTTGCAATTCAGCTTTGGAGGCCTTGTATTATGGAACCCTTGATGCATGAAGGACACTAGACATGGCGACGATGAACCAGCACACCATCCACTGGATGCTCAGTGTCACTTAGTAATGGATGAACCTCAACTGAGTTAATAATTGGTTTCACCTTGGTAACCGATTCTGTAGGAACTAGGTCTCATATGTAGGTAGATAAGTAGGAAAATAGGTAACTACTAGGTAAGTAGATGGTTTATGCATAGCTAAGGGATGTTTTTACTACCTACATACCCACTAACAACCCACAAGTGGGTTGTTCTTAGGCAGGTAGTAAAAGAAAGCACTTAGCTAACCCCATGATTAGAGTTTAGGGTTTAGGAAAGGAACCCTAGTTGCACTCTTAGCTACTAGCTGCACCTTCAGCTTGGGGAGGCCATAAAATGTAAGTGACCCCAAGGGTGATGGCTCAATGGTATTGG
>Ga0116228_10006949_pt1 | contig 10117 bp, 8 predicted proteins | sample S1TSphfallax_2_FD_89694 | JGI IMG/M metagenome (GOLD analysis project Ga0116228, IMG submission 89694) | Host-associated microbial communities from peat moss isolated from Minnesota, USA - S1T2_Fc - Sphagnum fallax MG | ecosystem: Host-associated > Plants > Peat moss > Unclassified | place: USA...
TATTAATGGCTATTGGTGGCTATTGGTTGTTATTCTATTAATGGCTATTGGTGGCTATTGGTTGTTATTCTATTAATGGCTATTGGTGGCTATTGGTTGTTATTCTATTAATGGCTATTGGTGACTATTGGTTGTTATTCTATTAATGGCTATTGGTGGATATTCTGTTATTGGTTATTAGTGGTTATTCTATTAATGCCTATTGGTTGTTATTCTATTAACGATTATTGGTGGATATTCTCTTAATGCGTATTGGTGGCTATTCTATTAATGCCTATTGGTTATTATTTTATTAACGACTATTAGTGGATATTCTATTAATGACTATTGGTGGATATTTTATTAATGGCTATTAGTGGTTATTATATTAATGATTATTCGTGGATATTTTATAAATGACTATTGGTGGTTATTTTATTAATGAATATGAAAGACTATTCTATTAATAGTTATTGATGGATATTTTATTAGTGCATATTGTTGGTTATTAATGGTTATTATATTAGTGGCTATTGGTGATTATTCTATTGGTGGATATTTTGTTGGTGGATATTGGTGGATATTGGTGGTTAATAATGGTTATTGTATTATAAGTTATTATTGGTTATTATATGTTATATTACAACTATTGATGATTATTGTATTATAAATTATTATTGAATATTTTATGTTATTATATCATATGTTATTGGCAGTTATTATATTATAAGGTATTTAAAATTATTTTTCATAGGTTATTATTTTATATTTTAAGTTATTTTTACCTTTGGTCATTATATTATATTTTAGATTATTTTAAATTATTATACTTAAAATAAAATAATTTATAATAACATAAAATAGAATGACCTTGAATAACTTAAAGTATAACTTGAAATAACATAAATTAATTTAAAATAAAATAACTTATGGTATAGCTTAAAGTTAGTTGAATAATTTAATTTAGAATAATTTAAAAGCTTACAATAAACTAATTAAGATACCTTAATTAAGGTAAAATAACGTATAATAGTTTAGGGTACAATATTTTATAATAACTTATAATAACACAAAATATAAATTAGAATAAGTAAAGTAGCTTAAAATAATATAAGGTATATCATAAAATAACATATATATAATTTTTTAAAAACATAAAATAAACATATTTATGATAGTAAATTATAATAGTGAATTATGTTAACTAGTAATGAAACATGACGTCTACATAGTGACATTATAGTGAAATAACTTTCACTAGGGTGAAATCAGTAAAATGTAATGAAGTTATTTCATTTTTAAAGTCCCATAGTGAATTAGGCTAGTAAATTGCACCCCACTTTTGTAATAATGATTCACTCAATTTCCACCATCATCTCTATTATTCATCCAATTCATTTGCCAAACAAAATGATCCCATCCATTTTTTGTATCTTCTTTATGACAAGTTAGGGTTTGGCACCTTTGTCATTTATTTTGTTGTTTGTTCTAATCAATGTCCATGTTACATTGCCATTATTCAATATATTTTGCCATCATTGTGACAAAGCTTTGAAACTTCCATAATTTTATTGAAGAAATTGATAAGTTATATAAATGTAAAGACTAACATTCAAGCTTCAAGTTTCTTATAATTTCCAAACTTTGTAAGAATCTAAGGTTTCTACCCAACAACTTGTCTTTTCAACATAGTCATGTCCTTTTTTTCTATGCATCATCTACATGTGTCATGAAGGTGCGGAAGTGAGAAATCTAAGAGAAACTTGGCATGCATTTTTTTTGAACATTTTTAAAAATTTACTACTTGTGAATTAATAGTTCACCCCCACATTGTGAACATGCATTCAAGAAAGGTTGCAGGGTAATCAACCAAACATCAACTTGTTGTGGAGGTCATCCATAGGTTGAAATCAAATGCCGAAAAACAAAAGAGCAAAGCTTTGCAAAGGGCCATTGAAAAAACCAAGGTGAGGGAAGATTTTATTATTGTTGTTGTTGAAGGCAATGCATCCACCACCAATCAAACAATTGCTACATATGCTCAAAAGGTTACATTGACCCTTCACAAGTTCACTACCCATGAGGGGATTGATTACCAAAAGAAGGTTATAAAAAATGCCTTAAACAACATTTTCTACAATAAACAATGTTGGGTTTTGTAGTGAACAAGAAGAAATTATAATATTGTGAGGCCATTTGTGAGAATCTTGAAACAACATGGAAGGATTTGAAGTATGGGAAGGGAAAAGACCATTACCATGTTCACCACATTGCCACAATAATAGTTTTTTTTACACAAAGCAATTCAAGCAAATAAACAACCATAAATTGTGTAGGGTTGAATTTTAGGTTTGTTGAACAAGTTATGGAACGCAGGTGGCTCTTGGACAATGAAATGGAAGGGTTGAAATGGGTAAAGTCTGATAGGAAACGACGAAGCAATGCCATTAGTGAGATTGTCAAACAAATTGTTATAAAGTGGTGGATAGAAGAGACTAAAATGAGCCTTAATGTGAAGGATGTTGTTCGCCATTTGATTTCCACAAATAATTGGGAAAAGCATGTTGCTCATTTCTTGCAAGAGAATCATGTATTTGTCTTCAATTTTACTTCATATTTGCAATTCACATTCTTCTTGTAATTCAAATTAAAAACCAAGATTTCACTTCTAGATGGGCAATTTAATTCTATCAATCTTGAGTCCTTCAAGGAATGCCATTCTTTTAGCTTGAAGTGTTCAAGGTGATGTGACCATTAAATCTATGAAATTGAAGGAATTGATGTGTATCCTTGAATTGATGTCAATACTAGTATCTTCATCTTTACATTATGCCCATGGTTTGAGGTGTATTTAGTATTTAGTTCATGTTCAAGACTATTTTATATTTTGTGTAAAACTATCAAAGAATCTAACAATAATTAATTGATTAAAAATATGTTAAAGGACTCCTTGTAGGACTTATGACCTTGGACCAAGAACAATACTCAAGATTGTTAGCTTGTCCATTATTCTTTACTTTGTTTAAATGTTTGACCCATTAATCTAAATAGGTTCATGGGACCCTACATCTTGTGGTGAAGGCTTTTCATTACTTCCCAAAACCTTATTTTTTATGTATAGGGGTGCAAACAGGATAACATGAGACACATTTGTTTGCTTTTTGATTGCTTTTGTGACTAATTTTTGGGAAATATTCCTAGAATATTCTTGGAATATTCTAGAAAAATATTTAAATTTAAAAAAAAATCTTCATACTTTTATTAAGGTTTATGTTAAAAATTTGGCAAAAAATGTCATTTTCAAAAACAAGGTCCAAAGAAATTTATGAGGGAAATGTTTTTGTCATAATTGTTGCATAAGGAAGAAGGCACAAAAAACAACGCATAGCATTAACATTCATTTTTCATCCAACCATGTCTAATAATTACCAAAATTCATCTTCACTAGACACGTGTGAAAAAAAATTCATATTTTGAGTAGCGGAAAATAGTGGCGAGGAACATGCAGCGATAGATTGTGCATGCTACAAAGCTTCTTGCTTGGTTCGATTTAGGGAAGTTTCTAATTTTTTGTTTCTTCTAAGTTTGTTGTTGTGGTTTCCAAGGTGGGAGAATGTGTTCACTCTTCACTAAGTAACAAAACTCGTGGTGAAAGGTTGGAAGTTATAAGTTCTTTCTAGGGTTGAAGTTTTTCTTTTTGTGTGACGTTTTTCTTAGCGCTTCTTCTTTATGTGTCATCATTGACACAAAGTCCTTACTCCTTATTTCTTATGGAGTCCTTATTTGAGGTGCCCCAGGTTCCAACTACACAACCATTGATTCTTACTTGAAGCTGTCATTCTTGTTTCAAACTTCAAACTTCAAACCCTAAGAAATTACGATTTCAAAAACCTCCGAAGGGTTATTTTTCGAAATTCCCTGGATTAGGTCATTGATTTGCAGAATCACAAGCTGTTCAAAACTTTGCAAGGTCCTCAAATGAGATTGGAGTAAGCTGAAATTGAAATAAACTAGCAACAAAATCAAGAAGAAAAAGAAAGAAATTCCAACAAAGGATGCCTCCAAGAAGGAGGGGCTACACAACTGCTAGGAGATTTGGCCTATGTGGACACATGTCATTTTGAACAACAACATCAACATCCTAAGTAGAGAGCTGCAGATGGAACAAAAGAAATGAGTAAACGAAAACCAAGAAAAGAAAAATGACAAGCTAAGTGTTTCCCCATTTTTTGGTTTTTGTTTTTCTCCTTCTTTCTATAAATCATTTAACATGGTTTAGGGTTTAGGGTTTGAAGAACTCCGCGATGGCATTTGCTACCGCATTGATGTTGTGTCCTTCCACTACAGTGTCGAACATTTCCACGTTGAAGAAGGATGCACTACAACAATGTTGAGGAGTGTGAGGCGGCCGCGATTATCATAGCCTAGGTTACGTTTGCAAAGGAGCCCAAGTGGACCATGGTGATGGCCAAGAACATGCGCCCGGTCGTCTGTTGAGTTATGGAGACCCTTGCCGATGCACCCAAATAAGAGGAGTGTAAGCTTAACATTCACCTCACGGGCTTCAAAGCCAAGGAGGGCAAAACCAAGAAGGAGCTAGTGCAATGGATCAACATAGAGTTGTTACAAGGCCAGATGAAGCTGTGCACCAAGGTCGTTGCCACCATGCAGCAACGGCCTGCCATTGTGCAATCCTTCGCCTCAATGGTGGGGGCGCACTTTGACCGCAATGCTACTCAAGTTCGCAACAAGCAAAGATCGCCAGGCCATGCTGCGAGGGCATAAGGGCCTAGCAGGGACCAAGTTAGACTTGGATGAAGACCTCACGCCCACGCAGTAAGGGCACAAGTCGAAGATGTGGCCACTGTTCAATGAAGCCAAGGTGGCGGGCAAGCCCGCCTTCTAGTGTGTAGCCGAACTCTTCATCGACAACACTCAGATTTGCCCGCCTTCTTTTGTCTAGGGGCATGGGGACCGAAAACACTCATGCATGGTATTATGCAACATGCATGGGGGTGGTGTAAATAAACTAAAAATGGGGGTGCAAATAATAGAATTATTTTAAGGTGTTGACCTCAAATTACTAACTAAAACCTAACATTTGTTAGGCCAACATTTGCCACATGTTGAAGGGTTTGACTCACTTGCAGTAATGTGCAGTATGTAGTTGGGAAAAAAAAAAGGGATAAAACATAGCAGGGGGGTTGTTATTTACTTTTGTAGCCACCTCAGCCCAAACCTGTCACAGTGGAAGGAAAGAAGCCACAATTCTTATTATGGCTACGGGTCAAAGGGGTGATGCCCTTGTTAGCTCCAAACACAAGAATGAATCCTTGTTCAAAACCCTAGCAACAAATATTACTGAAATTCAAACTCTAAGGGGCATAGTACTATTGAGAGGGGATTTTAATGCACGTACTATAGCACTATTAGATACCATTGACACTAGTGACCTTTGTGAACTATTACAAGTGCCAGAGCTCATTGAAACTAAGCAACCAAATGTTGTGGCTAAGCAACAGAACTGCGACGCCAGTGTTGGTGGTTAGGGCCATGAGCTCCTGCACCTATGTTGTGACATTGGGCTATTCATCCTCAATGGTCGGACGCCTGGTGATGAATCAGGGGAATTCACTTGCTTGGCAAATGGGGGGCACAACACTATCAATTATATTGTTGGCTCACCTGCAATTTGGCAAGCTACTACACACTTTAAGGTGATAATAGATGACACTCATTATTGCGCAGTGGGGGGAGACTCTGACCACATGCCATTGCGCCTATAATTGAGCATTGATTGTAACTTTGTTAAGCCACAACATACGGTTGAAACAAAAACAATTCTTGCCCAGGTTCAAATATGATAAATCAAAAGTTGAAGAGTATCAGCTTGCCCTAACAGTGAGTCTTGGAAACCAGGTTGCTGATTCAATTGGGCATCTAGGGGCAGATGGGTTAAGTGACCTCCTGCAACAATGTGTGGGTGCTGCGACAAAGTCTACTTTTGGCATCAAGCTTTCAAGAGGGAGCTATAGAAAGAGACACTGCCATAAACCCTGGTTTGATGCTAATTTCTGTACAACAAAATGTGAATTGGACCTCTGGTTAAAAGCTAACCCTGATCCGCACGTTGTTAAACATAAAGAAAATAAACTTAAAAATGTATTAAAAAGGAAATGAATTTTTTGGGAAACTGCAAGAGCTCAAGATATGTGTGCACTTGCCAAGGTGGATGCACTCTTGTTGTGGAAAAAGAATTGGCCAAGGGCACTCGTCATAGGCAAGATTAGTGTAACTGAGCTTTTGGAAGGCTTTTGCGGGCTGGTTGGTTAATCTCCACCACCCGTATGGCTACGAACTGATCACTCGATTTAGGTGATAGAACCTCCACCTAGCCACACCCTGAACACAAATATCACACTTGCTAAATTGCTTTAGGCGTTAAAAAAACTACAAAGGAACAAGGCTACTGGTTTGGATGGTATGAAAGCTGAGTTCATTTTGGATGTGAGAGAGCTACTATATATGCCACTATTGATAGCGTTCAACTACTTTCTAGTGGAAGGCTTTCCAGAAGTCCTTTCCACTAGGGTGGTCCATGCACTCTTTAAAGGGGGCAATTACCTTCGAATTTGACAACTATAAGGGCATAACAGTTGGGCCTATTTTAGCAAAGTTGTTTGCTATGATCCTTGACAAAAGGTTGAACAAGTGGGCTGAACAACATGGGTTGTGTGCCAAAGGTCAAGTTAGGTTTCATAAATATTATTGCACTATTGACCAATTCTTCATGTTGTGGGTTTTGATAGAACAAAGCAAGGCAAAAAAAAAACCACTCTGTTGTTGCTTTATGGACTTAAAAAAGGCATTCAATAATATGCCATGTGAAGTGTTGTGCCAAGTGTTGGCTGTCCTCGAGGTGGAGGGACGCTTCTTACGATGCCTGCATGTGATGTATGCCAAGGATATCATACACATTAACCACCCAAGTGAAGGTGTCACCTCTAGCTTCAAGTGCCAACAAGGTGTGAAACAAGGTAGTCCTCTCAGCCCCCTGTTGTTTTAGCTATATTTGGATGCCCTAAAGGGGTGCTTGGACAACAGAAAATGTGATGCACTAACCTTAGCAAATTTGCACATATGGCTGTTGCTTTTTACAGATGACCTTCCTCTAACATCAAAGTCAAAGGTGGGACTATAACAATAGTTAGACATGTTCCAACAGTTCTATGTTAAACGTGGACTTATAGTGAATGTGAAAAAAACAAAAGTCATGGTGTTCAATTATGCTGACCCATGCCAAGAGTTTATGTTTGAAGGTGACATTATTGAACATGTGCAAACTTTCAAATACCTGGGGATCCTGCTCAAAACCACCTCGGACCTGGACAATGCAGTGGAACATTTAGTAGTTGCCAGCAAGCGCTCGTTGTTCACGTTGAACTGCCATTGTGCGGAGCTACATATTATGGATTTTAAATTACACTATGACTTCTTCAACACGCTAGTGCGTTCCACAGGATGTTATGCCTATGAGGTTTGGGTGGATTTTAAGAAAATAGAAACTTTTGAAATAATGTATCGAAGGTTCTTCAAGTCCTTATTCGGAGCACAAAAAACAACTAGCACATCCATCGTGCTGGCAAAATTTGGCAAGTTACCCTTTGAACACTTTGCATGTAGACAAGCACTGTTATATTATAACCGTGTGAGCATGGTCACTAAAGACTGCATCTTGGGAAAGGCATGGGAAGCCCAGCTTGCTATGCTTGCTGCGGGAAAGAAATGTTGGGCTAGATCCGTGAAAAAATGGCTACTCAAGAATTAGCCCCAAGAGGTGGCAGGTTTTCTACCTTTGATTCAACCATCGCTAGAAATGGTGCCTCAACCTATAGCAGCCCATGTGTTGTAGGTTGAAGAGCCTACAATGGTCCATGCCCTACAGGCAAGAGTGCTCAACAGCCATTGGGAACGATTCCTGGGACAACACACATACATTCGACCCGTCTAATAGGGGTGAAAGGCTAAGTACTTTGGTGCAATGCGCACAATGTACAGGTGGGAGCTCAGATGGTTGAGCTAGCCGCACTACTACTAGTGCAGCCAGTTGGTGCTCGATTTACGGCATGAGGCCCGACCAACCAAAAAGTTGGGGCCCCACCCCTTCTAAGTTTTCCCCACACAATGTTGAGTGTAAAAAGGATGAAAGATAATATGCAGTTGGCTTTCATCGTAAAGCTCTTTACCAACCGTGAGATTGGGACCAACATGCAAACAAGATACTTGCGCTTCAAGGGTATGTCGTACGAGTGCGAAAGCTATTTATGTGACTTCAGCTGTGTTTAGCTACAGAAAGCTCTAGCCCGGTTTCAGTGTGGCAACACGCAGTTTGAGGTAATGCTAGGTGTGTGGAAGGGTGTGCCATATGCAAAGAAACTTTGTCAAGGCTACAACTTGGGGCAGGTAGAAGATGAAGAGCACTTGTTCTTGTCTGTCTAAATACACAAAAAGTTAAGGAATTTTTTTGTTCGGCCCTTCCCCTCACTCACATTAACACTCTTGCTAAACTCATGCGAACTACGAACATGGTTGCCTTGCCCAAGTTTGTGGCATGTTGCCAATACTAGAGGATAATATGTCCTCCATGATTTGCCTTTTATCTAATGGATTCTTTAGTCCCAAATGGATGTAAAATTGTAAACAGTAAGCAATAATTTTTAAAAATGTCTAATATTTGGTTTCTTGTTACACAAGAAATTTGATTTCCTCATGGGGTTTTGACTTGTTCATGGTCCTTAATATTGTACCCCAACTGTGATTATACCCTTGAACTAAATATAAATGCACCCTTAAGTTTTGTGTTCTTACCAAACCTTTGTTGCATCTGAACATCTTCATTTGCATACGCACATTTAATCCAATTTGCATAATCATCAACTTCTATGTTTAATTATCTTTTTAAAACATTTTAATGTTGCTCCTTCCACTATGAGAAAAAGGGGTGTTTTACAATTGGCCTTAAAACTCAATTTTTGAGTTGTAGAAAACATTTACAATTTATTATATTTATACGTCATGAATGGTAATGGACAAGTTGCATGAGTTACAATTTCTCATCATATATACAATGCAATTTGTTACAATTCAATCGAAACAACTCATTTTCAACTACTATGCAATTCCATTATAATTGCACCCATGAGGTCATGCTAACATCAATTATTGTCATCCATTTATTAAAATTTGACATGTGGCAGTATGAAAACTTTTGGACATAAATTTTATTTTGAAATATTGATCTCCATCATTCATTATGATTGTTAATGATAACCCAAGATTGTGACATGTGGCACAATTACGTTTTTGCCACATGGTATATTAATTATATTTTGGAATATATATATAATTTTAGTAGTTAGGTAAGTCATACATAACCATAGGTAAGTAGGTTGATAGATTTTAAGATCTACTTACTTACTTACCTACATAGGTAGGTAAAAAAAACACTTATTTACTTACATAGTGACGCGCTCCCAAGTCACGGGGTGAAACCCACTTGAGGGTTTCACAAAGTCAAGTTGCGGAAAGTTGAGACTTAAAGGCACGTTCCCAGCTTCCAACTTTAGAAAGGGGTAGAGGGTCGAGTTGGGAGCCCAAGGATTAGACTAGGAAGAGGTATTAGTTGATCAAGCTGGAATCTGCATCAAAACAAACCACCCAAGTGGTTAGTTCTCTTTCCGGGACACCCTTTGGTGTTGGGACAAGCCACGGGTACTTCGGACCACAAGACTCACCACGGCCCGGACTCGGGGGATGCCACCACCATCCCCCATATAGTATACTTTGCGACGCTCCGCCGCACCTACATCCAAGTGGCACAAATTTTCGGGACTCCCGAAATGGAGTCCCGAAATCGTCCTGAAATTGTCCCGGCGGGACTCCCGGAACTTTGAACCGCCATAGCTCTCGATTGCAGACATGGATCGCGACGAGGTCTGAACCGAAGTTGTAGCCTTCGTCGAGATCTTTCCAACGCCATGTCGCACGCTCAGATCGGATGTCGGGAAGGCATCGATTCCCGACTTTTAGTGGTCGGGAGTCAAACTGCCAGTTTGACTCCCGGCCCTTCTTTTGCCCA
>Ga0116228_10006951_pt1 | contig 10117 bp, 3 predicted proteins | sample S1TSphfallax_2_FD_89694 | JGI IMG/M metagenome (GOLD analysis project Ga0116228, IMG submission 89694) | Host-associated microbial communities from peat moss isolated from Minnesota, USA - S1T2_Fc - Sphagnum fallax MG | ecosystem: Host-associated > Plants > Peat moss > Unclassified | place: USA...
ATTCCGCCGTTCGGGTACCAGATTGACTACATGACCTTCGGCGGCATCTACCGCGAAGTCTCCCTGCGCATCGTCCCGCAGGTGTTTATCGAAAATATGGTGGCACGTCCGAGCGAAGTGCTCTCCAACTCACCTGGTCTGACCCTCGAATATTATCTGCAGGGTGCAGACACGGATGCACGCCCCCTCACCATTGAAGCCAGCCTGCTTCCACATGGCCGTCAACCCGAGTACAAGATCAAGGTTGAGCAGAAATACAAAGGCAAGAGCGACGAGCCGCAGAAGTTCACGGTCACATTGCCGAAGCTCGAGCATATTGAGCTTTGGGATCTGGATCAGCCGACGCTCTATACTGCGCGCCTGCGGGTCTATCGCGGGGGCAAACTGCTCGACGAACAGACACGCCGTTTCGGCTTCCGCGAAGCCATGTTTACCGACCAGGGATTTTCTCTGAATGGCAAAATTATCAAGCTGCGCGGTCTGGACCGTCACCAGACATTTCCCTTCGTAGGCCAGGCCATGCCCGCGCGCGTGCAGCGCCGGGATGCCGACATACTCAAGCACCAACTGCATACGAACATTGTCCGTACCTCGCATTACCCGCAGTCCCGCCACTTCCTCGATGCGTGCGACGAAATCGGCCTGCTGGTCCTCGAAGAGATTCCCGGCTGGCAGCACATCGGACCGCTGCCCTGGCAGGACATTTCTGTCGACAATGTCAGCCGCATGATCCGCCGCGACTGGAACCATCCCTCGATCATTCTGTGGGGCGTGCGCATCAATGAATCGCGCGACAACCACGATTTCTACACGCGCACCAACGCCATGGCGCACTCGCTGGACACGCGTCAGACTGGCGGCATCCGCTACTTCCAGGAATCTGAATTTCTTGAAGACGTCTTCACCATGAACGACTTTGGCTGGCCGCTCAAACCGCCCATTCACGGCAAGTATCTCAACACCGAATTCGTCGGCCACACCTACCCGGTGAAGCAGATCGACGACGACGAACGCCATCGCGAACACACGATCCGCCACGCGCGCGTGCACGATACGCTGGCATCCAACGCGCAATATGCCGGCGGCATCGGCTGGTGCGCTTTTGACTACAATACCCATTACAATTTCGGCGCCGGCGATCGCATCTGCTACCACGGCGTTTCGGACATCTTTCGCGAGCCCAAGCCGGCCGCCAGCTTTTACATGTCGCAGATCCCGCCAGAAAAAGAGATCGTCCTTGAACCGGCATTCCACTGGGCCATCGGCGATGAAGCGACCCATTTCCAGACAGCGATGGTCTGCTCCAACTGCGACCACGTGAAGCTCTTCTTACTGAGCGATGGCAAGGAAACGCTTATCGGTGAGTCTGGCCCGGACCGTGCCCAATTTCCGCACTTGAAATACGCGCCCTTCAGCTTTGATGTAAGCAAGTCGTGGGATTTCGGCGATCTGCGCATCGAGGGTTACCTCAACGGCAAGCTGGTCGCGACAAAGCTGATGTCGGGCAGTGGTGTCGACCGCAAATTTGTTCTGCTTCCGGATGATCTTGAACTGGTTGCCGATGGCGCCGATACCACGCGCGTCGTGATGCGCGTGACGGATGAATTCGGCAACATCCGGCCTTATGCCAACGATCCGATCGCCCTGACGCTGCAGGGTCCCGCAGAGTTGATCGGCGACAATCCGTTCACTCTTTTCGGTGGCCGCGGCGCTGTCTGGATTCGCGCAAAAGAAAGCAGTGGCAAGGTGACACTCAGTGCAAAGCATCCGCGTCTCGGTGAGCAGATGGTAGAAATCAATCTCACTCCCGCGCCCGCAGAAAAAGTCTAGATTGAATCCCCGGCGGCGAGCTCGGCGGCGCGGATACTCCCGCGCTGCTTGTGCCGGCCAAAGCGCATGCTGAGTCGATCGAAGTAGAGATAGATGATCGGCGTTGTATACAGGGTCAGCACCTGGCTGAAGATCAGGCCGCCTGCGATGGCAACGCCGAGTGGCCGACGCAACTCTGAACCGGTCCCTGTCCCAAATGCCAGGGGCAGAGCACCGAACAATGCGGCCATGGTGGTCATCAGGATCGGACGGAAGCGCAGCATACAGGCCTCGAAAATCGCGTCGCGGGTGTTCTTGCCCTCCTCGCGCTCTGCCTGCAGCGCGAAGTCGATCATCAGGATGGCGTTTTTCTTCACAATACCGATCAAGAGAATGATCCCAATCAGCGAAATCACATCCAGCTCGCTATGGAAAAGAATCAGCGCAAGAATCGCGCCGACACTTGCCGATGGGAGCGTTGTAAGGATGGTGATGGGGTGAACCAGGCTCTCGTACAGGATGCCAAGCACGATATAGATCGCCAGCAGGGCGGTGATAATCAGGAGCGGCTCTGTTGCCAGCGACTTCTGAAATGCTTCTGCGGTCCCGGCAAATGTCCCGCGAATACTTGCCGGCACTCCGATGCGCCGCTCCATCTGCTCGATCAGCTTGGTCGCCTGACCAAGAGAAACGCCCGGCGCCAGATTGAATGCCACTGTCACAGACGGGAAAAACGAGGAGTGGTTCACAGCCAGTACAGAGGTCGACTTCCTGGAGTGAGTGATTGCATCCAGTGGTACCGAGCCGCCGCCTTCGGGATGTACAAACGTGGAGTTGAGTGTCTTCGGGCTGATGAGAAATTGCGGCGCTGCTTCCTGCACCACGTAGTACTGGTTCAACGAAGTATAAATCGTCGAAACTTCTGCCTCGCCATAGGCAAGATAAAGCGAATTGTCGATGGCCTGTGGCGTAATCCCGAGTCGTGCTGCCGTCGGTCGATCATAATCGAGCAGCATCTGCAGTCCGCGATTCTGCTGGTCGGTCGTGACGTCCTTGAGCTGCGGAATCTTCCGCATTTCGTCGTAAACGATCGGCCCCCACTTATTCAGGTCATCGACGGTATCGGCAGAAAGCTGATATTGGTAGGCCGCATTGCTCTGCCGACCGCCGACTCCAAGGTCCTGCGACGCTTGTAGAAATGTCGAAGCACCGGTGAGCTTCGCCAGCTTTGGTCGCAGTCGGTCTACCACGGCAGCCGCGCTGATGTGGCGTTCTGACAACGGCTTCAGGTTCACAAACATGAAGCCGGTGTTGCTTGCGCCGCCGCCCGGGCCGCCCTGTCCTCCGGTAAATCCTGTCACATACTGGACAGCCGGATCGGCCATCACGACGCGCTCATCATCGATGACAGAATCACTCATTGCGTGGAACGAAGCGTCCTGCGACCCCTGGATCCCGCCCTGGAGATTCCCCGTGTCCTGCAGAGGGAAAAATCCCTTAGGTACGCGGCCAATCAGCACGACGTTCAACGCAAGCGTAATGAAGAGAATGATGATCACGAGCGCCGGATGCCGCAGTGTCCATACGAGCGTGCGCCGATAACCGGCGAGGAGCAGATCGAAGCCGCGTTCGCTCATCTGGTAGAGACGGCCGTGCCGGATGTCGCCATGCGGCTTGAGCAGCCGCGAACACATCATTGGCGTCACTGTCAGCGAAATCAGCATGGAAACGAAGATTGACGTGGCCAGGGTAAATGCGAATTCATGGAACAGCCGTCCTACGATTCCGCCCATAAACAGGATCGGCACAAACACAGCAATCAGCGAGAGGCTCATCGACAGCACGGTGAAGCCAATTTCCTCAGCGCCTCGAAACGCCGCCTGCATCGGCGTCATCCCCGCCTCGATCAGTCGTGTGATGTTTTCCATCACAACGATCGCATCGTCCACGACGAACCCTGTCGAAATCGTCAGCGCCATCAGTGAAAGATTGTCCAGGCTGTAGTGGGCCAGGTACATCACAGCAAATGTGCCGATGAGCGAAACCGTCACGGCAACACCGGGGATCAGCGTAGCCCGTCCACTGCGCAGGAAAACAAAGACGACTGAGACAACGAGGATGATGGAGATGATCAATGTGCGCTCCACATCGTGCACGGAAGCGCGGATCGTTGTCGTCAGATCGGTGAGCACGGAGAGCTTGTCACCCGCAGGGATCGATGCTTCGACTGAGGGCATCACTGCCTTGATTCTGTCGACAGTCTCGATGACATTCGCACCCGGCAGGCGGAAGACCAGCAGAATAATGGCCGGCTTCTGATTCACAAATCCCGCTGAGCGCAGAGTCTGTGTCGAATCGTAAACGCGCGCTACATCGCTCAGGCGTACGACTCGTCCGTTCGAACTGCCAACAACCAATGGCGCATAATCTTTCGCTTTCGATATCTGATCATTGGCGCCGATATCTGCCGTCGTAAATGCATCGGACAACTGCCCCTTGGGCCGATTGCTGTTCTGCTCGCTGATCACGCGCGCAATGTCCTGCAGGCCGATGCCGTAACCATTGGCCTGCTGCGGATCCACCTCGACACGCACAGCGGGCAGCGAGCTGCCCACCACCTGCACCTGTCCGACGCCCTCCACCTGCGATAGCTTCTGCTGAATCACTGACGACGCCGTGTCGTACAGGTCGCCCTTACCGCGCGTTGCAGACGTCAGATCCAGCACCATTACCGGCGCCACTGCCGAGTTGATCTTCCTGTACGTAGGATTCGAGGGAAGGTTCGCCGGCAGGTAGGTGCGCGCTGCATTAATGGCTGCTTCCACATCACGCGCGGCGCCATCGACATCGCGGCTGAAGTCGAATTGGAGCGTGACGGAAACCACCCCAAGCGTGCTCGAAGACGTCATTTGCGTGACGCCGGCGATATGCCCGAACTGCCTCTCCAGCGGTGTTGCAATGGACGAAGCCATCACTTCCGGACTCGCGCCCGGCAGCGTCGTGGCCACGGTAATGGTGGCGAAGTCCACTTGCGGCAGAGACGATACAGGGAGATTTACAAACGCCAGCATTCCGGCGATGGCGACGGCTGCTGTGAGCAACGTTGTTGCCACCGGCCGGCGAATAAACGGCGCAGAGATATTCATTTACGCCTCGCCGCCAACAGCTTCCGCCGCCTGTGTTCTGCGTGAGAGCCGCTTCGCGATGCGGTCGAAAAAGATGTAAATCACCGGTGTCGTATAAAGCGTGAGCACCTGGCTGACGAGCAGACCACCCACCATCGCGATGCCGAGCGGCCTGCGCAGTTCCGCACCGATGCCCGAACCAAAGGCCAGCGGCAGGCCCGCGAACAAAGCAGCCAGCGTCGTCATCAGGATCGGCCTGAAACGTAACAGCGACGCTTCGAAGATTGCTTCGGCAGAATTTTTACCGCCGTTCCGTTCAGCATCGAGGGCAAAGTCAACAATCATAATGCCGTTCTTCTTCACGATGCCGATGAGCAGAATGATGCCGATAACTGCAATCACATTCAGGTCCTGCCCGAACAATCGCAACGCCAGCAGCGCCCCGACACCAGCCGACGGCAGCGTAGACAAAATCGTAATGGGATGAATGAAGCTCTCGTAGAGCACGCCCAGAACGATGTAAACGGCGAGCAGTGCCGCGAGAATCAGCAGCGCTTCATTCGACCCGATACCTTTGTAGGCAGCAGCCGTGCCTTGATAACTTGTCTGCACGCTCGCGGGAATGTTGAGTCTTGCGACCAGTCGATCCAGCGCCGCGGTCGCCTGGCCAAGCGATGAACCGTCGGCCACGTTGAACGAAACCGTAATGACGGGAAACTGTCCCTGGTGCGTGATAGTGAGGGGCGAGCGCTTCGTTTCAAAGTGGGCGAATGTCCCAAGCGGTACCGGGGTCGGCAGCGAGCTGCTCGATGCGGTGCCGCCGCCGCTGTTGGAGGATGCGGACAAACGCCCTGTTGGCGAAGTGGACGAAAGGGTTGCGCCAGCGCCCGTGCTGCCGCCCGACCCGCCACCGCTTCCTGTGGATGCGGTGGCGGTGGTCGAACTCAATCCGGTTCCCGTACTCGCGCCCTGGCCAGACGACAAATTGCTCGCGCTGCTGCTGGCGGACGTCAGTTGAGTACCCTGGCTGGCGGTTGCTCCCGACGTGGAGGCTGCTGTCAGTGTCGAAACAGCACCGCTTGTGCCGCCGGTCGATGTGCGTCCCGTTGTTGTCGTCGAGGTTGCGGCCGCGGCGGCCTGTCCCTGGATATAAATGTCATCGAGTTTCCTGGGGTCCTTCTGAAATTCCGGCAATGTTTCCAGGATCACGTGATACTGGTTCGACTGCGTATAGAGCGTGCTGATCTGGCGTTGTCCAAACGCATCGTAAAGCGTGGAATCGATCGTGTCCGCGGTAATGTTCAGCCGCGATGCCGTCGCTCGGTCATAGGTCAGTTGCGCAGTCACGCCGTTTGGCTGCTCGTCGGTTGCTACATCGGTGATCTCTGGCAGCTTGCGCATTTCACTGACCAGCGTTGCCGTCCATTTGCTAAGTTCTGCCGGATCAGGGTCTTCGAGGGTGTACTGATACTCAGTACGGCTTGCCCGGTCGTCGACAGTCAGGTCCTGCACGGGCTGCATGTAGAGCTGTATCCCCGGCACCTGCCGAAGACGCCGCTGTAACCGATGAATAACATCGGTGGCATTCAACCCGGGCCGCGATGTCGGGTCTTTGAGATTGATCTGGATGCGCCCGCTGTTCAGCGTCGTATTCGTCCCATCGGCGCCGATGAACGACGACAGGCTTGCGACCGCCGGGTCTTGCAGGATCGCGTGCGCTAATTGTTGCTGCTTGTTCGCCATCGCCGTGAATGAGATTGATTCAGGCGCCTGCGATATGCCTTGAATGATGCCCGTATCCTGGGTCGGGAAAAATCCTTTTGGAATTTCGATGTAGAGGAAAACCGTCAACACCAGCATTGCCGCTGCAACCAGCAATGCCAGCACTTCGAAGCGCAAGACGACGCGGAGGCTCCGGCCATAGGCTGCGATCAATCGCTTGAACAGTCCCTCAGTCCAGTGATAAAAGCGCGATTGCTCTGACTCTTTCTTGTGCCGGAGAATGCGTGCACTCATCATGGGTGTCAGCGTCAGCGACACAACCGCCGAAATCAGAATGGTCACGCTCAGCGTCACGGCAAACTCCCGGAAGAGCCGCCCGACAATGTCGCCCATAAACAAGAGCGGGATCAACACGGCGATCAGCGAAACCGTGAGCGAGATGATGGTGAACCCGATCTGTTCTGCACCCTTCAGGGCCGCCTCCAGCGGCGGCAGTCCTTCTTCCAGGTAGCGCGAGATGTTCTCGATCATCACGATGGCATCGTCCACCACGAACCCGGTGGAGATAGTAAAGGCCATCAGCGTCAGGTTGTTCAGGCTGTAGCCGAGCGCCTCCATCACGGCGAAGGTGCCGATCAGCGAAAGCGGCACGGCAACGCTGGGTATGATCGTTGCCGACAGATTGCGCAGGAAGATAAAGATCACCATGATGACCAGCGCGATGGTCAGCATCAACTCGAACTCGACATCTTTCACAGATGCGCGGATGGTGTTTGTCCGGTCAGTCAACACCGTCAGCTTGACAGACGCCGGCAGCGTCGTTTGCAGCTTCGGCAAGAGCTGCTCGATGCTTTGGACCACCTGGATGGTGTTTGCTCCGGGCTGCCGCTGGATGTTCACAATCACTGCCGGCGTTTCGTTCATCCACGCAGCCAGCTTCGTGTTCTCCACCCCATCGCTGATTTTTGCGATATCGGTCAGCATCACCGGTGCGCCATTTTTGTAGGCGACCACGACATCACGATACCCGGCGCTCGAGAGCAGCTGGTCATCCGCGTTGATCTGGAAGTTTTGCGCAGGCCCATCGAAGCTGCCCTTCGCCGAATTCACGCTTTCGGCAGTCAGTGCATTGCGCAGGTCTTCGAGGTTCAATCCATAGGCTGCAAGCGCGGTCGGATTTGCCTGAATGCGCACCGCCGGCTTCTGGCCGCCGCTGATCGTGACTAATCCGACGCCGTTGAGCTGCGAAATTTTCGGCGCCAGCCGCGTATCGACGAGGTCTTCGACGCGTGAAAGCGGCATCGTCTTTGAAGTGAGTGCGAGCGTCAAGACCGGCGTGTCTGCCGGGTTCGATTTACTGTAGACCGGCGGGACGGGCAGATCGGTGGGCAGGTATCCCTGTGCCGCGTTGATGGCTGCCTGCACTTCCTGCTCGGCGACATCGATATTCAGGCTGAGGGAGAATTGCAGCACGATGACCGAACTGCCGTCCGAGCTGGTGGAGGTCATCTGCGTGAGGCCGGCGACCTGGCCGAATTGCCGTTCGAGCGGCGCGGTCACCGCCGAGGACATCACCTGCGGACTAGCGCCGGGATAGAAGGTCTGGACCTGGATCGTCGGATAATCCGCCTGAGGCAGCGCAGACACGGGCAGTTGCGTGTACGCTGCCATGCCGATCACCAGGATGGCCAGCATCAGCAGTGAAGTAGCCACTGGCCGGAGAACGAATGTGCGCGACGGGCTCACCGGACGCTCCCGGCTTGCGTACCCCCACTCGGCGCAACTTCTCCGTCAATCGCCACTTTCGCGCCATCCTGCAGCTTGTCAAACCCGGTGATCGACACCACATCGCCTTCAGTCAATCCCTGGATGGCGGATACGTCGCCATCCGAAGTCAACTCAGTGACATTGTGCATCGCAACCTTGCCGGAATGTACAACATAGACGAATGTCTGCACACCATTCCGCTGCACTGCGGCGCTTGGCACTAACAGGACATCGTGCAGGGTGTTCACCAGCAGGCGCGTATTCACAAACTGGTTGGGAAAAAGTTTCAAATCGCGGTTGTCGAATTCGCCGCGGAAGCGAACTGTGCCTGTAGTTGTGTCGATTTGGTTATCGAGTGTCAGCAACTTGCCAGTGGCAAGCTTCACCTGCTGCGAACGATCGAAGACATCGACTGGCAGCGCCTGCATGCCAGGTCTATGCAGAATCTGCGAGCGTACCTGGTCGAGGTTGTCCTCTGACACATTGAACACGACGCTGATTGGCTGCAGCTGCGTAATGACGACAAGAGCATTTGAGCTGCCAGAGAAAATCGTGTTGCCCGGATCGACCAGCCGCAGTCCGACGCGCCCGGCTGCCGGGGCCTTCAAATGGCAATAGCTCAGCTGTACCTGCTGATACTTCACCTGGCCTTCGTCGTTTCTTACCGTGCCTTGATATTGCACAACCGCTTGTTCCTGGTCTTCCAGGGTTTGCCGCGCAATTGCATTCTGTGCCGCTGCTTTCTGGTAGCGTGCGAGGTCAATCTCTGCCTGGGCCAGCAGACCGCGATCGTGCTCGAGCGTTCCCTGCGCCTCTTCAAGTTGTGCCTCGTAGGGTCGCGGATCGATCTCGATCAGTTCCTCGCCCTTCTTCACCATCTGGCCTTCGCGATAGTGCACTGCCACCACCACACCCGTAATCTGGCTATAGACATTGATCGTGGAGAGAGGCGTCACGGTACCCAGCGCTTCGACGTAGAGCCCGATGTCACCCTTGCGCACAGTTGCCACTTTGATTGTCGCGATCTGCGGTTGCTCGAGCGGGTTTGCGGCGGCCTTCTTCGGCCGATGCGCAACCAGCAGCACGATCAGCAAAATCGCCAGCACTACAATCACGACGCCGATCCACGGCCGGCGTTTCCGATCCGCAGGAACATCTTCAATATGCATTGCAGAGGAAGCGTCCGGCCTCAGGTCTCTTCGGTCCTGCTGGTTCTCTATCAATCTCTACTCCTGCAAGGATGTCGGTATGGATCGGCGATAAGCCCGTTCACTCTCAACAGAACAATACCAGCCAAGCCTCTACGCGTTGCTAGCCAGCGCAGGGCAACATCTTCGCTGCATTCTCAATCCGAAATGACACAAGCCGGAGATTCGATGGAATATCCGGCTTGCGGGATTCTATCTTGTGATCGACCGGTTCACACCTGCATCACTTCTTTTTCCTTCGCCTTGCAAAGCTCTTCCATCCGTTTGATCTCTTCATCGGTCAGCTTCTGGATTTCGTCCAGCGACCTCTTCTCTTCATCTTCGGAGATGAGTTTTTCTTTCGCGGCCTTCTTGATCATTTCGTTGCCGTCGCGGCGGACATTGCGGATGCCGGTGCGATGTTCTTCCAACTCGCGGTTCAGCTGCTTCACCACTTCCTTGCGGCGCTCTTCGGTCATGGCGGGGATCTTGAGGCGGATGATGCCA
>Ga0116228_10006952_pt1 | contig 10116 bp, 8 predicted proteins | sample S1TSphfallax_2_FD_89694 | JGI IMG/M metagenome (GOLD analysis project Ga0116228, IMG submission 89694) | Host-associated microbial communities from peat moss isolated from Minnesota, USA - S1T2_Fc - Sphagnum fallax MG | ecosystem: Host-associated > Plants > Peat moss > Unclassified | place: USA...
TAACCAAGCAAAAAGCGAATTTCTCGCCAACATAAGTCACGAACTGCGGACTCCCCACAACGGTATCCTTGGCTATGCTCAAATTCTCGCTCGTGCTAAAGTTCTTCCCGAAAAAGAGCGATACGGAGTCAACATCATTCATCAGTGTGGCTCTCATTTACTCACCTTAATTAATGACGTTCTCGACATCTCCAAAATTGAAGCTCGTAAACTCGAACTCACTTCTAATACCATCCATTTGCCTTCTCTGTTACAAGGAATAGTAGAAATATCCCAGATTGGAGCCGATCAAAAAAACCTCAATTTCTGCTACGAACCTGATGCTAACTTACCTGCTGGTGTTGTTGTTGATGAGAAACGACTAAGACAGGTACTAATTAACCTGTTAGGTAATGCGATCAAATTCACCGATAAAGGTGCTGTTACTCTCAAAGTTGAGCGATTAGATACAGATTTAGCAATGCCCGTGATGGATGGTTTTACAATGCTGAAAAAGTTATGCAATGATGAAGAACTGAAACAGCTAAAAGTACTGGTATCGTCAGCTTCTGTAGCACAAATAGACCAGGATAGGAGTATAGAAGCAGGACGCTTAAACAAATTAGAGGTCGTGGCTAAAGAGATTGAACAAAAGAATAGGCTATATCAACCTTTTATTCAGCAAATTTTACAACTAACTCAGCAATTCCAGTCCGAAAAGATCGAGGAATTAATTCAACAATATTTGGCTAAACATTACATCCTATAGCGTTATGTGATAATATATCGTCGATTCCTGAATCCTGCTGACCAATTTCCTCAAGAATACGCCAAATTTCTTGTAACATAGGCTCTAACCCATTCCGTGTAACAGCAGAAATTATGTAAACAGGGTCATAGGAAAGCTGATTTAATTGGGTCGCCAACTCCTGCAAATCTACCATTTCCCGATCAACTGCATCGATTTTGTTCAACGCCAAAATTTGCGGACGCTCTCCTAAACCCCTACCATAGATTTTTAATTCTTCTTGAATGGTCTGATAATCAGCAATGACGGTTTCACTTGTGGCATCAATTAAATGTAATAGTACTTTTGTGCGTTCAATATGGCGTAAGAAATCATATCCCAATCCAGCACCATGAGAAGCACCGGCGATTAATCCCGGAATATCAGCAAATACTGTACCATCGCCTGTGGGTTTGCGTACCACTCCCAAATTGGGTATTAGGGTGGTAAAAGGATAATCAGCAATTTTCGGACGCGCAGCTGATAAAGCAGAAATTAAAGTAGACTTACCTGCATTTGGTAATCCAATAATTCCCACTTCCGCTAATAACTTTAACTCTAAGCGCAGGACTTTCCTTTCTCCTGGTAATCCAGGAAGGGAGTACTCTGGAGCACGGTTACGGTTGCTTAAAAAATGTTGATTTCCTAATCCGCCTTTACCACCTTCTGCTACCCGATAAGTTTGTCCAATATCAGTTAAATCACATAACAAAGCACTAGTTGCTGCATCATATACAACGGTCCCACAGGGAACTTGTACAACTAAATCCTTTCCTCCAGCGCCAGTACAATTATTTGGACCGCCACGTTCCCCATCTTCCGCTTTAAAAAGATGGTTATAGCGGAAATCTAGTAGGGTTTGCAATTTGTCCGCTACTGTGAAAATAACCGATCCACCTTTTCCGCCATTACCACCTGACGGTCCACCTGTGGGAACATATTTCTCCCGACGAAAGGCGACGATACCATCACCACCTTTCCCTGATTCTACTTCAATTACTGATTGGTCGATAAATTGCATTTTTTTGATTTTAAAAACGGTGCGTTACGGATCTCATCCTAACGCACCCAAATATTAACTGTTGACTTCATTACTTTAAATATATGCTGCGACATCTTCTTGGCATTCATCCGCTAAATAAGACAAGGCGCGGAAGCGTAAACCTACCAGCTGCTCATATAGAGGATTGAGTTTACATAAGGGTGGAATATGCACCACTTTGCGTCCAAATAGTTTGATATCCCTCTCAAACGGACACTGGGAAGGGATCATCTTACAGAGAAATCTGGCTAATCTGGGGTCATGAATATCTAATCTATCTAGCCAGTCACGCACAAGATGCAATCCATCAGGTATTGCTATCCGACGCTCAGGTGCTACTTTCTGGTCTTCTAAGGTATGACGCAAAGAATCGATTAAAGTTTCTGGTAGTCCTAATCCTATACAGAACTTGTGCAGGATTTCATCTTCACAAGTACTATACGTCCCGTCGGCGATCGCTACCATGATGGCTGTACGCAAGAAATTTTCTGCTAGTGGGGTACCTTTTCCCAATACATCAGCTAATTCTTCTGGTGCGATCGCTGCAAAAGAATCCCAGTTAATACAAGGAGCTAACTCATCCTGAATCATACCAGCGATTAGCTCTTTTTCATGGGAGTCAAAGTCACCATCAGACCAAGCAATAGCCAGTAATCCACGTAACCAAGCGATAATTTGTTCGTTTCCAGAGGAAAATGGAGTAGCGCTTGTCATACTTATACCTCTATATGGCTTATATAATATATTGTTACACAGTAATATTACAGGTTAACAGACAGGTTTAGTTGACAAATCTTAATCAATATGAGCAAAGTGATTTTATCAAACTTTCTGGCTAATGATGATGTTTTCTTTTGGTATTGAACATGAAGTGGCTTTCCTGAACCATGAGGGAAAATTTGCTGATTTTACCCGGACAAAGTTTGTTGATTTCCAGCAAATTATCGCCAAGTTACCGACCTATCCCCATGACTATCTCCATTTACATATTGGAGATGCTGGAATTAGACAAAAACGTTGGTATATAGAGGGCTTTGAAAGATTTGCTGATTCGGATCAGGTAATTGACTGTATTCCCAAAGGTATTGAAATTAGGACGACAATACATTCCAGTATTCAAGGAGCAATCAATGAATTAACTGAAAGTTTCCGATTACTCCGTGAAGTAGCTAATACTTTTGGATTTACACCAATTTTAAGCAGCTTCAATCCTTATAATAGTGTATTTCAACCTCAACCGCCTCTAAATGATTATGAAATTAAGCTATTACAGGCTTATCCTGATGAGCAAACTGCTAATATTTATATGGTGACATGCGGACCAGATTTAAATATTTCCTTAGCTAATCTAGCTATAGAAAATTTGATTGATATTGGCAGAAAACTGACTTATTACAGTCCTTTTATCATCCCATTTACTTATAGTTCACCTTTTTATCAAGGAAATTTGTGGTCAGGTCTTTCAGTTCGAACCTTTATTAGAAATGGTAAAAGACCAGCAACACTCGTTTATGTTGAAAAAGAAGAACAGTTGATTAAGAGTACACCATCTCTAACAAAAGTTGCTCGTATCCCAGCAGAAAGAGGTCGAATTGAATTCAAATCTTGTGATTCTTGTGATGATTTTAATATCTATGCGGGTCTATTAGCATTATTAAAGGGTTTAGTTTTAGATAAGACGTTATTAGAGAGAAGTCATGTACCAGATATTCATTTACACCAAACTTCTGCTAAATTAGGTTTTGATAATGCAGAAATTTTTAGCGAAGCCAATCATATTTTACAAGCTGCTGAAACAGCCTTAGCTACAGACCCAGATGTTCAGCTATTAACCACTTTAAAAAATATTTTAATTCGGCGAAAAAGTAGATCACATGATCTGGTGGAGATTTTTCAGCGTGTTGGTTCAATAGAAGAAACCCTAAAAATGACTTACCAAGTTTAAATCCTAGAAATTAGTTTGTTCTCTGGGGTAGATTTTAATGTTGATCAACAATAAGGATTAAATGGGTTTTACGATTTTATGCTTAGTCTATCTAAAGAACAACTTTTTATCACCGCGCCTGTGGTCACATTAGTAGAAACTAAAAGCGATCGTCCAAAATATTACTTTTTTAGTAAAATAAATATTTAGTATAAATTTAGTATAAAATAAGTTTTTCCTTGTCAAACTCTTGAATCCTTATTTAGCATAGGTTAAAAGTGGGGGTAAAAATGCGCGAAATTAGTATTTTGTTAATTGAGGACCATGATTTAACAAGGATGGGATTAAGAGCCGCATTACAGTCTTACAGTAATTTCAAGGTGATTGGTGAGGCTGTAAATGCTCATCAAGGTTTAAAGCTATTGGAGAGGACTAACCCAGATGTAGCTGTAATAGATATTGGGTTACCAGATATGGATGGGATTGAACTCACCCGTAACTTTAAACGCTATCAAAGCGAGACTGGAAAAACGAACACCAAAGTACTAATTTTGACGATGGATCATACAGAAGATGCTATATTAGCAGCTTTTGCGGCGGGAGCAGATTCATATTATTTGAAAGAAACCAGCATTAATAAGTTGACAGAAGCCATTGAGGCGACTTACAACGGTAACTCTTGGATTGACCCCGCGATCGCCAATGTGGTCTTACGTAAGATGCGCCAGGGTATTCCCGATGATGGTAATGGAAACGACAAGACGAAAACAGTCAAAATTGAGGCTTTAGATGCTGAATACGAGCAGGTTTTGGAAACTTATCCCTTAACGAAAAGAGAACTGGAAATTCTGGAATTAATTGTTTCTGGATGTAACAATGGACAAATAGCCGAGAAACTATCTATTACGGTGGGAACGGTTAAAACCCATGTGCGGAATATTTTAAATAAACTCTGTGCAGATGACCGTACCCAAGCAGCCGTTCGAGCATTACGTTCTGGATTGGTTGGATAGCTAAATAATACTAAATAATACTAAATAATATAGGAGGAGATAAGCAAAAAACTCATATAACTACTATCAACTCCTCCTCATCTTTAAACTCGACAATTATCGCAATGACCACAGCGCCAGTTGACAGCTTCTTCAGGAAAGCCAAAAGCTTTTAACAAAAATTGCCAACGACATTGCTTCGTAGTCAAATATTTATTCATTTGCTTCATAGCTGCTAATTGCGTTAATGACCGAGTTCCTGATTTGGGAAGCATCTGATAATGGAAGGGATCAAGCCATTCTAGCTGACCACTACTATGTAAAAGTGACAAGGCTATTGCTGCTTGTGGAAATTTCTGAGTCACACTGTTAATATCTCCTTGAGTTGGTAATTTCTTGGCTAGTTGTTGCGCTCTTTGCTGGTGCGATCGCATTTGTTCCCTGAAAAACTTCTGTCTGAACTTATCACCTTTATCGAGCAACCCTGTCGGTTCGCTCATCAACAACAATAATTCTGAGGTCTTTCCATCTCGTCCCGCACGTCCGATTTCTTGCACATATTCCGATAACAAAAATGGTGGATGAAAATGCGCTACCCATCGGACAGAGGATTTATTAATACCCATTCCAAATGCACAAGTACAAACTACAAAGGGTATTTTTCCACTTAACCAACTAGCTTCTACGGCACGACGTTCATTAGCTCCTAGTCCCGCATGATAGCTAGTAGTTATATATCCCTTCTCCACTAACCATTGTACAAGAACTTCTGAATCTTTTCGAGTCCGCACATAAACTAATCCTGTTTGATCAGGTTGGCTTTTAATTAACTTCAATAAAAGTTGTTTTCTACATCTGGGAGTCCAAGCAATGCGAACGTTCAAATTCAGATTAGAACGGTAAGGATTGAGGCGAAAAATCTCTGGTTGGTCTAACTGTAAAACTTGAGTAATGATTTTTTGGGTTAATGGGTCAGCAGTGGCTGTAAAAGCAGCAAAACTGATTTTTGTACCATTAGGTTTTGATTTTAACAAGGCTGAACGCGCTACACCGAGTCGGCGATATTCTGGACGAAAAGTATCCCCCCATTGGGCTAAACAATGAGCTTCGTCGAGCATAATCCCGTTGATTTGCACTTGGGGATGAGACAATATCTGCCAAACTGGCGGACTAAATAAGGTTTCTGGTGATAAATATAGTAATTTTAACTCTTGTTTCGCCAAAGCCTGTAGCGTAGCCCGACGTTGATATGTGGGTAGTTCACTATGTAAAAGAGCTGCTCTTTGCTGGCGATCTCGTAGTTCCGCTACTTGGTTTTCCATTAACGCCACTAAAGGAGAAACTACTAAAGTCAATCCTGTTTTTAATAATGCTGGTAGTTGAAAACAAATCGATTTTCCTCCACCTGTAGGCATAATTATTAGTGCATCTTTTTGGGCTAATAAACAACTGATAATTTCTCCTTGAGGATAACGAAAATCTGTATAACCCCAGATTTTTTGTAAGGTGATGCGTACTTCCTGCCAAGATGTAGAGATTGGCTGCTTCATACTCAAAATAAATACTTCTACATGATTCAGTTACTCAATATAGCAGGAGTCAGGAGTAAAAATCTTTAATTGGTTGTCGTGAGTGACATAAGAGGGGTATCCTTTACTCATTGCTCTCTGCTACCCTATATTATATACACTTATACCCAAATATCTTTATACAACCACCCACTAACTTTTCAAACATCCTCTAAATGTATGGATAAAAAATTAACTGAAGTTGTTGTTGTTCTTGCTTCTAATGATAATTATGCTTTTGGGCTAGGTATTACCATAGCTTCTTTTCTGAGGTTTATCACTGCTGAGTACAAGATTTTGATTTATATTATTGATAATGGTATCTCACAAAATAATAAACAAAGAATTGAAACAATTGTTGAAAGCTTTGCAGTGGATGTTGTAACTAAATTTACAAGTGCTAACTTGCTCTCTCTTAAAGGATTACCTGTTCATCACCATTTTACTTTAGATGCTTACTCTCGTTTACTAATTCCAGAAATAGTTGATTCAGCCTTTGAAAAAGTAATATACTTAGATAGTGATTTGCTAATCAGAAATAACATATGTAAATTATGGGAAATAGATATTGAAAATTATGCATTATTGGCTTGTCAAGATTTATCTTCATATTCCGATGATGTTATTAAAGACGATATTTTAACCAAAGGCAGCTATTTTAACAGTGGAGTGATGGTTTTTAATCTCAAAAAATGGAGAAGCGAAAATTTAAGCCTTCGAATAATTGAATTTCTCAAGATTAATTATGACTCCAACTCATTTGCAGATCAATGTGGGCTTAATGCTGTACTTAAAAATGATTGGAAACCATTAGATATTAAGTGGAATGTACTGACAATTCTCTCAAGCGATCAGGTATTTAGTGTAATTCCTGAATCTTCTCTTAAAAATTATCTAACTACTCATAAAGATAGGTTGCTAGATGAAGCTTACATCCTGCATTTTATTGGTACAAGAAAACCTTGGAAAAATGGTTGTGGGATGATTGGACAAATAGAATGGTTGAATGTTATGAGAAGTTGTAATTGGTTTTCAAGTGATGAGTTTTTGAAGTCTTCTTTTCTATTTTTAGCCTTGAATTATGACTATTATCAAAGAAGATTTTATAGATTCCTCAAAAAAGTTTATAACGTAGTAATTTGGAAGTAAAAGTACTAAGTTTACCCTTCTTTCACCACCTCGACAATTCCTCCAGCAAACTGGAAATCAGGTTGATAATAAATAGAAACCTTACCAGAATTTTCGGCTAATCTTTTATTGAGATAATTAATTGTAGAGAATAAATGATTTATGACTTTATCTTTATTTTCAATTCTAGTCTCTTCTTGTTCCTCTAACGTCTGATGAGCATATTCATAGCTGCGCATAAATTCATCATGTATTTTTTCTTTATCTCCATCGCGTAGAGCATTAATTCTAATTATAAGTACACCATCTTTCTTCTTTTCAATGCTTTGGACATCTAGTTGAATACCTTGATGTTCAACCTCTAACTTCTCTAACGAATAAGCAAAAGCATCCCAGTCAATAAAATCAGGAAAAACTAAATCAAAAGTTTCTAAAGACTTCTGAAATAGCTTCGCAAATTCTCCAGGTGCAAAATTACCACTAAGCGGACGACGTTCTTGTTTATCTTGTCGAAGATAAATATATTTACAAACTACGTCATTTAGTTTAGTTGTGACATTAGTTCGCCAATTTTCTATACAAGCTCCGGTAAAATTGGCTGTTGTGAAATTTGTTTCTTGTGCTTGTACTGAACTAAGAACTGCTCCAGTTAAGATAGCTCCATTGAAATCAGCTTCGGTCAAGAAAGCTTCAGTCAGAATGGCTCCAGTCAGATTAGCCTTAGTTAGATTAGCCCTAGCAAGATAGGCTCCAGTCAAAGAAGCGCCAGTAATTATAGAACCAGTGAGAATAGCTCCAGCGAGAAAAGTCTCATTTAGGATTGCGCCAATAAGATTAGCCTCAGTCAAGTTAGCTTCGGTAAGAAAAGCTTCTTTCAAAATCGCTCCCGAAAAGTCAGTTCCACTTAAGTTAGCTTCAGTCAGGAAAGCTCCTGTGAGTACGGCTTTGGTCAGAAAAGCCTCTTTGAAAATCGCTCCCGCAAGGTATGCTCCTGTAAGGTCAGTCCCACTCAAGTCGGCTTCGCCCAGATTAGCCATACTCAAGTCAACTCCGCTGAGATTAGCACCTCTGAGATTAGCACCACCAAGTTCTGGTTTAATCTCAGGATTTTTCTTTCTCCACTCGTTCCAAGCTTCTACGCCTTGGTTCAGGATCTCAAAGTGTTGCTCATTCACCATTTAGGATTAACCTCATTATAAACATTCTATTTAGTCTAATTGTGATAGAAATTAACGTATTTAGTTATATTTATACGTAGTAGAAATCTGGTACTCATTCAAAGACTACCAGATTATATCTTAAAAGGAATGTTAAAGTAGTAGAGCAGTTGATCGAGTACTGCCAATTTCTAGGATGAAGTCCTAATAACGCTCAGAAACTATCTAATCTGATCTCCTTCCAAATCTCGGAAATTTGCCACCCTGTATTACCAACGGACTGGACTACAGGATTATCGCGTACAGGAATATAGTTGGGTTCCAGATTTTCGACATTTGCGATCGCCTTTTCCTCATTCCAAGATATGGCTTCATCCATAACCTCAGGTTTGAGATTGAGTTCTTCCTCCTCCTCCATAATTTTTATTTTATCCAGCAGGAGTTTTTCAGATTTTTTTATTAATTTCATCATTTGTCTACCTAACTTAAAAAAGTGAGCATGAAAAAACAAGAATCCTGATACCGATTCTGGAACTGACTAGGATAGTCTTTCAAGAATCTGCAGAGAGATCCGCAAAAGTTTTTTATGTAGATTTCTGTTGTAATACTTCAGGAAGACTAGTATAGATCGAAATTCAGACAAAATTCTCAAATTTAGGAATTATATTTAATGAATTGATGATAATTAGCTCAATCCATTTGTTTATCTTGTTTATCACTGTATAAATCTAATCGATTGGTGAAAAATCTGGCTCTTGCTTCTTGGACGCATCTTCAGCAGTTTTTGCCAGATAGATACCCACTATAATTATATTAAAACATTAAAACCCAACAAGTTCAAACAATTTGACAAAGAAGTTGGGAAATACTGATCTTCATACAAATATACTAGTGGTAGAGTCAATTTCAATAAAAGCCATCCTCCCAAGGTTGTACATATTGGGCTTAAACTGGCGATTATATTAGCATTAGCTACGCTAGTTTGAGTTAGCGACCAAGTCCAAAGCATCCGACCTAATATATAAGCTATAGATACTCCCAGCAGTAATGTGTAGTTACTAATTTGGTGTTGTTGCTGTGGTATGATTTCCTTACTAGATATTTTTATGCATAATTAGGAGAATGCACTCCATCATCCAAAAATTAGCGATGCTATCCAGGCGCGATTAAATAGGATTAAATTGATACTCATTTCAAACTAACAAGAAGCTAATCAGATTAAAAGTATTTATGGTGCTGTTACTACAGGGGATATTGGGAAATTTCTCAAGTTAACAGATTCCCATTTATCTAGTAGATTTAAATAATTATTATATTCAGGAGATTAATCACATACTTGGGATTTTACATCAAGGAATTAAGGATTGAGCTTGTAACCATCTTTCTAAATCTGCAATTGTGGAAAAATCCAAAGATTATATAATTCTTGTTACTTGTGCTATCCTAGAACGACCAACTAAAAAATCCGCACATCCAGACATTCGGGTGTTTCCTGATGGGGAGATGCTTCTGGGTGGAGGTTTAACCCGAATAGGAGAA
>Ga0116228_10006953_pt1 | contig 10116 bp, 8 predicted proteins | sample S1TSphfallax_2_FD_89694 | JGI IMG/M metagenome (GOLD analysis project Ga0116228, IMG submission 89694) | Host-associated microbial communities from peat moss isolated from Minnesota, USA - S1T2_Fc - Sphagnum fallax MG | ecosystem: Host-associated > Plants > Peat moss > Unclassified | place: USA...
AACCTTCACCGCTACAACTTGGTTATTATTATAAGTCTTACACAAATTGATGCACATAATCAAATCCTACACATTATTAAATCACCATGTAAGATCTATTGTTAGGTAGCAATGTTGGTGTGGATGGGTGGTCATTTTTATCACCTTTAAACTCTCTACTAAGGCTCTCACTAACACCTAGTGTGGGTGGGTTTTAGGTTTATTAAAGGTATATTGAAGTCCTTTATGTTGTTTTAATTTGAAAATTCACAAAATGGGGTCCTATATTTCATTAAATTAATGGAGATTAGCATTTCATAAAAAAAATGACTTATTATACAAAAAAGTCACCTTTTTTTTCCAAAAATTTAGCCTTACTAGTTTTATTGGGAAGTCAATCATAATTGAAGAGAATGGGAAAAGAAAAAATAAAATACTAAACATTTTGGTAAAAATGGGAGTTCATTTGAAACATTTATATATTTAATAAAATATTAAAATTTTATTTTAAAAAAAATGATGGGATTACAAAAGCATGAATAATGAAAAATGCAATATTGAATATTTTGGAAAAGACAATGGAAGTTCATTTAACAAGTTGTTTCTTTTGAAGGTATATATTTGAAAATACATTCTATGAAAAAAAAATTGATGGCATTTCCAAGTACTTTGAACCATTTCTAATATTTAATTTGTATCTCATAAATATTATGATGATGTCAACAAGTGTGTCATCCATCCATGCCTCTAACAAAGAAAATTATGAAATATTTTAAAATTTAAGGTTCGCAACCTCCTAAATATCATCCAAAATGTATGAAAATTTCAAAATACCCTAATACCTTGGCAACTTCAACATATAAATCGCCAAAAAAAAATAAAAATCGCCACTTTTGGACTCTGATTTTAGTATTTAAAAAAACTGGTTTTGTTATTATTTAAATAGCTTCTAAAACCTAATAACCTGTCGCCATGAAATTCTAACTTACATCCCTCTTGTGATGCTAGCCAAATATTTAACATCAGAAAATTGGAAAAAAAATTAAAATTAAAAAATCACTGTAGAACATTGATGTAAAAAAGTTAAATATTTAAATAAATAAATATTTTCTGGAAAACCCAAAGGCTAAGACTAATACCCGGAGGTGCATATGAATGAAGTAGCGCGTTCAAGGGGTCTGATACCCTAGTATGTGTTGTTTATACCCTGCGGGCGTGAAGAAGCTCGTTGGCCTTCTGCTTTGGCGCGCGCTCGGTTGCTCGCTCGCTGCCTGCGCGCGACGTTGTCGTTTTGTTGTTGTGCGTTGTGTTTTGTTGGAGCGATGCAGGTCGTAAGGTTATTGCGCTCTCGTTTGCATGCTCCGCCGGTGGCATCTTTCCGTGGATCTCACATCGCGTTTTTGCGTTCACAATATGCAGGTAGGTCGAGTTCCTTTTGAAGATGCTCGATTTGCAGTTGTCTGTATTTCCATTGTTTTTCTAGGGTAATCGTATTGTCAGCAAATCATGACCAGTTTTTCATCGCCATTTTCATTCCAGATCCCTTACTGTTTTTCCCCTCTGCACTCTCATGAAATTCTTGTTGTTGCTGTTGTTGTGCAATTCTCGCATGCTCTTCTTCTCCTTTGTGAAATGTGTTCAGTAAGGGTTTTTCTTTGGTATTTTTCTGCGGAAGAATCAGATAACGTGTTTGTTAAACCTTAGCGTTTTCCTCTTTCTGTCGCTCCCGCCCTGTCGAAACTGGTTAGAACTTCGGAAATAAAAAGTCCTAACGAGGCGAAGGAATTTTCTTTTTTTGTACCGACGTTCCGTTGCACCATAAAGTCTACAATGTTTCTGAGACAATCTTGAAGCTCTGTGTCAGCTGGGCGTAGACTCAAGTGTCCTAGGTCTAGTCCCAAGCTTCCTGTGGCAAGAGAACAATGAATTGTATGCCATGCTTGCATTCGTCTGACCTTTCCCTTGATATCACAATTCTCCTATCTGGTTGTCATACACAAGTGTTAGGGTTCCAGGCAGTGCTGTCCATATTGCAGTTTGCTCCCAACTTTTACCTTGAATTGTGCATGCTGCAGCAGTAGGGAATAATTCCCTTTTGGCCAAGGTTGGCCCATCTCCTTCCTTTTCTGGACAATTGACAACAACACTTTTTCACCAAAATTCTCATTTGAGAACACTGAAGCTCTTACAGCCAGCTATCTGGCAATTTGGTAAGTAGGTTATGACCAACAATTCGAGATCATGTGGAGATATCATTTGAGGCACAAGGTGAAACTTGTTGTGTATGGTGTTTGGTCCTTTTTTTGTCAACTACATGCTTTCCATAGCCTTTTTGAACAGTGGTACATTTTCATTTCAGCAGTGTCTGCTTTTGAACGTATCTAGACCTTTGGAAAGATGGTGTTATTTGTACACTGAGCTAGCTTTGTGTATTGTAAAGGATGGACAACTGGTGAAGTCACTGATGTTGTTTTTTTGGCAGGTGTGAAATATCACACAGGAAGTATTTTAGGGCTTACTTTGGCAACCAGCTACCTTTCAAGATGGCATGGACTTTCAGACACAGTACAATGTGAACAAAGTAAGCCTTCCATAGATTCAGTGCCAAAATACAAGACATCATTGTTGACTTGCTCACTGGTGTTGTCTTGTTTCCAATGTGGGGTGTGCACAGTGGTATCAAACTGATTTGCAACATACCATTTTCCAGTTGTTTCTGTTCACAGGGAGGATGCCATACCCAATTTTCGAACCCTATTACAGGAAGCCAGTTATAGAACCCCGATTAATGCTAGAGTATTGTGCCTTTGCAATGTGAACTGACTGTTGCTAGTGACTCAAGCTGGCACTGTGATAAGATGGCTTTTTGAAAAAGTTGAGGGTTCCATATTTTGTATCATCTTGAAAATCTATGGCAGCAAAGTCAGTTTTCTTAGTGGTTATGGGCTAGTAGCGTCAACTTACAACACAAGCCTGGTGGAGGGTGGAGACACAAAGCTAACTATAGGAACTACGTACTGAACTATGTTTAAACTAATGACTACTGTAGGAAAGAACCACTGTAGAATGGAGTCAGTTGTGGCATGGATAGCATGTCCACAAGTAGGTCCTGTTGCTACAGTGTGAACCTTCCTGTCCCATTATTGTGTCATTGCTCTATCACAGAAGAGAGGTGCTTTTGTAAGAGTTAATTTCCAGCTCATGATGGTGGCACTTTTTTGCAGATCAGCAGGCAAGGGTCACAGCTTGCTCAGTTAAAGAGGGCAAATTTGATGAGGGGCAAGAACCTTTGGTGGAGTGGCTGCAGCGGCTATGGGTTCCTGCTTTGGTGCTTTTGACAGTGGCTACAGGATATCAGTATCCCTTTTCCCTGTTTGTGACTCTTGTCTTCCTGATGTGGAGCACAAAACCTACTCCTTTATCCATATATGTCTGGGTTGAAAAGGTTCAACAGCCTCACCTAAGCTTTCTATTGTACTTCTGGAATGATGGGAGTTTTATACAGTTCAGGTTGTCAGAGCTGGAAAGTCTCATGGGACATCCAAAACTTAGTGTCAGTCCTTGCAGGAGATTTTTCTCTAGAAGTCTATTAAACATTCGTTGTGTTTGACTTGCTTGTACAGAGGAGATTGAAGCAAGCTTATGAAAAGCGAAACTTGGACTCTCTCAAGGACAAGGTAAGTTGACATTCCATCAAACCTCAAGTTACTTGTCATGAAAATTGCAACGCATGTCTTGAGGATTTTGTGGCTACCTTTCTCTTGGTTACAAAGTGTGTATGTGTTTATTTCTGAGTTGAAATAATTACCTGTGGTTTCACTTCATACACATATTGCATGACATTAAACTGCTAGTTGTGCAGTGTTTTCAATGTACTGCATTCCAGTCCTAGGCTGATTTATGGGTACCGCATTGTGCAGTCTGGTGAATCATCTGGGATTAAAGATTATCTTTCCTCGGTCTGCACAAACCCAACCCTCAGCTCTCTGTTGGCTTGGCAGCTAAATCCAACAGCCACGGTCATGCATGTGGAAGTGCGTGACTACATGCTGTTCTGCCTGGCAAGTGTCACATCTCTCACTGAAAATTCTACAATGGTGGGGTGTTTGGGAGACTGGTGGGTGATCTACACGTCATCATCTACAATAACTGCTCTTGGTTTGAGTTCTCTCTTGCCCTCCCCCCCACCTGGAAATTACTTGTAAATAGTCTGCCCCGAGCAATGATGCATAGTGTAGTTCTATGCTAGCTTTGTTGGCTGATTGAGTATTATAGAAACTTGAGCTGTGTTGTCCAAGAGGCTCCTGCATAATTTTGCGGGCCTGGGCTGAGGCCATGCTTCTTTCCAGTGCAAGTAAGCATTTGGGTTCCATGAATGATGTACCATCTCTTGATGAAGAGACATTTTCAGATTCCTTCAGTTACCCTACTCGTCTGGTTTGGCATCATGGAGAAGGTGCTGAGCGCTGATGAAGTTGGAACAGTAGCAAAGAGGACCGGCCCTGTGTTGAAAGGGTAATATTGAAATATTCATGACCAAAGAATATCAAACTTGTCAAGTCACAAAGGAGTTGTTTAAATTTTTGTGTTGATTTGTGATGAGGCATTGCAGGGCTTGACAAGTTTGCAAAGGAACTCAGTCAGCTGGAATCTGAGAGTAAAAGAGTTGCTGAAGATGGAATTGCTCACATCCGTGCCTGGTGGGATAAGCATGCAGGCTGAAACATTCCCATTGGTACACTGTCTAAATGTAGGGAAGAGGTGCAAAATCTGCATCCTAAAACCGGGGCGCCACACCCCAGTTGATTCCCATCTTTCTCTTCAGCATATTAAGTTTGCGAACCATCCATCTGGAGACTACCAAGAAACCATTAACAATCTTCTCAGTTCCATCTGCATCTCTTCAAGGTAAAGTGGGACTCTGGAACATCAGTGTCAATTACAGGGGATTGTTCAGACATCTCAGTTACAGTTTTACAGGTAAGTTACAAGCAATCTTTTTCCCACAGATCTGTTTTTGTCATTTGTTTGCACCAAGTGAGTTAATACATAACTAAGTCGAGCTTATTATTACATGTAACTCTTACCAAATGTTTCCAAAAGATGTAACTCACAGTTGACAGTAACATCTGGTGAACATTCCTCAAAATGTGTGACCAGATGAAAACTCCATTTTGTTGGAGTCCCTCCCTCCAGTACAGAGCCAACAAAGTGTGTGGAGGTTTTAAATTGTTTTTTTTCTGTTCCCATCGAGTTCCTAAGGGGTTCCTGTCAAGAACCAAATGTGTTCCCAATATTTTCCCAATAGCATCACACTTTTATCTCATATGCTTTGTCTATTGTTTTCACTCTTGGGTGCCATTTTGTGCATTTGGGTGTTATGATTTGTGAAGACCATCCTATCATTCCTTACCATTGAAGAATAATCCTTCACAACTTCCCTGCATACAAACTTTGAAGGAAGAGAGGCCAGGGTGACCTGAATACCTACATAGTACCTTCATCGTCTTGGGTGAAATTATAATGAAATTGGGGCACACTCCTGATACTATTGGAAGACACGCAATGAGTAAGATTGCATGGAAGGTGATTTCTTAAATTCTAGACCTAAGGTATGCGGGACATTGCAACTTGAGTAATTTTTGTCATTAGAAATTCAGTAAAAAACCAAAAAAAAAGAAGAAGAATTTTTAATGAAAATTGAATTTAACACTTAGGATTTAGATGGTGTACCATTTTTTCTTTAAAAATTCACGCAATATTATTATATGTGCTCAATGGCACAAGCTGTAGACATGTTTATAATGTTTACAAGCAACCCAAATAAATTTAGGGTTTTGCCATTGTACAAGTGTGGGTGCTGATTCACCCAAGGCAAACAAACCAGCCCAGTCATGACATGTTGCCTGATCATTTACATTGGTTAGTTGTGGGCACCCTCAAAGTTTTTTTAAAAATAATTGGATGTGGGCCTCTTTGATTGGCCCGTCACCGAAAAAAAGAAGCACTTGCACTATGGACACTCCCAAAATAGAAGACTATGTCACGTTTCCGTTTGGTCTAGCAATTTAGGTTACAAGGGTAAAATTTCAGCAAAAGGATATTGGAAAAAAGTGTGGTGCTATTGGGAACACATTGAGAACTTGAAAAAAGTCAAGAACATAATGAATAACCATTGGGAACATGGTGGGAACAGGTTGAAAACTAAATTGAACACATTGGGAACACAAAAATCCAAAGAATCACATTATCTCAAAGGGAAAAAAATTGGGTCTCTTGGGTGTATGCTACCTCATCTCATTTGTTGCCAAGAATTTGGCTCATTGCCATTTTTGGCCTAGGGTAATGGTAGGGGTGATAGACAAACTCAATGGGATTCCTCAGGGTAATCTATTCTAGTCCACTCTATCATACATCACACCTTTGCTTGTGCTTTCCGCCAAATGCTGATTTCTATCATGAAAGAAAGTCCTCAAGATTTTGTCCTTAGATTTTATTCCGGAGTCTAAAGAAAGAAAGAGAGAGAGAGAGAGAGATTCATGTTTGTTTTGGATGTATACAAGCTTCAAAGTACCCAATGGGGCCATGGCTTTCAAGAATTATTCCAATTGCATGGCTAATGTCATCAAAGGCATCAAAAGATCAATGTTCACATGGGAAATGTTTTGCCAACATTGTAAAATTTATCCAATGTAATATTGCTTGTGTATCAACAAGGTATATATCGCCTTCAAGGTCCATCAACACTATGGAATAGGTAATAAGGTATACTATTGTTCAATTTAAGCCTTAATTTAGGGGTTAGAATTATGAGAAATGTGAGCAAATTAACTCATGTGTTTATCTATAGAGTAATATGATGGGGTTAATTCAACCCTAATTGAACCATTTACCTTGGGAGGGGGGCAAAGGGGGGAGGGGGTAAATGGTGCAAATGCCTTCAATGAAAGCAAAGGTCCAAATGTTCTTGCCATTGTCCTAGCTTTAAGTTTTCAACTTTTTCTCTTGTCTTTTTATGCAAGTTCTTATCCACCAATTGCAACTTGATGAAACTACATAAAAAGTTGTCGAGAAGTTCAATTAGTAGGTCCTTCATTCTCTTTGTAAAATGTATAAAATATGATTCATGCTATTGTATTTCTATTTATAAACAAATAGACAACACGTGCAAGTCTTCCAACACAACGAAAAATTCATTCTACATTTCAACAACAATAGATGAAGGTTGGATTATTAGAGAACTTGAGAAAATGGTTCTTGTGATGTTATGAAGGATTGGGAATACTATGAGAAGGAGAGGAAGGACCAAATCTTAAGCAATATAAAAAGGAAAGGGAAGTATGAGGAGTGAAAAGAAAGTGGTAGATGGTTGGTAAGGGGAAAGAGGAGGAAAATCAACGAAAAGAAGTTGAGTTTAAGAGTTGTGTGCCATTGAGGGAGGAAATTAGAAGAAAGTGCATGGGGGATCAAGGAAGTATGAAAGGATGGCAAGTGTGTTAGTGGGTGGTGTTGGGAGTCATCATCAACTACAAAAAGCATGGAGTGTAGTGAATGACATGAATAAGTGCAAGAAAGTGACTAAAGAGGAGGAGGAAACAAAAGTCAAGGGAGGGGACAAAATGGATGTAGCAAAACTTTTACAACAACATGTTGATCTCATGGATGATATGTTTAAGGAGGTGTGATTCACTTTTTCCCCAACAAGTTGCCTTCATTTGTCCACCATTTTTTCCAAATTTTGGTATATAGTATTTTTCACCTTGACGTTTATGTGTGTTGTAATCATCCCCAAGAACAACAAATCTCCTACATTTTTTAATCTCTTGGAAGGTGAATATTAAATTCTACATGCATTACATTTTTTGAATCATGGGCACAATAGTTGTAGATATATATCTTGGAAATCAACATGTTGGATATTGTGTTATTGGTTACAATGGTGACAAGATTGTTATATTAGATTTTCTGTGAAATATCTTTCCTATAATTTACACAAAACATCTAATATGTTGGTTGTTGTGGATTATAGGGTTTATTGGATGAACAATTTAATCAATTACAACAATTACAAGATGAAAACAATCCAAACTTTTTGGAGGAGGTGGTTTCCTTGTTCTTTGAAGATTCACAAAGGATTTTGGAAAATATGACTGAAACAATGTATGTATTTTCCAACTTGATTTTTGTATCTCTCCTCTTCATGTGTGTTAAGACCATTCGAGGATAGATTTGGTTTTCATACAAGTGGCACTTTGAGCATGAATGAAGTTGTGTTTGTTAGTCCATGGTTTGATGTTTCTTTACATAAGCAAGTGTCAGCATATTTATATTACAAATAAATCTATTTTTTGGATGTTGATCAAGAGAGAACTCATGATTTCAATATACAATTTGATTTGTATTTTTCAAGTGCTAGTGATTTCTACTATTTCCTCATTGGGTATAAATTATTTTGGTCATATGATATTGCAGAGGGAAGGATCCAATAGACTACAAGGTGATCGATAGCCAAGTGCATCAATTTAAAGGAAGTAGCTCTAGGTATTGTTTTCCTTGCAATTGGAATGTTGTCTTCTTATGTTATAAATTAATTCTTGAAATTTTGGAAGCTATTTGTCTGATTAGAATCATATGTGAGGAGATAAATATTAGTCTTCCAACTTTTTTGCTATGAATTCATGATGAGCATATTAGGTAGTATTAATTGGGGTGGGGGGTGTATTATTTGAGGATGTTAGTATCGGTGCACAACGTGTGAAGAATGTTTGTGTAACATTTCGTACATGTTGTGATAAGGAGGATAAAAAAGGGTGAGTGTTACCATCAAAATCTTATCAATGTTTTTTTTTGTCCATATGATCAAGCATACCTTTTGTGTAATGTAGTTATTGAAGTTTTGCTTTATTTTGCATCCATTAAAAGAAGCTAAGGATCATGGTCCTTGCTTTGATTACAAGAATTACATTTGATGTTGTTCATTTACTTTCATTATTTGGTCATAAAAGTGATGTCATTTAATTGACAATGGTTTGTGGGTAAGAAATGATTAAATAATTAATGCATTAGTGATCATTTTCCTTTCTATGATGTTGATAGGTGCCAAGATGCTTTGGAGGAGGTGGGTGAAGAGTACAATTTGATCAAGAAAAAGCTTGAGACCATGCTTGAGGTAATACAATATGTATATAACCCCCAATTTGCATTCCTTAATATGTCCCCATGTAAATAAAGTGTAAGACCAAGAATAATCATTCAAATTTAAGCAATTAATGGGAAGTACATGCTTTTTTTACAATATTATTTCTTTTCCTTGTCTAACCCTTTGCTATTGATGTTGGTTTTAATTATGTAAAAATTATTTTGGCACAGTTGGAAAAACAAATTGTGGCCATTGGTGGCACTCTTCCATTCATGGAGGGATGTTGAGTTCATCATATTGAAAGACAATAGGATCAATATAAATTCATGACAATTCATAACTTGCTAAAGTATGGAAACATTTAATTTTAGGTGATGGTGTTGAAAACACTTAACACAATTCAAGTGAATTTTTTCTTAGATATTAACTTTGGCATCCTTTCTTAAAATTGGAAACGCTTTGGTAATATATTTTCTCATTTATTATCAATAAGATTATATTTATATATATATAGTTGGGGGAAGGGAAGGGAAGGGAGGGGAGCGGGGGGCATATAAGTTGATGTTAGCATATAATAGTCATTAAAAAAAAACACATTTGTTAACATGATTTCTTTCAACCTCAAAAGTGCATGTGAAGAAGGTCACATATTTCAAATCATGCACATTTAAATGTATGGTAATGCCCATGGTGGGAACATTCCTTGGATGAGGGGCCTAATGGACATGTAACCAAGCCTAACCTTGTAGTTTGGGAAAGCCTTTACATGTGGGTGTTAACCTCAACTTAAAACACAAGATGTTCATCATGAATTAAACATTTGTAAACCAATGTAAGTCAATGATGGATCTGAATATCACAAGGTGATCACCCCACTAGGTGTGGAGGCACCTTATGCAAATGTATCTTACATTATCTAACAATTAGAGTTCTTCCAAAATGCAATAAAAAAGTTGCTCATTATGTTTGACTTCTAATTCCAAATGTTAACTCTAAAA
>Ga0116228_10006955_pt1 | contig 10115 bp, 6 predicted proteins | sample S1TSphfallax_2_FD_89694 | JGI IMG/M metagenome (GOLD analysis project Ga0116228, IMG submission 89694) | Host-associated microbial communities from peat moss isolated from Minnesota, USA - S1T2_Fc - Sphagnum fallax MG | ecosystem: Host-associated > Plants > Peat moss > Unclassified | place: USA...
AGTATCACTATATTATAATAATTACCAAAATATTAATATATAGTTTTAAGTTTTTATATTTCAAAATTATAATTAATATTTATGAATTATGAATTATTCAATTATTATAATCAATTACTGATACATAATTTTTATTTTCAGTTTTATTATTTTATTATAATTATTGTAGTAGTTAGAGTGGAAATTTAATAAATTATACAAATGCAAAAAATATTTTCAAAGGAAAAGTATTCTTGTTAAAAATATAAAATATTTTTTGTAATAATTCATAAATAGTTATAATGAGTGAAGTAATAATATGAATAATAAAAATAAAATAGTAAACATTGGTTACCAACTAGTTACGATAATAATTGAATTAATGTTATTGTTACTATTAAATATTTACATTTATATTTATTATGAATTGTAAAAATGAAAATAATAATGGGAATAATTGTAACAAAATAGTTAGCCCAAATTAGGTTTTAATTATATTATTAGATTAAAAAAAATGCTACTTAATTTTTATAATCATTAATTATTAATTACTGAATATTTTGAATTATTATATTAATTTATTTGGTTATGATATATTAATTAATTAATTATGAATAATTAGCTAATTATTTCAATATTAGCCAATTACTGGCTAATGAAATTGGTTGATAGATCATTATAGTTCATATATTAATAATGTTTATCTAGTTAATTAACTAAGTAATATTTAATAAAAAATAATAATATAACTAATTCAATAGTCATAATATATTGATGATTATTACTATAAATAATTAGTTAGTTGGATAATTTATAAAATGAATTAGTTAATTTTAATTTAATTTAATTAACTAACTTATTAATTGATTTGTTTTTTTATTTTATTCATTAAATAATTAGTAATTTTATTAGTTAATTAGTTAGCTAGTTAGTTGTCATTTACCTATTTAATTATATACTTTTCAAGATGAGAATGAAAGTCAAAACATATGGGATAAACTTTTTAGTTGCAAGTAACATCATAAGAATGTAAATGTCATAAGAATGAAAAACAATTACATCATACAATGTGTAATAATGTGTTTAAAAATAACATTTTTAAATGTGTTAAACTTACTTCATTTCCAAAAACCAAATATAAGATTTCTAAATTTACATTTTTTCACAAAATCTATGGTATACTTTAAGGTTTCCATTTTATTTTATTTTTTATTTGGACATTGTTTTAATCTAATTGAACCTACTTTCATTGACAATAACCTACTTAATTATTGATTATATATATTTTTATCATAAATATTCACATAAAATCAATAACCATATTAACTTCATTTTTTTTACCCAACTAAATTACATGTTTGATAATTTCATAATATAAAATTGGATGACTATTTATCAAGATTGCATTATTCATGTCCATATCTCGATAGTTAGAAATAAAAATAAAATTCAATACCCATGAATGGTATATATTCATCTTAATCATGCTTTAAATGAAATAATAACTCAAAGTGCATTACCCATCCTAAAAAAATGAAAGGTATTGCAAATATTCATGCATTACCTACACATGGATGATAACCAAAATCACCATGTATTAGTCTTTTAGTCAACATTTGCTCCAAAAAGCTATATATATACATAGTATTGAAATAGATTTTAAAAATTGCACATGGGCCTCACCAAAAATGTTGTATTGGTTGAAGTCCTTTTTAAATGAATCTCCATTTCAAAAATGCAATACTTGCATACAATGTTAGGTGAATAAGGAAATTAGAGGTGGCCAAAACACATTTTATTGGTTGAATGTGGGTATTGCAAAAAGAAAAATCTAGCATGGGTTTTATGAGCCTTATGCAAATATTCCATTTGAAAAGCAAAAATCTAACATGGGTTTTGTGAACCCTATGCATGATGTTGGTGTACTTTGCACATATGGTGCCCCAAAAAGCAAAAAAAACATTTGTGGTGTTCAAGTGAAAGTATGTTGAATAATTTGATTGCAAGGTTGTCCAACTACATTGGGAAGGAATCAAAAATCATATGGGAGTTAGTGGAAAGGATTCCATTATGAGACATGATATTTGAAGTCCATGATTATTGGAAAAGGGGGGGCTATTATACATCTTTGTCAAATAACAAGCCTTCATAAAATGATTGTCATCAAAGTTATTATAAAACTTATAAAGCAAGGTGAAGAAGAATGGAAACAACAACAAGTTAGATGGAAGGCCAAGGGATTGAAAGAGGTTATAGATCAAATGATGTTCATGTAATTGATCCTTTAATTGATGTTCAAATGTAACACATTGTTTTGAAATGACTATAACATGGTAATCATGTGTTTGATTGCACATAAACTCTTCCCCCAATTGATGAAGATAAACATGCCATTGAACATATAACATTTTAACTTGAAGCTTTTAGGTAATGGGAGGTTGTGTCAAACTCTCCTTAACATTCCTTAAATGGATCATATAAAAAGGGTAAGTTAAAACCTAAGCTTAAAAGTACACCACTATTCTTAACAACAACAATTCCATTTATATATGTGAAGGAGCAACCAAATATCGAAGATGACATCATTGGTTAATGTGGAACTTGAAAATGGTTTTCTATCTATGGGAATTATTTAACACCCTCACCCAGAGCTTTTCAAGTAAGTTTTTATTGCAACCTCAATTTAATCCTTGTTGTGACCATTTGGAATTTCATCTTCATCATGCATAATAACTATCCAATAATTATTTCATTTTTTGTTAGTTTTGTTTCAAACCTGAATCATGGGTAGAAACATGGTGAAGATTGGTTGTCTATGTGAAAATTTGCAACTTTTATTGTGTTCATTTTTGTTGTACTACATTTTTTTGTTTGTAATTTCATTTATTTGATTTTATGTTTTTGCTTTTGCAAGTCATTTGTGAGAGAAACAATGATCTAATAATTATTGGGATTGGAATAATAAATGCCAAACATTTAGTCATTGCAACTAGGGAGTATTAAAAGGCATGGTGGACAATATATGAATAAAATCTACACATATAATACAAAATATAAAACAACATTTCATTTGATATCATCCAATGGTCATTGGTTTCCACTATATTAACATTATGAAACATTGATTTGCAACATTGCAACATTTTTTTGGGTGAAAACACATTCCATCAACTAATATTGTAGTACCTTTACCATTTTGGTAATAGATTGCCAAATAATTATTTAAATCTTAAATATTAACTTTAACACTTAGTTTTTAAAGTTTGAAATTTTTGGCAAGTAAATTATATATATAACAATAAACAAAATATACATTGTGTTATAGAACAATCTAATGTGTTTACATCAATTTAGTGATTAAATTCCTATTTTGAAGGTCTAGAGTTCAAACCTTAATAATTAAATTTTTATTTTATTAAAATTTTGGCACAGATAATAAATATTTTTTCAATTTTTTAATAAATGAAAATAATTTAATTTATGCTAAAATGGTAAAGGTACTAAAGTAAATGGAATAGAATGATTTTTTTTTATATGAATTTTTTTTCATCCATGGTCACATTTTGGCAATGGTATTGTGCTTGCTTTTAATACACTAATAAAATTGTGTTAATCGAAAAAGCTAGAAAATGCATGTATTTTTTTATTGATAAGTTGTTTTTAAATTGTTAGATTTATATGGAAATTAATGTGAAACTTTGAAACTTTGAATCATGGTTGTGTTACCCTGGGTTCTTATAGAAATAAACTATGTTTTAAATTTAGTTTGTCTAGTCCAATTTGATGTTCTTGGCCATTTTGTAAATGGTTTACAATTGTCAAATGGCATTGAATTATAATTAGGTGGAAACTAGGAAGCTCAACAAGTCCAAGTGTTATTGTAAAAGATCAAACCTTAATTCTACAAGTTTAATTATAACACAAAGGTTGTACAATTGTAAAAATAGTAGTGAAAATGACCATTTCTTGACCCAAATGTTAGATCTTGAGGAAAGATTAATTGTGCATGATGTTCCATGCATTGAAACCATCATAAATGTTTAGTTTTGCCTCACGATGTTCTTAATATTCATGAACTGAACAAATGGACTTATAATGGCCACATTGTAGTTTGAATATGTTGCCTTGAGTTGTGTGTGATTCATGTTGTCAATGATGGTGGATGGTAGAATGTAGAAGTTACAAAAAATTTTGATGATGTGAGATTCTCAAGGTTTTTGATCACATAAATGTTCACCACATTATTGATGCACATAAGGAAGTGACATGTTTGCCTTTCAAAAGTCAATAACAACAACAAACTACAAGAGATGACATTATCAAAGTTATGTCATTATTAGTACATATTGTTTTTCCATAGCTTTGAACTTTAGGGTGAAAGCCACCTTTTGAATATGTAATATTACATTGTTGGAAAGGAATTATGTCCCTTGCTATGTTCCTTATGTTTGTTTGTTTTTTCCCCCACCTCTCCTCCCAAATTTTCATGCACATGGATATGTGCAAAAGATTTAAAACCAATTTTGCAAATATTGGTTGTTTCAACAAGTTGAAAAAGTGTGGAACATTTGAGCATATATATGGGCAATGCTAACAAAATATGTTTGTTTGTGGTTGGCAATTGTTCAAAATGGTGAAAAGGTGTCAAGGAAAGAAGTTAGAATAGATACAAATGGGTACTTATAAATCTTCATATATTGGACCTATAACCACTAAAGTAGTTGGCTATAGGATGAAGTGTCACTATTTCTCTAAATTTTATGTTTTTTAAGTTGTAACTTTCAATATGTGAACATATTATCTTTTAGCCTCTTCTTGTTCACCAACTAACAACTTTGCAACATATGTAAATGTTTCATGTTTATAAACATCATTGGTTTTTTTTAAAGATCAATGTATTTGGTGTGTAAGTTTTAAAGCTTCAATATGTGTTATCTTTTTCAATTTCTCACTTAATAAAAAATCTCATTAGTTATCAAAAACTTCCCATTTTGGGAAATTTGCAACACATTTGTTGATTATGGTCATGTTAATAATTATTCACAAATTATGACAATGAATTTGGTTGTTGCATTATAGGAACCTAAAGGATCATTTGTTAGCAAGAACATCCATGGGAATAGTAGATTGTAGCAACTACCCACCAATGCACCCAACCATTGGAAACCCATTATAACTCAAAAGGTAGGTTTACAGGATAGGTTACCAAAGTGGAACCATGGTAGCTGGGTTATGGTTCAATTAGCCACCATCCAGACCGCAATAATCCAAGCTCATAATGCATAAAATCAATATACTTAGGATGCTAATCCCCCTCCCCCCAAAACAAGATCTGTCTGGGGTTGTTGTTTTGCGACATTTAGAAGCAAGATTTTGGTTCCAATTGAAATTCCATGTGGTTGCAACATGGTATATACTTATGGCATCTTCTATTAGTTATTTTGCTAGCATCAAATCATCTTAATTTTCTTTGCTTGCAAAAAAATGCATTTTGGAAACCAATCTTCATATGGGTAATTGATTGTTTTCTCCAATAGTTTTGCATGTTTATTTTTCCTAAAAGTTTTTTCCTAGTTCCATGTTAATAGAGGTCATGAATTTGTTTTAGTGTGGATAATTGTCCACATTGACCATGCCACAAAACTACCAAATCTAAGCACATAGACTACGTATTAGATAAAAAGGTTTGTTTTCATATGCTTGTTTGCATGACTATATGTAAACTAGGAAATACATTGGAGGAAAATACTTCCTATGTGGGTTGGAACAAATTAGGGTGGCTTTGAAGCACAATATTGATTATAAAATACATTTAAAATTGATATGATTGAATTTCAAATAATAAAACAATATTACCCATAAAATCATTTTGGAATATTATGTTGTTTACATGGCATGATTCATTTCCTACTATTTTTGAAATAAAATTAGAAAATCTTAATATGAATAGTCTCAAATACAATTTTAATTGTGATGGGATTTTTTCCTAAAACATATACAATATTTTTTCTGTTTTTTTTGGCATTATATTTTTTTCAATGATTTGATATTTTATTGTTATTTTGGTTGTTGCCACTTAATTTTCACATTTTTGAAATCAAGGTGCGAGCATTTTCATATGATAAATGGTTCTATAGTTCAATTTGTAATCCAAACACTATGAGAAGTTGTGTCCATTGAATCCACACTACTTTGCAACTAAAACTAAAAAAAAAACTCATACACATGTAACTATCCTTTGGGTATTACAACTTTCATGCAACTATCCTTTTAAAAAATGGTGTATTAATAAATAAATTGTCACCTCAAAAAATTAGTTAGTTGTACGATAGTTACAAGTGAATTGAAAATGAATATTCTACACAAAAAATATACACATCATACATACATATGTAGTCAACCATGTTTAACTTTTTAAGGAGTGACATTGTAACTGCATGTGCCAACTACTTTAGAATTATTGTAAATATGCCATTACAGCAACAACTATGTTGTAATTAGTGTACAATGTACATATATGCAATCATGCCACATGTTAACATCTCCACCACCCATTATGGGTTACATTTGCAACTAATTTCCGATTATGGTTCCCATTGAATTAGTATAGCCACTAGTGTGCCACTATTAAAGTATTATTGTTCAACTATGTTATAATTAGAATGTAATTAATTTATAACTTAATAAGGATACATATTCATATGTAAATTTCTATAAAGAATTATCATTTCAATATTAATATGAATAAATAAATGTAATTCATATAATTAAATAATTTATTATTGAACAATTATTTATATCTTCATCATATGTCTTTCATTTTGAGTGATTTAAAATGTTATGAGAAGGCTACTTCAAGCTTTAGAAATCCATTTTGAAGTGCAAATGAAAATGAATAATGAAAAAATGATAAGAAAAAAATAATTATAACTTACAAAACATGTTTTTTCCCTTTTGGACCCCTCCTACTTTCAAACCTCATAACTTTCTTATTTTTTATTCATACATTAAACAATTTAAAGTGATATAATAACGCCATCTGAAGTTTTACAACTCATCTTTGAACTTTGATAGCAACATAACAACATATAAATATTTTTTTGGGTGTTCAAGAGCTGGCCTTTGTAACATTTGGTGGTTTGTTTTTTTGAATTCTTGACCCCTCTACTTTGGGCAATCAATTTTTTTTCAATTTTGTTCCATTTTTTTACGATTTTTAGTGCATTATATGTGCCAATAAAAGGGGTTCAAGTTTGGACACCAAAAATAATGGAGTCCCCCCCTTGGATATGACTTGCCTTTAGTGCATAAGTGTTTGGTCATTGGCTGGTTTACTCTATAGTTGCAACTCAATTGTAATTCAATTTGTAATTAATGAACAACTCAAATATTTAACGTATATGTTTTGTCTTTGAATCTCATGTTACAAACTATATAAAGAAGGCTTGTTCTATTATGTTTTCACATTAAAATACATGTGCCATTTTGGGACGAATTCAAAAAAGCTTAACCTAAAGGCAAATAATTTTTTTAAAAAAAATCATGGATATTTTTAGTTCACTTAATCTTGTGTTTTCCTACTTACTTACCTACCTAAGTAGGTAGGTGGGTAAGTAGGTTTTAGGTTAATATGTAAGTATTTAGGTTTTAAGACTTACCAACCTACCTACCTAGCTATATATATTCAAAATATAATTAATATGCCATATGGTAATTTTTTATTAATCCACGTGTCATAATCTCAAACCATCATCAACAATCATAATGGACTATGAAAATTAATATTTTGAAAGAAATTAATATTTTTTATGTCCAAAAATCTTCATAGGGCCACATGCTAGATTTTAATAAATGGATGACAATTAATGACATTAACATGATATGATGGGTGTAATTATAATGGAGTTGCATAGTGGTTGAAAATGAATTGATTTGATAGAGTTGCAATTGAATTGCAATGAATTGCACCATATATATGGTGAATTGGAACTCTACAATTCATGTAATTTGTCCATTAGCATTCATGACATATAAATACAATGAATTGCAAGTGTTTGGTGCAATTCAAATATTGAGTTGCAATGCTAGTTACAAAACACCTATTTTTATCATAATGAAAAATAATCATAAATTTGCAACATTGGAATGTGTTAAGTGATCCATGGATCCATTTTTTAAAAAAATCATGCATATTTTTGTGTTAAATTTTCATATTTATTTAAATATTCAATTTAAAATTTTTCAAATATTAATTTGCAATGGCCAAAGCAAGGATCATCTCCATGATGATTAAATTGAAATTCATTTTAATTAACATATTTGTTTGCACTTGTTGAAGAATAAAATGCTAGTATAATTGAAAATTTTCTACAACCTTTTAAATCTAATAGAATTTCCTACTTTTTCATAGGATAATATTTCTTTATTGTTAAGCTAGGAATAGTAACAAAGTCATTTTTTAAAAAAAAATTGTAACTTTTGAAGAAATGGGGAAAAAAATTCAATTACGTTAATTCAATTTTCTTTGGAAAAATGTCAAAATCAACTTCTAAAATAACTTAAATAGAAACCCCTAGTTGAATTTATTATAATTTATTATAAGCCCAAACCAAAAATTGTTCAATGTCATTCAAAAAATGAATGTGGAAAGTTAAAGAAGACGGTCTTTATATGGTCATTATTTACCTACCTACTCAATCATTTGTATGTAATAAAATATGAATAACCTCAATGAAGTGTTTATTAAGATCCATGTTTGAAGTTAATTCACATTCATTTACATGTTTTTTTACAATTCCAAGTTTAACCTTGTCATGCAATTGTGTTTCCATTAAAATAATTGAAGCATGATAGTTTTAAGCTTTTGAACATGAATTTTGTTTATATCATCATCTAAAAAATGGATGATGAAATCGTGAGAAATGTGAATAATTTCATTAACAATTATAACAAACTAGACCAATCTCAGCATATTTCTACCTTTGGAGAGCATTTATGCACATGTAAAATGAATATGATCGTTTTGTCTATATTTAAAACATTTAGACACAAAGATGAGACATGTTCCATTACTCGATTGGATAGTAATGTTTAGGATTTGCAAGGAACTTTGTCAAGTCCTAGATAAATTATTGAGACTTATTTTACTTTTTTGGGTTGCTAGGTAAAAACAACATCATTTGCCATGACCATGTAAAATCCACCTAGTTCTTCACCATTTGAATTCAATATTTTTCCATGCAATATGACAATGCTAAGGCATCAACTCAATTGATCACCACTAGTTTGGATTGTTGTTTCCACATTGTTGTAAAATCTTACTTTGTAGTTAGGTTTCTCAAGTTAAAAAAAATCCATATATCACACTTTTCATGTTCATATGCAAACTTTCATTGATGTTGAACAACAATTTTTTACATATTACTCATGGTTGGGTGAATTTAGATGTTGTGACATTTTCATCTATCCAAGAATGATTAAAACCATAGAATAACATGTTTCCATAGGTTGGTTTTCAAAAATATAGTATTTTGAGGAATAGTTGAATGAGGCATAAACACAAAATTTAAAAGACAAACTTTGCTTTCGATTTGAGACATGATTTAAATAATCTCCTTCAAATGGAAATTGTATTTAGTGCTAAAGGACCAAGGTTGAACCTTTGGTGGATATATATATATATATATTAGGCGAGTCCACAAGAGTGATAAAAGTTTAATTTCTTGATGTTGGGAGCACAATTATATGTGGATAATGTTACTTTGAATAAAGAAAGAAGGCAAATGTGTAGAAATTACACTATTTTTCAATTGTAACATTCGTTGAAACTGAGGGCAACCAAACTAGTTATGAACCTTTTTTTGTAATTAATTGAATTTTATTTCTACTTTTTGCATAGGTTATTATTTCACATTGTTTTTTTTATCATGCCCTAAATTTAAACATCAATGTTTTCAATTATGCCAATTTGTTTTTGTTTAATGTCTTGCATTAAATCCAAAATGATTTTGATTATATGGTTTTCACCACTAGGTTACTAGCCCCAATTCTAACCTTATCTTCTTGTTTCATTATGCTTTTCATGGTGTTATATTATGAAATCATTTGTGCATTGTGAATTAATGTTCCTGAATTCA
>Ga0116228_10006957_pt1 | contig 10115 bp, 12 predicted proteins | sample S1TSphfallax_2_FD_89694 | JGI IMG/M metagenome (GOLD analysis project Ga0116228, IMG submission 89694) | Host-associated microbial communities from peat moss isolated from Minnesota, USA - S1T2_Fc - Sphagnum fallax MG | ecosystem: Host-associated > Plants > Peat moss > Unclassified | place...
TAATCTAATGTTCACCTCTCCTACATAACTACAATTCATTTTCCAAATTGCTCCCTTTTTCATATGCCACCCCAATTTCAACAATACATGTAACTAAGTGGTGATATGATCATATGCCTTTTTCCTTTTATTTTGTAATTGGAAGTTTGAACTTCACCCACAAACCTTCCTATCAAAGTATAAATTATGTTAAGCATGGCTAAGTCCTTTTTTCAAAGTATAGACTTTTTAAAGCATGGTTAAGCATCTAGACAACTCCTTTTCCAACTCCATTAGCATTTTCCTCATGGTTCCACTTATCTTTAGTCTTTTTAATCCACCCTTTGGTTCCTACCAACAACTTAAACATTAATGTTGAAGTGTCTCATATTAATATATGTCTTAAATCATTGAAATGTCTATTATGAGTTTACACTGCATAACGTAATTCCTTACATAAATAGCATTAAAATCATTGAATATTTTTACATTGTATGTCATTAGGTTAAGATTCATGGCAAAGGAGATGGGTTAGATGTTTGGCCATTCACATTTTTTCCATGGTTACTCATGGTAATGGACTCATTGTGCCCCTTCACATGTTTTAATAACTAGAGCTAGGATTTGGAACATTTATTTTGATCCTCCAACACCCACCACGCTTGCAATCCCCTTCATTTCACACATTAAATATTGTCCCCAATGCATTTCTAGATTCCTAATTATTGGGTATGATTAATGTTGATTTACAATTGCAATTGTCTTCAAGAACTTATATCCCTTATTTCATTGGAAATGTTATTTGACATTTAAAAACTTCCTTTGTGTGTAGTAATGCATGGACTAGGGGCTAATTCAAGTAAGTTTTGACTATTAGCATCTTTAAAAACTCCACATGTGTAAATTGTTTCACCCCAATGTCTTGCAAGATTTGCTCATGCACTATAGATTATGAAGAAAAATGTGAAAATTTAACAAATTGTGATTATAAGGTCAATTTTGAACCCAATTGAAAAGATGAAACTGAAATTAAGTTATGAAGTGCACACCAAATTACATTCTTCATGAATAGCTTTTCCCATTGCCCAATTGATTAAGTGGGACTAATTGAATTGAAAAATTAAATTGGGTAATTAGTGATTATGGCATTAATTGAATTTGCCTTTGATGATCATGAATATCCATAGTTGGATGAAAAGGTTGAGTCTCAAGGATGTTGTCTCCATCTTCACTCACATGTGTGGGTTGAAAGGTCACATTTGTTGATAAAAAACCTTGTCCTTTGTGTGCAACTCATCTTCTTTCTCCTGCACTATGAATTTTTCCTCTTATTTTGTTTTAATCGTAAAAAGCTTAAGAGATGACCATATCATACCTTTAGGCTACATATTTTGAAGGTGAGCCTGATCATCCTTGAAAATTTCATGATCATTCATATGATTAGTTTCGTCCATCACATATTCCTCTAAAATATCATCATTGTCCACTCCCAAAATGGGTGCATGGTATCTTGGAACTCTAACCTTTCATTCCAAAAACCCATCATTTCATTATCTACCATGTTGTGTACCATTATAATTACCCTTTCACTTTAAAAAAAAGATTTTTCACTTCACACAAGTGAATCCATCCTCATTTGTTGCCTTTGATGGAACTTTTTCTGCCTTAGGCATGTCTTTTTCTTTCTCAACCACCTCACCATCTTTGACTTCCAACCATTGATTCTTCGAAGTTTTAACCTCCATGGTGCCCATATTTATTAATGTGGAAAAACTTTCAGTTTTTTTTGTCAATAACAAGTAGGACACAATCTTTGACAAGATGAATAAGGAGTAACACCTAATGAAGTTGAAGTCATAGTCAATAGTGAAAATATGGCACTTCTTGTCAATAATTGCATGTAATTTTCTAGATCCACTTAAGGTCTAATTGGCCATCTACACTTTCAACTAGTTAAAGTAGATAATCATTTATAGTTTCAATTTGAAAAGTTGCCACCCACCCATTGTCCACATCCAAAGAACATAGTAATATTGGGTTCGAAGCAAATAATTACACTAGTCAAACTTAAGGATGTGTCCAAACTTGTTCACAAGTGATTCTCCAATTCATTTATATTGAAAAAACACCTTCTTAAATGAAACCAAGTAAGAATGCACATTCCAATTACATTATACATATTGAATCTTGGAATCCATTTGTGGAATATAAATGTGTTCTACTCACTTTTAAATGGTGCAAACATCAACACCTTCTTGGTAATGTTACAACTATTTGTATGAAGGAAGTAAAATCCATGACCAATGTCCATTTTGAACTTGCCCACCTTGAATTCACTTTACCCCCACCCAATTTTTAATTAATTAGTTCCACCCATGACATTTCTAGTTACTTCAGACATGTTTCAGTTACATTGGACAAGTTGCAATGGACATGATTTTCTCATAGTGCCATGAATTTAATATTATGAAGTACATTTAAAACCAATGAATTTGGCTATGACTAAATGGTGTTCAACCGCCTTTGTTAAAATAATTAATATATTCGTCTATGACCTATTTACTTCCCTAATGAACAAATCATGGTAATTATGAAAAAACTCAAGTGGGCAAATATGTCTAGTTATAGGTTTGAATGGATTGAGTTTTGACCTTTGTGCATTCATCATGAATCCAAGAAGTTTAACATCCAACATTTTAACTTTTAGATTATCTACACTTCCATGAATAATTCTTGCATTTTATTACTTGCAAAAAGTATTATGATTGGACATGGAGTCTTTTAGGTTTTTGTAGTGTGAATGTTATATTCGTTTTAGGGTTTAGGTGTTGAATCGCCATCAACCTTCTTCATGCAAGTGGTGGGGTTTATCTCTTCATTGTTTGTTAGTGGTTGTGAGTAGGAAAGTTTGTTGCTTGTGTGTTATGTGAAACATGGTGGCAGTTGACGATGGGTGGCCAAGCGTGATTCATGCATGCAAGGAAGAAGGGAAGAAGAAAAGGTTATACCAAAATAAGAGACGGGATTCAAAGGAGAAAGAAGGTCTATTGCTTGGTAGAAAGAAGTGCAATTTTTGGTTATAAAAGGGAGCTTGCAAGAATAAATAGTTGTTATGTTTTTCTTTGTTGCGCCAATGATTATATGATGGCCAACTTTGTGTTCGAGTTAGAATTAGGATTGATAAAGGGTTGATGTTGAAGGTTGATGACGCTTAAAGGTGGTATGAGCTATAGAATTAGAAGGATATAGAAAACTGCATCTGTAGGGGCTTGGTGGAAACCTTACTTGGAAATCCAATGGGTAGTTCATACACATGAATGGGAACCAGAAACCTTTTAGTGGGTATCCTTTGGGCTAGGCAGAATGTGAGTGAGAAAGAAGTAGGATGGAAGAAATCATAGCAAGCATTTACAAATCCATATTTCTCACAAAATTATGTCTCCTTGAGTAATTGCAAACCAACTTGACATACTTAGTTCAATTGTGGAATAGTACTTAAAAGTTGATATGTGTTAAAGACTAGACCAAACATTTCTCTGCATTGATCTATGTAGTGGGGGTGGATTAGCAACTCATCACAGACTAAATGAACATTGAGAGTGTTGATTTCAAGCCAAACCCTACTAACTATTGCGTTCATAATATAAGAATGTTGTTGTTTCCAACATCAACTAAGGACTACCACTGTAGCAAATTTAGGATAGGTTGATAAGCATGCATATTTTTTAAAATCGCCTGATTTTGGAGGATCACATGATGTGGGACTCTAGATGCAAACTGTTGTAATATGACCTGCTTGATAGGAGATAAGTTACATACATTGTAACAATAATAGGGTTATGCGAAAAGTAGATGTTTTGTGTACCCTCTCTTTTTGGTATTAGAGCTAGATTAGATCTGGTGACATTTGGTCAAACTTATGTATGTTTGGGTATGACAATAGTTGAAATATCATGTCATCATCTTGTGTAGATGAGGTTGGTACAGATGAGGTTACACAAGAAATTCGTAAGCAACGAATAGTCATTAGGTTCGATTATCCAAGGGGGCATGATGGACCACAAATAGGAGCAATAATTTTGCATTTCTTGGGTTTTCAGGTAGTAATTGTTGTAGGTATAAACCCTGATGAAGCCCGAGTTGGGAATGTGGCAGTAGAAATAACTCATAAGGGTTTTTATACACACGCTCAAGTTTGGTTGAAATTAAAGGAATGGAACAAGGGGATGGGGGTCAACCTCAAAGCTACAAAGGCAATATCACTACACCTCATACCTTGCATAGAGTTTCACCTTCATTTCTTGAAAGATAACATAGTGTACCTAGAATATGAGACATTTGGATTCCCAAGCTTTCTATTTCGCATAACCATTTTACCAAATTATACATCCATGGTGTGGAAAACTTATTTGAATGGATATCACCTTCTTAGGGTGGAACACTGTGGATCAATATCTTGCATCATAAGTTGGAGGATATGGCGTAATCTAGAAGGAGGGTGGCAGTTCCAACAAAAATCCATAGATGATCAAAGTTTTTCCACTTTCCCATCTAATGTTGTACCTTTAAGACCGGTACTAGAAGGAGATTAGTCTGAATTTTCAAATTGAATCACAATTGGCTACTTCTTGAAAGGAAGTTTGTTACACCTGGTATCTCGAGTATGATAAAGTCACAATCAGGCTCAACAATCAATGGAAATCCTTAGGGTTTACATATCTAAAAATGAATTGTTTTGATGCTTCTGGAACATAAGTAAGGTGGTTGCTAGTGCTATTAAGACCTTTTCTAGAACAATAATGTGTTTGGAAGATAGGATATGATCTATCAAGAAGGAGTGGTACCTCATGCACTCAATGATTAACATCTTTGTCCCAATAACAATGGATCCTTTTAACTCAATAGGAGCATAATAGGATGAAAAATTGGAAAGGACTGTGGATACTTGAAAGTGGTCTAAGGACATTTATGCAACATAACAAGTTGTAACTTTAGATTGAAGCTGAACATTTGCAAAATGACTAGCCCACAAGGGATGGATGAACTGTTTTGGGGGCAAGACCATGAGGATGTTAACGAGGCTCACCAGGGCTGTTGAAGTGCGAGATCTAAATGTAGATAAACTCTTCAAGATTGCAAAGCTAAATTTGAAAGGTAGGGATAAGGAATGGTTTAGGAGGTTGCAACTAACACCAACCATTTGGGCTAAATTAAGGACTCTAATAGTGTAGAAGTATGGAGATGTTGATGCTGATGACATCAAGATGAAGCTTGATGCCATCAAACAAGAACCCAAGGAGAGAGTTCAAAAACATTTTGAACATCTCAACAAATTGTTTCAAAGGGGTAGGATATAAGATGTTAAACAAAGAAGAAGATTTTTGGCCAGATTAAGGCTTGAAATTCGAAAATTGTGTGTGGTGAGGACATTTATGGATATTGAAGAATTAGTGGGTGTTGCAACATAATTAGAAAGAATGTTGGGCGAACTTGGAAAAACTCCATATGAACCTTTGAAAGAGAAACAAGAAGATGGGGCCTTAGAGGCCATAATGGAGAAACATGTCACTACTTTAAACAACACAATATTCAATTTCTTCAAGGGAATTGTGCACAATCTAAAGATATCATCTTCTTCCATTGTGTTTGGAGGATGCCAAATCTGCAAGGGAGGGGACCATTTTGCAACCACTTGTTTAAGATTAAATGAACCACAACCAAAATGTGCCAAGTGTGGCATGTCTCATAGGACAAAGAATTGTGAAATTAAATGTTCCTTTTGTTCAGGTTTAGGTCATTATGAGGATAGGTGTTGGAAGAAACCCAAGGGTGGGAAATCCCACTTTGGAGCAACAAATGTTTTGGAGGTATTGTTGAATGATGAAGAGGCGACCATACAACAACTCAACAAGTTGTGCAGGAATGAAAATCTCTTTTCTTACACTTGAATGCCTAGGAAGAGGATACTTGTTGACGTAGCACCAAGAGAGGAATTGTACTGAAACCTAAAGTTACAAGGGATGGATTAGGTGTAAACCATGACATTACAATCAGGTCTAAGATTCTTTCCCACTTCATAAAAGGAAAGATTTCCCTTTCACCTATGGGGACAATCCTCATGATTCCAAGAGAACTTGAACACCTTGAAAGTTTGGTAAGGTTAGTTAAACGAAAAAAGGATTCAGAAGCAATTGAGAATCAAATATCCATGGCTTTTGCAGTTCCAATGTTGAGGAAGATTTGCATCAACAAAACACATTGGAGCAAAACTTTGCATCTACTTGTGGAAATAAACAATTATGTTGTTGAAGGACTGGTGGATACTGGAACCTCTACATCGGTTATGGCTACCACTGTAGTTAGAGAATTGGGTATAATGCACCTGGTTATTGGGTCTGAAACTTACAAAATTGCGTCAAGAGTTGTTACATAGGCTCTAGGTAGAATTGACGAAATACATGTTAAGGTTGGAAGCATACAATGCACTATGACATACATGGTGGAGGATACAGACAATTATGATGTACTGCTTGGCCTTGATTTTCTAATAAAAATTAGTGCAATCATGGATGTAGATCAAAGCCTTATCTAAGTACGACATGGTCCAGGGGCCAATGTGGAGGTGTTGCCATTGATTATGGTAAATATATTGCAAAGGATGAACCCATAAACACTAATGAAGGACATCACTACTATCTTGGAGAACACATGCATCAATGATGATTCTAACGTTTTTAATTGGATGCCGAGTTAGGGCAATCCTGTCATGACCAAAGGTGAGGATGCATTTGCTTCAGATTCGAATATTGGTATTGATAGTAATGAACATTGTGATGGAAACCTTTATCAATTTGAACAAATTAATGATGAGAATGAATTCAGGGATATGGAGTTGGAGGATCTGGTGATGTTAGAAGGACCACAACAAATCTTACAATTGATATTACATGAACAAGTTGACGAGTTCATGGAGGAAGAAATAATAGATATAGATGACTACATAGATTGGTTGAAATGGGTGTCTGATGCAAAATAGAGTAAGCAGGCCATGTATGAATCCCCGCACTATGCAACAATTCTAATGTGGCTATAAGTTCACCGAGCAGAAGATGGTAACCTTGATTGTAACTCCACTAAACAGCTAGCATCATCTAACCATGATGAGATGAGCACAAGGTGGAAGGAGATCTGTTAGCGAATTAAGGTTGACACTAGTTTGGATAAAGAGAAGCAACAACAACTTTAGAAGGTTTTGGAGTGTTATTAAGATGTTTTTACTTGGAACAAGGGTGAACTAGGTAGTTGCATTATCAAAGAACACTCTATGGATATGCAAGGGTTTCCACCTTGCAAGGTTTCTCCTGGTTGATTATCCTATTGGGAAAATGAAAAAGTAAAAAGATAGATTGATGTATTGGTAGATTTGGGCAAGATGAAACCCAACAATTCTAAGTATGCATGTTGTGTCATTATACTAGTAAAAAAGGATGGGAATAAGCATTTATGTGGAGATTATCGACCACTCAATACACAAAACTGTCATGATTCATTCCCAATGCCACTTGTGGATGATGTGATTAACCAACTAAGTAAATAATCCTAATTTACTTCATTGGATTTGCAGTTTGGCTTTTGGCAAATTCAAATGGCTCTAGAAAATATGAAGAAGATAACATCGACCACTAAAAATGGATTGTATGACTGGACAATCATCCCATTTGGTCTTAAGAATGCAACTAGCATTTTTACTAGAACTATGTCAAAGGTCTTTAAGGACTTGGGAAGCAAATTCTTGAAGGTATTCGTCGATGATCTCAATGTGCACAATAAGAGTTGGGAGGAACATCTTCAACATTTGGATGTAGTGTTTTTCAAGCTCAAGGAAGTAAACCTAAAATTGAACCCAAACAAATGTTGTTTTGCTACAAAAAATATTACATTTCTGAACCATGTGGTTAGTAAAGAAGGCACCAAACTAAATCTTGACAAAATTGAAACAATTTTGCATTTTCTAGAACCAAAGATGATCATAAACGTCAGGTCGTTCTTGGGTCTGACGTGGTATTACTAGAATTATGTCCGAGGCTATTCACAACTGGTAGCTCCACTATTTGAATTGACAAAAAAATTGTTGACTTTATATGGGATGTGGGTTATCAACAAGCATTCCAAGCACTAAAGGCAACATTGGTTGATGCGCATATATTCGTACAGCTTGATTTCAAGAGACCATTTTGTCTTGATGTTGACTGGTCACTCGAAGGTGTTGGAGTTATATTGTCACAAAAGGAGGGAAAATTTGAGAAGGTGGCCCATGCCAATAAGAGTTTGATAGAAGCACATAGAAAATTCCACCCGATGGAAGGGGAATGCTACACATTAATATGGGGCATTATGCATTTCAAACAGTACTTGCATAAGAACCATTTCATTATGTGGAAAGATCTCAAACCATTTGAATGGTTAGCAATCATATCAAATGTATATGGCAGGAGAGGTAGGTGGATTGACATGTTGCAAGACTTTAATTCCAAAATAGTACACCGACCAGGGCTCAAACATATGAATGCTGATGCTTTGAGTAGGACTCTAGTTGGACCAGCCACATATGATGATGACTTCAGTGAAAAAATCCAAGATATTGGAAATATACAAACTAACACACATGGGGAAAAAGGTGAGATTCTCTCTATTCAGACTGGCAAATAGTCAGAATGGCTTGGTTTTAGGAGACAAGAAAAGGGGTTTTTACAACATCATGAATGTCGTTTTGGCATTAACCATTGGGGTTATGCCAGAAGCCATCAGCTTTATATGGTTGATGTTGTGTTAGAGGAGGATTAGCACAAGGAACTTGTTCCACATGAGGTAGAAGATAAAACAAGGGGTGAGAATCTGTAAGACAATGATGTAAAACTAGCACTGAAGAGAAAGAGACCTTAGTACTATGACATATAACAACAACAATTGGAGCTAGTATTGGCAGCCCAAGAACTATTTGAATATGGTGAATGTGACTTGATTTATACAAACTCTAATGAAGACGAGAAGTGTTGGACAGACACAAGGGACAATGATATATGGAAAGATGTAACTTGCATGAAATTGTTGCAGGAAGGAACAATACCAGACACTGTTGATATTGAAGAATGCAAGAGAACAAGGAAGAGGATATTGAACTATCACTGGCATGATCAATCACTTTATTTCGAATGTTTGTTTGTGCCAAGACTAGAACATTGCATGGGACTGGTAATCCAAATGCATAAAAACCTAGGGCATTTCAGAGAGGAAAGGACATTGGCTAAAATTTGTAGAAGGTACTTTTGGCATAATAAGATAGAGGATGTAAAAACTATTGTAAAGATGTGCCAATAGTGCCAAATGGTGAGAAAGATGGGGAATATACGCTCTAAATATGAAGAGTTGAAGAGTATACATGTTTGTGATATATTTTATAGAATTGTTATGGACAATACAGGACCATTGCATGAAACCAAGTTAATTAACAATTATATTATGGTGGCCATCGACCATTATTCTAAATGGTGCAAAGCAAAAACGGTTGCTGATCATGGTGCTAAGATTGCAACCATGTTTCTGGAAGATGACATAATCTGTAGATATGGGGTTCCCAAGTTTGTATTGATTGATAATGGAGGAAAATGGGTAGCAAAGTTTGATGTCATGTGCAAGGACTATGGGATCCACCATCAACATACAACACCTTAATGGCCATAGTGCAATGGGATGGTTAAGCGTCTAGTAAAGACTATTAAGCATGGCATAATACTATTATTTGCAACGTTCGAAAATGCCAACTATTGGGATGAACAACTAGCGAAGGTTATGTTTGAATACAAATGCGAAATTTAGGCCAACACTAAATTTTCCCCTTTTATGATATTGACTAGGCACACACCATGCCTTAGGGTTGATAACTACTTACATTCCCTGATTGTCATGGTTGATGACACTACTGATGCAAAAACTACGACAAAATAATTTATACAAAAGATGAAGTTGATAGTAAACATCCATGAGAACATTATGTTCAATGTTGAACATGCACAAAAAAAAAAAAAAAAAAAAAAAAAAAAAAAAAAAAAAATAAAAAAAAAAAAAAAAAAAAAAAA
>Ga0116228_10006959_pt1 | contig 10114 bp, 7 predicted proteins | sample S1TSphfallax_2_FD_89694 | JGI IMG/M metagenome (GOLD analysis project Ga0116228, IMG submission 89694) | Host-associated microbial communities from peat moss isolated from Minnesota, USA - S1T2_Fc - Sphagnum fallax MG | ecosystem: Host-associated > Plants > Peat moss > Unclassified | place: USA...
AGATGCAGGTCCCTCCACTTCGCTGCGCTACGGTCGGGATGACAAGTCGTAGCCCTGGCTTCTGCTCGTCAGCCGTGCGCCAAGACACAGACAGAGTTGTTGGCACATTGGACGCTTACCAGCTGTGGAGATATCCGTCGCGTTCCGCAATTTCTACCGTCACACCAAAGAGCTGGCTGAGACGCTCGCGTGTCAACAGCGTTGTGCGGGGGCCATCGGCGACGATGCGGCCTTGCTGCATGAGGACGACCCGCTGGATTTCGGGCAGAATGTCGGCGAGATGATGCGTGACCATGATGAGCCCGGTGCCGGCCTGCGCTACGCCGCGCAGGGCGTCGCGTAACTCGCGCTGGGCGGCGAGGTCGAGCGCGTTTGTGGGTTCGTCGAGGAGCAGCATCTCCGGCTTGTGGACGAGCGCGCGGGCGATCATGGTGCGGCGCAACTCACCGGCGGACATTTCGCCGACCAGCTTTGCCGCAAGATGGTCGGCCCCCATCCGGTGCAGTGCGTGCGACGCGGCTTCGCGCATTTCCGGTGCGACCTCGAGATAGTCCCAGAGCTTGGCGCTGCCGAAGAAGCCGGTGATCACTGCTTCGCGTCCGGCGATGGTGGCGATGGCGCGGCCGGGCAGATCGGCAGAGACGACACCGAGATGACGACGGAGCGCGGCAATTTCCCAGCGCTCGCGACCGAAGATGCGAATGTGTTTCTCGGGTGTTTCGAGAGGATAGGTCTCGCAGGTGATGGTCTTGATAAGGGTCGACTTTCCGCAGCCGTTGGGCCCGAGGATGGCAATGCTCTCGCCGGTCGCAATGGTCAGACTGAGCTGATGGAGGACGACGCGATCGCCGCGGGCGACGTCGATGTTTCGCAGTTCAAGGAAGGGCGTTGCCAATGGATCACTCTCGTCTGCCACAGCCTCAAGATTACCTGCTCGCACTCTTGATACATTGAGAGTTCATGCCAGACACAGCACTCGTACCCGCTGCGGCCATGCCGCTGGGTTTTCGTTTCGCCGCGACGCGGGCCGGCATCAAGGCGAGCGGACGCCTGGATTTTGCGTGCGCCATTGCGGATGAGCCAGTGAGCGCGGCGGCGATGTTCACCAGCAACCAGGTGGTCGCTGCGCCAATCACGGTTGGCCGCAGGCATCTTGAACAATCGGGCGGACGCGTACGCGCCGTGCTCGTCAACGCAGGCAATGCCAACTGCGCGACGGGGCAGGCCGGGCTGGATGCCTGTGAGCGCGTCTGCGCGGCGGCGGCAGCGCATTTTGGATGTGCGCAGGAGACGGTGATTCCTTCATCGACGGGCATCATCGGGGTGCTGCTTCCTGCGGAGAAGCTGGTTGCTGCGCTGCCCGCGCTGGACGCGGCGCTGGGACCGACGGCGGAGCACTTTGCGCAGTTTGCCACGGCGATTATGACGACGGACACGCGGGCGAAAACGGCCTATGCCTCGATCGATGTTGAGGGAAAGACGGTGCGCCTCCTGGGGACGACGAAGGGCGCGGGGATGATCCAGCCGAAGCTGACTGCCGGGCCGCATGCGACGCCTCATGCAGTGCCGCATGCGACGATGCTGGCCTATTTGTTCACCGATGCGGCGATTGGGCGGGAGAACATGGACAGGCTGCTGCACGAAGCCGTGAACGAAAGCTTCAACCGGATTTCCATCGACGGCGATACTTCGACGAACGATACGGTATTGCTGATGGCCAGCGGGCGGAGCGGAGAATCGATTGAAAGTGCGGAAGCGACGGCTGCTTTTCGCGCAGCGCTGAGGGACGTCTGCATCTCCCTGGCGAAGCAGATGGTCGCGGATGGCGAAGGCGTGGAGCACGTTGTGGAGCTTGTGGTCGCGGGTGCGGAGTCGGATGAAGACGCGCTCAAGATCGCGCGGTCCATCGCCAATTCGCCACTGGTGAAGACGGCATGGGCGGGCAGCGATCCGAACTGGGGACGCATTCTGGCAGCGACAGGGTACGCCGGTGTGCCGATCGATCCGGCACGCATCAGCCTGCACTTTGGGGAGCTGGAGATTTGCCGGGATGGCGGACTGTCGCCGTCATTCGATGAAACTGCGGCGCATGCTTTACTGCAACAACGGGAGTTCGCCATCCGCCTGGACCTGCATCTGGGGAGCGGTCGCTGCCGCTTCTGGACGTGCGACCTGACGACTGAATATGTGAAGATCAATGCCGATTATTCGACATGATCGCACCGGGAAGAGTGCAGGTTGCTAGACAGGCCGCAAATACTATTGGTTGTGACAAGCAGGTTGCAAAATACACAGGGATTTACACACTCGATGTGAAAATCCAACGCGATTGAGCGTTGACGAAGCGCGCTTTGCCTGCCAATCTTAGAGGCTTCCGCGACGATAGAGATGGGAACAGAATGACGGCGAAGAGTTCCGGCAAAGCCCCTGTACATGCGCTGATCAGCGACGCAACACTCAGGCAGATTTACGAATCGATACGCAGGCTGCGCCGTGCTTTCAGGGGAGAGCACGCGACGTCGCGAGGACTGGAGGCGGTGCTGGCTGCCACTACGCTGCAGCTACGGGCTGGAGATATGGTGTTTTCGCCGGCAGGCCTTGTTTCGCAATTGCCGGATGGCGTTCCAGTGTATGCGAGCGACGCAGGCATTCTTCTTGCCGCGGGCGCGGCATTGGGCAGGAGGGACGCAAGTGTAGTGATGGTCTTCTGCCGCGCGGAACGCAGAGACCGCGATGCATGGCAGGCGGCACTGCCACTGGCAGCAAAGCATCGACTGCCCTTACTGTTTGTTCTTCTACCGGCTGGCGTCGGAAGCGCGGCAGCGCGGGAGGCAGCGTCGATTGCGAGCACGGCCACAGACGCCGGTGTGATTGCGATCCCGGTCGACTGCGCCGACGCGGTCGCGCTCTATCGCGTTGCGTTTGAATCGCTGGCACGGGCGCGACGAGCAACCGGGCCCACGCTGATTGTTGCGACGCCGTATGCGCTCGAGCACGGGCCACGGAGAGGCGCAGAAATGGACGACCCGCTTGCGCGCATGAAGGCCTATCTGCAGAGCAAAGGGCTGTTGAAGACGCCGAAAGCCGGCAAGAGCTAGACGGGCACGCGCAGGTCGCTGCCGCTCATCTGCGCGGGCTGCTCGAGGCCGAGGATGCGAAGGATGGTCGGCGAGATGTCGCGCAGCGAACCGTCGGAGCGGAGCTGGTAGCGATGCGCATCTTCACTGACGAGGATGAAGGGGACGGGGTTAGTGGTGTGCGAGGTGTGCGGGCCACCGCCGACAGGGTCGACGAGCATTTCGGCGTTGCCATGATCGGCAGTGATGAGCATCGATCCGCCTTTTTGCTGCAGGGCCTGGTAGACCTTGCCCAGGCAGGTGTCGATGGTTTCGACACCCTTGATGGTCGGCTCGAGCTTGCCGGAGTGGCCGACCATGTCGGCGTTGGCAAAATTGACGACGACGAGGTCGAAGGCAGTGTCGTCGATGGCCTTAATGACGACATCGGCGATGCCGTCTGCCGACATTTCGGGAGCTAAATCGTAGGTGGCAACTTTTTTGGATGCGACGAGCTGGCGCTCTTCTCCGGGAAATTCCTTTTCAATGCCGCCATTGAAGAAATAGGTGACGTGCGCATATTTTTCTGTTTCGGCGACGCGGAGATTGCGCAGGTTGGCCTGGGCAAGAAGGTTGGCGAGCAGGTTGTCCATGGACTGCGGCAGGATGACCATCGGCAGGGTGAATTGCTTGTCATACTGCGTCATGCAGACATAGTGCAGGCCTGACGGCACCTGGCTCCGCGGAATCTCGGTGTCGAGATCGTCGGCGCCGGGAAGTTCGCGGCCATCCAGCTTCGTGAGGCCGCTCTTGCGGGCGAGCACGCGGGTGATCTGGCGGGCGCGGTCGGCGCGGTAGTTGAAGTTGATGCAGACATCATCGTCGTTGAGCCGCGTGACGGGCTGGCCATCAGCGGTCGAGACGACGAAAGGAATGATGAATTCATCGGTGAGGCCGTTGTTGTAACACTCCTTCACGCGCGCAACGGCGTCAGTGTAGGAACCGCCTTCGGCGTTGCCTTTGACCATGGCGTCAAAGGTCTTCTTCTCGCGCTCCCAGCGGCGATCGCGGTCCATGGCGTAGTAGCGGCCGCTGACGGTGGCGAGCTTGCCGACGCCGAGTTCGTTCATGGCTTGCTGCAATTTTTCCAGATAGCCCGCGCCGCTGGTTGGCAGTGTGTCGCGGCCGTCAAGGAATGCATGGACAAAGACGCGCTCGACGCCGGCCAGCTTTGCGGCCTTCAACAAGGCGTGGAGGTGAGCCTGCTGCGCATGGACGCCGCCATCCGAAACGAGCCCTAACAGGTGAAGCTGGCGATTGCCCTCGCGTGCGCGCTGCATGGCGGCGACGATGACCGGGTCGTTGAAGAAGTCTCCGTTGGCGATCATCGCATCGATGCGGGTGATGTCCATCTGGACGACGCGGCCCGCGCCGATGTTGAGATGCCCCACTTCACTGTTGCCCATCTGGCCATCCGGCAGACCGACGAAGTGATCGGAAGCATGGATCAGCGTGTTCGGGAAGGTGGCCAGCAGCTTGTCGTAGACAGGCTTGCGGGCTTGCGCGATCGCATTCGCGAAAGGGTCGGCACGATAGCCCCAGCCGTCGAGGATCGTCAATACAAGGGGTCGTTTCATGGATCTCCACGGGTGTGAATCGATCAGTCTGAATCTACGGTGATGTTAAATTAAGTAGGGCCGCATCAGGGTCCCGTCCCCATGCTTTCCCTCTTCTCGCGCCTGCGGCGCATCACCAGCGGAGCAACCTGGATCCCGGAAATCGACGGACTGCGCTTCGTCGCTATTTTTTCTGTGGTCCTGTTTCATATCTCCGCGCAGGTGCACGCGAAGTCGCTGATCGTGCCAGTGTCAAGGGCATGGTACGAGCCGATTCTTCTCTGCATATTCAATGGAAATCGCGGCGTGGAGTTGTTCTTCGTCATCAGCGGGTTCATCCTGGGCAGGCCGTTCGCGCGACACTACCTGCTGGGTGAAAAAAAGGTTTCTCTGCGCAATTATTATCTGCGGCGAATGACGCGTCTCGAACCGCCTTATTTGTTGAACCTGCTGCTTTGTTTCGTCGCCATTCTCATCTACGCTCACGCGAATTTCCGGGAGTTGGCGATGCATCTGCTCGCGAGCGCGATGTATGCCCACAATCTAATCTATCGATCGGTCAGTGTGCTCAATGGCGTGACCTGGAGTCTCGAGATTGAGATCCAGTTCTATGTTCTGGTGCCGCTGCTGGTGCTCATTTACCGCATCGCAAATCCGTGGTGGCGCAGAGGAATCCTGCTGGCGGCGATGCTGTTGGTTTCAAGTTTTCAGGAGCGGCTCTTTCACCTGGCGCTCTGGGAACGGCCGGCCGGCCTGCTTTATTCAACGATTGTTTTCTACCTGCAGTATTTTCTGGCAGGACTTTTGCTCAGCGATCTTTACCTGACGAGTTTTCCCCGCTGGCGGCCGAGCCGGTGGTGGGATGTTGCCAGCCTGCTCTGCTGGCCCACTTATTTCTGCTTTACCGATCAATGGCCGCCAGCCTGGATGCCCTTCCTGATCATTGTTGTTTTTATCGGTGCGTTTCGCGGGATCTACTTCCCAAAGATCTTTCGCGTTGAGGCGCTCGCGCTCATCGGCGGCATGTGCTACTCCATTTACCTGTGGCATTTTTTCATCATTGCGCTTGTCTTCCGGGTCACCAAGCATCTGGTGGAGACGGATGATTTTATGGTCAACCTGCTGGTCCAGGCGGTCCTGCTCCTTCCGCCGATTCTGCTGCTGAGCGCGCTGTATTACGTGTGGGTGGAACGACCGTGCATGGACCCCCAGTGGCCGCGCAAGCTGCTGGCGAAATTCAAAGCCGCCCCGGAGGTTTCCGAGGCGGCTAAGCATTGATGCCGGTCATCTTAAAATCACTCAGTTGTGTCGATATGAGTGCTGGAGATGCAGGTCCCTCCGCTGCGGTCGGGATGACAAGTCTGTGGAGTTGGGTAGGGGTGGAGATGCAGGTCCTTCCGCTTCGCTGCGCTGTCATCCCGGCACTGCGGCCGGGATGACAGGAGAAGTCGGCCAGACTAGTCGTTGAAGTTGATGGATTCTGCGCCAAGGAATTCGGCGGTCTGGCCGAGTTCTTCTTCGATGCGGAGCAACTGGTTGTATTTTGCGATGCGGTCGGTGCGGGAGAGCGATCCGGTCTTGATCTGGCCGACGCCGGATGCGACGGCGAGGTCAGCGATGAAGGTGTCTTCGGTCTCGCCGCTGCGGTGCGACATGATGGAGGTGTAGCCGTAGCGGCGGCCCAGTTCGATGGCTTCAAAGGTTTCGGTCACGGTGCCGATCTGGTTGACCTTGATCAGGATCGAATTGCCGACACCCTCCTGGATGCCGCGCTGGATTCGCTCAGTGTTGGTGACGAATAGATCGTCGCCGACAAGCTGGATCTGTTCACCCAGAATTTCGGTCATAAAACGCCAGCCGGCCCAGTCGTCTTCTGCCAGGCCGTCTTCGATGGAAATGATGGGGTACTGGCGGACCCAGGACTCCCAGTAGCGCGCCATTTCTTCGCTGGTCTTTTCGCTCTTGTCGGACTTTTTGAAGACATATTTACCCAGGTCCTTGTTGTAAAACTCGCTGCTGGCCGGGTCGAGGGCGAGGGCAATTTCTTCGCCCACTTTGTAGCCGGCAGCCTCGATCGCTTCGAGAATGACCTCGATGGCTTCTTCGTTGGATTTGAGCGAGGGCGCAAAGCCGCCTTCGTCGCCGACGGCAGTGTTGTAGCCCTTCTTCTTGAGCACGCTCTTGAGGGTGTGGAAGACTTCTGCGCCCCAGCGGAGAGCATCGCTGAAACGCTCAGCGCCGATGGGCATGATCATGAATTCCTGGAAGTCGACGTTGTTGTCGGCGTGGGCGCCGCCATTGATGATGTTCATCATGGGCGTGGGCAGGATGCAGGCATTGACGCCGCCCAGGTAGCGGTAGAGGGGCAGTTTGAGCGCGGTCGCCGAGGCACGCGCGCAGGCCATGGAGACGGCAAGGATCGCATTGGCGCCGAGCTTGCTCTTGTTCTCTGTACCATCGAGAGCGTTCATGGTGGCGTCGATCAGCCGCTGATTGCTGGCGTCCATGCCGGTCAGTTCGGGGGCGAGTACGCTTTCGACATTTTCGACTGCCTGGAGTACGCCTTTGCCCAGATAGTAAGCCTTGTCCCCGTCCCGCAGTTCGACTGCCTCGTGTTCGCCGGTGGACGCACCACTGGGCACGGCTGCGCGTCCGATGGAACCGTCGGCCAGGACTACATCTGCTTCTACTGTCGGGTTTCCGCGTGAATCCAGTATCTCGCGCGCGCGAATCTGTGCAATCTCCGTCATGTCACTCCTTGCGATGTGGTGATGCAATCGGTCCTGCAGCTTCGGCCGGCGGTCGACCGCGATGCGCTCACCCGTCATTCCGCCGATGCTGCTGATAAGCTCTGCCATGCAATTTCTCGTGCTACGGATGAGATGACCGCGATGGTCATCCGCATTTGCGGCAGCCCCCGAAGTTTAACAAAAAAAGATAGATCTGCTGTTGTGACGACCTTGCTGCCGCAGCTTGCCAGAAGGAAAACGACGGTTTACCCAGCAGATACGGGGGCTTTGCCGGCTCGCAGGGGGCGGTGGGGATGGACTAACCTGTATGGCAGGATGCTGTGATCAGCGTCCCGGAGTGTCGCTATGAAGAAGAACCCGTTGATCGCTGCCACCATGCTTTCGTTCACTGCTATCGCCGGCGCACAGTCTGCGAACCAGAGCGCCGGACAGAGCGTCGCCAAGCCCAGCGCGTATGGCAATGCTTATCAGACGCCCTACCAGGGAGTTTCGCAGCCTTCGAATGAGCCGATTCTTGCAGACCAGGCGATTGAAGCCGCGGCCTCGCAGGCGGCGACGCCGTCGAATGCGACGCCGCCAGTTTCCGCGGTTCCGGGACCCGCAATTCCAGCGCAATCCGCGGTTACGGTGCCGCAGATGCCGCAGAACCCGGATGCAGGGATCGTTGAGACGCCGGTACCGGATAGCGCTTCCGCGGCGGCAGAAAGCCGGCCAATGCTGCGCACGCACAGCGCCGATCCGGATGCGGGTATCGTCACTGAAGTCCCGGACTCGCCAAATCAAATTCCGCAGGGCACCCCGCTGCATGCGCGCCTCGATCAGGACCTGCTTGGCGACGAAGTCACGGCGGGAACTCCTTTTACGGCACGCCTGACGCAGGACGTTGTCCATATGGGCGCGGTTGTGATCCCCGCCGGTTCGTACATTCATGGCCGCGTCGCCTATGTGAATGAAGGACGCCGCATCAGCGGGCAATCGTCGATGAAGCTTCGTCCGGAGGAAGTCGTGCTGCCGGACGGCACGCATTACTTCTTCCGGGGGACTGTTACGCAGACGTCGGGTTCGAATACCCGGGCCAATGCGGAAGGTGAGATCGTCGCGAAAGGCCATCCGATCCGGACTGCTGCCGAATATGGCATGACCGCGGGCAGTGGCGCGGTGATCGGCGGCGTGGTTGCCGGTCCGGTTGGAGCCGTTGCCGGGGCGGGTATCGGCGCGGGCCTGATGACGGTCCACCTGTTGCGGGACCGCAATGCTCCGGTGCTTTCCGCCGGATCGGGGGTGACGTTCGCTCTTTCGTCACCGATCTTTCTGACACCCGCAACGACAACGAACAGCAGCTTGCCGTCGACGCCTGTAAGCACGGCGACGACCACGCAGACTTCGACGTACGTTGAGCCGAAGATCCAGAATTAGCGAAGAACCCGGAATCAGAGAAGATCAGGGCAGCGCAAAGGCAATGTACAGGCCGCCCGCTGCCTCTTTCGGGTTTCGTCCACCGGACGCGGCGATGACGACGTATTCTTTCCCATTGACCATGTACACAGCTGGTGTCGCCAGGCCGGCGAATGGCAGCGTGTACTCCCAGAGCAGCTTGCCGGTGCGGCTGTCGAAGGCGCGCAGCTTGTCGTCGAAGATGGTCGCGCCGATCAGGAGCAGGCCGCCCGCGGTGACCACGGGGCCGCCGTAGTTCTCGCTTCCGGTGTCTTTGATGCCCTTCGCAGCAAGCTCCGGGTATTCGCCGAAGGGAATTTTCCAGAGATACTTTCCGGTGTTGAGATCGATGGCGTTCAGGGTTCCCCAGGGAGGAACAACGGCGGGGTAGTTGTCGACATCGAGGAACTTGCGATACCCCGTGAATCGATACCGGGCCTGCGATGGTTCGGTGTCGGATTGGGCGTCTGTCATTTCATGAGTCAAAGGCGGCCGGGCCGCTGACGGGGCCGTCCGGAGGAAACGTAATAACTGCTGCAACGATTCGTTGGACAGGTTGGGAAAAGATGGCATGCGCCCTTTGCCATTCTGAATCGTCTCAAGAATGTGCGCGTCGTCGAGGCGTTGCGTGATGCCGACAAGGGAGGGAAACGCCGGCGGCGATCCTCGGCGTTCGTCCCCATGGCAGGAGGCGCAGGACGATCGGTAGACCTCCTCGCCGGGACTCGAAGCAGTCACGTTCTCGACCAGTCCGCCGGTCCAGGGAATGTCATTGGCATTGACATACATCACGCCTGTTTGCGGGTCGACTGCCGGACCGCCCCATTCTGCGCCGCCATCGAAGCCGGGGAAAACCACCGTCTGCTTATCGACGGACAACGGGACAAACTGGCCGTCGCTGCGGAATGTTTCGAACTGCTTCAGGGCCAGTTCGTGCGCCGCGGGCGTGCGCTGGGTGATCATGTCCGCAGTCAGGGACTGGCGGGCAAAGGGCGCAGGCGCGGCAGGTAAAGGCTGCATCGGCGCGGATTGCTCACCGGGCACGGTGCTGGCCGGGTAGGGGCGTTCTTCAATAGGAAACAGCGGCTTGCCGGTGGTCCGATCGAAGACGTAGACATAACCCTGCTTGCTGGTTTGGGCGACCGCGTCCACTTCCCTGCCGTCGGTGTGCAGTCTGACTAAGGCAGGCGGCGCGGGGAAATCACGGTCCCAGATGTCGTGATGGACGCCCTGGAAATGCCACAGGCGTTTGCCGGTG
>Ga0116228_10006962_pt1 | contig 10113 bp, 6 predicted proteins | sample S1TSphfallax_2_FD_89694 | JGI IMG/M metagenome (GOLD analysis project Ga0116228, IMG submission 89694) | Host-associated microbial communities from peat moss isolated from Minnesota, USA - S1T2_Fc - Sphagnum fallax MG | ecosystem: Host-associated > Plants > Peat moss > Unclassified | place: USA...
ATGACCAAACATTTAGTGTACCAAAGATCTTAAAATCTTTGAACATTGCTCCTTTGCCTCTAGAGTTAAAAGAGTTTACATAGAGCTTTGCTTATGCACTTGTAACCACTTAGATTGCTCAAAATGGACAAGAAATGAGGAAAATGTAGGATACAAAAGTAAGGATATCAGTGCTTGGTGATGGCTGTGTTCAAACATTATGATTTAGACACACTCATCTTCTTTGTGGTTCCTCTTCATTACTCCATTGCCTTTGGATTCAAAAAAGTATGTAAACAAAATCCTTAAATAAACATATGTAACTTCAAGAACAACTTGGTTTAGCGTTCTACTCACAAAACTGGTGAGGTTGCATGTAGATTGCAGTTTCAATGTTTAAAAAATAATCTGAAACCCAAAATTGGCCTTTGAACCAACTCCTAAATAAGGATCTAAAACCAAACCTGCCTTGAACCCAGCATAGATGAGTTTTATTTTTTGAGAATATTCCTTAGATTGAAAAACAATTGATCTGTCATTTTACAAAACATTCTAGACATGAACAGTATGGTTCTTCTCAAAACCAGGAACCAGCGAACACTGGTTGCAACTTGCAAACTTACAGGCTGCTACAGCACCTTGTGTGAGGGTGGGTTTAGGGAGCTACTTGTCATCTCCAAGAGTCAGAGATGATTCCCAAGTTTTGCTTGTTGGGGACGATAGGTATGATGACTGAATAATAAAAGATAAAGTGAAACTGTTTCATCCTCTTACAGTAACTCAAAAGTTGCTGCAAAACTTCATATTAAATCCGTGTGAGTGGTCCCTGACCATGTGCCTCCTTGGGTCCCCCACCAGTAGGCAGTCATTAATTGAAAGTGAAGGAGATTCACTCTTGAAATTCTGCTGTTTTATGGAACCAACACATCAAAAACCCAGTCTAGCCATCAAATTTGAGTTTGGACTTTGTACCCTTGATTGGATTCCAGATGATATTAACAACTTTTTCTTCAGACCTCGTTGGATAAAACACTAGCAGCCTTTCGTGGCCAATTTAACCATACAATTCGTCAATGGATTGGAAAGGCTCCCCTGAGTATTCTAAAGTTTCAGGTCAGATGAAATTGTTATACTTTTGGGTCCCACTCTGTTGTTCCTCTCTTACTTATGATGATGAAGCTTGACTAGCCAACTCCTCAGGCGACCAATTCAATAAGCGCTGGCTTGGCAGCCCACACATGGCTACCACTGTATTTTGGGGAAGTAGTGTTCATTGATTTCCTCACATTTTGTTCATCACATTAGGTGCCCAAATTTGTGATGACATACTAAAATCCCTGGGAAACCATCATGGACAAAGGGAACCTTATGACAACTTGATATTTTAAAGTGCTTGGTGATGACTATGTGCAAGGAGTTTTGACTAGGTTCTAGATATGCAAGTAGTTGTGAAATTTACTTTTCACAGTCTGAATTTCTTTTTAATGTGTCAAATATTTAATTTAAAAAAAAATTATTTGATGACATTCTTGAATGTATGATAATTTATATATCTTAACTTTGTACTTATATATTTCATTATTATTCTAACATAAGTTTGAACACCATGTCAATCAATTAGTTTAAAATATATTTGTTACTTGATTTTATTATAATGAAATTTCTCAAAATTTATATTTAACTTACCATAAATTCAAGGGAGAGTGTAATGATTTCATAAATACATTTAAAGAGATTTTGAATACTAGACCTTTTTTTTCTGTTGTGTTTAAAATTAGACTTTGAAATATCACTTTTGTTTTTTATCTATTTTATCATGCTTTCCCTATAATTATACAAAAATTCCATGACAACTAGAGGATTCATTCTCAAAAGTCCAAATATATGCTAAATTTTTTTCTAAACTTTGAATATCTTATATATTATCTAACATATATAAATTCTATTATCAAATATTTAAATCCTAATCATGAAAATCGACCATTGTTGTTAATGCAATTGTTTTCAAATGCAAAGTTGATGACTTGCATAAATTGTAATTGTGACATTTGTTTTGTATAATGCACCTTGCTTATGCTTATGCCTAGAGAAGGTGGTCACTATTGCTTTTGTCAATCCACACAAAAGTGCTAAAAACAACTCAACACGTGAAAGGGGTGTTTCAATTTTGGTCTACATTTATGTTATGTTCTAGTTTTAATAGGTTGGAATTTTGTGGAATCAAGTACATTCCCATCTAAAAACTTAGTCAAAGGTACCAATACCACAATGTATACAAAATTTGCTACAACCTATATGCAAATGTACTAATGTATCTTATAAGATTTATGGTCCAACCACATTGGTAATTAGATGGTAATTGGATGTTAAAGATAATCTCATTCACACCTAATGTTACACATAAAATGGTAGATGACATGGAATTTGACGTGTCATGGAAATGTTAATTAAAAGGATAAAATAACAATAATGTTAACAAACCATTTTCAATCTAAAAAAAAACATAGAACCTATGAGAGGTTATGATGTTAAGTTGCCTACCAAAAATTTAAACATATAATTTGATGGTAAGTTTGCACTTGTCAATTTGCATCACATCAAAATGCATTGTCATCCTTGTCATTGTTTTGTGTTTTTGTACACTATACAACAATAGAAGTTCACCAAAGAACATTGAACTTCACACAACACAAGATATTTAAAAAATGCCTAAAGAGAATGGTGGCTATGACAAATTTGGACAACTTGCAAGCAATAAAACACCAAGTAAGTTCAAACTAAAATATAATTCAAACGTTTAAGAATGCAATCAATCTTTTGTTCAATGTTGTGAACTAAAAGCTTATAGACATTCACTTATCTTGAATTCAAATGTTCCAACAAGTTGTAGGGTGAAAATCTTTTAAGGTGTATCACTTAGGATGAAAATGACCTAATCCTTAATGAAGTCCTTTTTTCTCTATATTTTGATCCCCATAAATATAAATGAATAAAGAATGTCAAATGTTTTACAATACACTATTGTAGACAATCACAATTCAAGATTCCATCAATATCAGTCAATTTGTGTCTTGGGTATGATAAAGTAGGACTAGGTAATGGAGTATTGAAAAGGATGATCTTGTGACAAAAAATTAGTACATCTTAAATAATTTGGATAGGTCATAGAGCATTTCTTTCTTGATCATGCAAGCTAAAGTCATTGATTAGTCTTCAAATGAGCAAGAAGAAAAGACATAGGAGTTGGTGGCGGTTGAAGAAGTAAAATCCTCAAAGGCAAGATGCTAATTTTTTCAAAAATAGTTGCATAATTGGGTTCTTGCAACAACATTACATGTGCACCATCCACACTTGACATTTCATCCAACACCTACAACAACTCAATGCGCAAACTTTGATGATCCAATTGGGGCTACTAAGATGTGTATGCATTTATGCCATTAAAAAAGAATCTAGCAAAGCAAGATGTTGTTAACTCAAAAAACCAATTTTAATTTACAACCATGAAAATTTGGTGTAAGATAGTAGATGCAATTAATGGAAGTACACATGCAATTCAATCTAGGAATCTTGGGGCTTGCAAGGATAAATGGGAAGCAATATGTGGGTACTTCAAACACTTTGACTACATGTTAAACATAAGCAATAATAGTGAATATTGGACCCTTATTCCACAAGAGAAGACAATGTTCAACCTCCCAAGAAATAATAACAAGAAAATGTATGAAATGATTGACGCATTTATAGGTGTTTTACCCATGTTTTGTCCCCCCCCACATTTGAGATCTTGTCACCTAATGACAAAATCTAGGTTAGATTAGGGGAGAAACCAAATGGTGAAGTAGATTTGTTGTATTAATCAAAAGATTAGATTGATTAACAAGGCATTGGCAATATGTTTACATATTAGGCATGTCATAGATGTGTCTAATTAGCTCCTTCCTCACCATTTCTCTTGGTAAATACTAATCTTCCAACATTGTATTAAATCTAGAATTTGTTCTTTAACATGTTATTTTGCAAATACAAAATCTATCTCAAAACAATATAGGAATCAAATTAGATATTAACCAAAACTCCATCACATCATGCAAATTTGCATATTTCTAACTTCATTATAATTTTAAACAAACTCAATTTCTCATATCAATGGAAAGAAAAACATATTATGAAAAAATCTAGAAAAAAAAAAGAAAAATAATAATATTGTTCTTCCTCATCAAAAATTGTTTTCTAATTTCCTTGAGCTCCTTCTTCCCTATTTTATGGACAAACTACTAATCATAATCCTCCTCATCCTCACAATGTTTCTTAGATCAACTCAATTCTCCTACCATCACTAGTAGAAATAAGCCAAATAATAACCACTACATTTGTGACTAGTTTTGAGAGTTTTTGCAACTATAAGATCAAATTTCAATTATTTTGGTCATTGTTATGACTTTGTTGCAATTGTTGACAACTTCATCCTATGAGCTGGATGGTTTTTATGTCTATTTCTATCCATGAATAGTCTTATATGTCCCATTAAACACAATAATCACCACGTTACTTGCATTCAACTAGAGACATTTTATGGTGACTTAAGGGTATATTTTTTATGTATGTATTAAAATTGTACTTAGGATATATGATAAATATGTATTTTCTTGTATATTAATTATGCATATGTATGTCCAATGGTCATATATTGAATTTGGAAATTGATATTTCAAATCCAAGAATTAATATTTGAAGAATGAAATTTTTTACTTGAATACAAAAATTGCTATTTCAATTCCAATATATATATATATGAATATGAGACTGATATTTGAGTTCTGAAAATTGTTATTTGAATCTAAAACTCGATATTTCAATTTGAAAATATAAAAAAAGCTATAACAAATGAGATAGTCAAAAAAATAATTAATGAAAAAATAGCTAGCCACTAGCTTCTACAATAGTTTAACAAATAGTCTTATTATTGTTGTTAAATATTTTTTGTAATAAAACATACAATTTTTAAGGAATAATATTATATTTTATATGATGACATGAATTATTATTAAAGGACTATTATAGGTCCTCACATTATTATTTATGTTTAAAATTAGTCTTATTATACATTGATTATTATGATTAATAATAGCTAGAACAAGTGAGACAATAACTTAAATTTTTAAAAAACTAGCCAAATTATTTACTAACTACAATAAAAAAAATTATTATTATTATCTATTAGCTTTTATTACTTATAATAATGGATATAATTAATAGGTAAAGTAAGCTAGAATAGCACACTGGGTACTAGGAAGTAGTTGCAAATAAGTTCTAACTAGGTCGATGACACTTACAAGTAAATTTTTTAACCCATATGTTTTGTCTTTCATTATTTTCATATGTAGTATAAACATGCGCACTAGAAGGCTTGAAAGTGGAAGTGTCATTCAAGGGTCATAAAAGAGGCTTGACCCTAAAGGCTAAAACCCAAGATAAAATAAGAAATTATCAAGTAAACTTCCTTGACTAGCCTAAGCCTACCTATTGACTTTAAATTAAATAATCCCAATTTAATTAATTAGTTTAAATACTAGGAATGAAATTGTGTTGTAATGTGCCATGTGTCATAAAAAATTTGGCTTTTAAAAAATAAATGGACACAATTAATATGCCACATGGCAATATGTTATTTTTCCATGTGTCATATACTAAAACCATCCAAAATGAACAATGTGGATATTTTCAAATTTTAATATTTTTTAATATTGTCATGCATGACAACACATCATTTCTTGTTTGGGTGACCAAATTAATTGCATGGTAAGTCACAAATGACAATAAATATATAATAAATCAAAGGATGAAACTATATTTCTTTGACTTTTTTTACATCTATAATCCATGTCACATGTGATTATTATCTTATGTGACTTGTCTAAGGCGATTAAAAGGATTTTAGTTGTAAATGTTGTTTATGATTAAATATTAGTCGCAAACACTAGTTGAAATAAAACCTTTTTCTACTAATGCATAAACCAATTTGAGTTTAATTTCAATAGTCCTAATCCTACTTAATCATCCTCTACTTTTATCCACCCTACCATTTACTGAAAACATTTTTGTCCAACCTATCCAATAGGGACAACATAATTCATGTTCAACATTTCCATCCAATTTGTCCAACAAAAATAGTACAACTCTACCCTTAACAACTCCACCTAGGACTATCAATGTTGCACAACTTAAAATGTCTACACCATTCGCAATTGTTCTAAAAACAATTCTTGCAATTACATAAACAATGCACACTCCTCCAATAAGTATAAAAGATCAACCTATTCATGAATATCACTTTGGTTTATAAGATACTTTAAAAGATATGCATAAGGAAATAAATTTGTCAAATGAGTTTAATTACTTATTGAAAATCATTAAAAGATCACCAATTCTTGGCATGCAAGAGTTCAACAATAGAAGAGTGAAGTGGAAATCATCTTTAGTCAACAATGGCTACTAAAGGCCACTAAATGCGGTAACAAATTGCTAGTTGCTTTGATCAACAAAATCCACACATGTCAAGAAAAGTTATAAAACAAACATTTAATATAAAATATTTCAAAATTTGGGATGTTAAAATCAATGCCACACAACATAACATGCTTCAAGCAATTTTCGGGTTGACACAAGTCATGGGTAGGATGTATGTAAAGGGGCAACTAGATTGACCATCTCTTAACCCAAGTATTAACAATGCAAATAAGGGGGCTGAATAAATAATTGAACCCACTATTTCTAGTATGCACATTCCCAAATTTAAATTTGATGTTGAATAACTATTGTTATAATGGAGATGCAACAACTTGGAAAAAACACAAATTCATCATAGATGTGTACCAAATATACATGTCTCAGTAACATGTTGGCACTATAAAAACTATGGCGAAAGTTTCCAATTGAGTATTCCAAGGTTTCATTCCAAACTTGTAGTCAGAAGTATGAATTTTAACTTAGATTAAAAGACTATTGTTGGGTCGGTATTTAAAAAATCTCACCTCCTACCGTTCTAGTTACTTATGCAAATACTTGTTATAACAAGTGGAGGCGAATTCAATACAAAGGTTATTTACTAGTTATAGATATTACTTATTCCCATTATGTTTCATTCAAATAATATTTAGAATTCTAGATAACATATATTATCTTGCAATGATACAACATGCTAGTTTTTTGACATGACCTAGTTCAACATGTGGAATTGGACATGTTGCAGATTTCTTGAGAATTCAAATTAGCCAAACCCCTTGAAATTTCTTATTTTGAATATGAAAAATTAAAAATTGCAACAGTCAACATCATTAATGAAGATGATATTCTTCAACTTTGACCTTTGGTGTGAAGTTTTTAATACTTGACATCAACATTCCATATTTGATAACACAATTTGGGTCAAACCTTGAAGATCACAAGAAACAAATAACCACAAAAATATTGCAATCATCCATAGAGCATCACCAACACCATAATTTCAAATTGTTGAGAATGTTTCAAAAGTGGAACAATGTGTAAATTATAAGTGATGCAAAAATGACTAGCTACAAAATTGAATGCATACAGTCATAAAACATTACAAGAGAATGTGGTTTTCCTCACACAAAAGGTCATGGCTCACAACACATGTGCAATAAAGTTTGTGGTTTCATCCATTATAATCTACAATTTGTTGTGCTTATTGTGGCATATATTACATTACAATGGCAATTTAACATTAGGTAATGGCACATATTACATTTGATCATGTAATGCAGCCATATGTGCAATCCTCAAGGGCCTTGTTCTACATAAGACAAAATGTTGAACAAACCTACAATTGAAACACAAGTCAATTTGTGAGCATGAAAATAATGCACATTTTAATGATGTGAAAATTGAAGGAATCATGAGCAACATGCAATTATAAGAAAGACGATCTTAAAATTGGAAAACATTATAAAGAAATATTAAAACCTAGAAGGAATGGTTTGGAATTGACAATTTTTCATGGTCAACTTCATTTTGAAATTAATTCTTCAAGATCTGTGTTACGAGTATAACTGTGTTATCCATGTTGGCCAAACTGGACAATGGTTGTTTCAACAATTGATAGGGTGGACAAAGATGTAAAATGATTGTGTAAGATTAAGACTTATGAAGATTGATTCAAACTAGGTTTTATGGAAAATTTTGAAGAAGAAATCTAAACAAAAGTTGTTGAGGAAAGGATTATTAGGTTAAAAAATGATGAGGACTGAAGATTGAAAGAGTAAGCAATTTTAGAGATATGGCGATTAAACAATTTTGATGAGGAAGAACAATGTTATTACAATATATTTTTGTTTTCATTTAATATGAAGGTCCACTACTACAAAATGCATCCTAGTTCATTGCGGGTTTCATTAGATTTTGAGTGAATTTTGACATTTTTACCTAATGTACTTGTTTAAACCCCCAGTGAACATGGACCAATTGTTATGGACAATGAGTTGTTTCACTAGTACTTACTGAAACAAGGTTACTTTCAATTGAAATATAAATTTACCAAACCATTCACTTGTTAGTTAATTAAACAACTAGCATGGAAATCAATTAAAATTTAATTATTTAATATATAATATTATTGATAATTTCATCATTTTTTTAACATATGATTTATTGACACGTGTCACTGCTTAGGTGAAAAACTTAGCCTAGGTAGGTAGGTAGGCCACATAATCAACCTAGGCACCTATTTTAAGAACTTGATAGGACAATATTTGGTCAACATACCATTGTTGACCACACACAACCATTCATGAAGTTTGATCCCTTGACCTTTGGAATGGAGGTAAACACTTTTACCATCAAATTACCACACTTGTTGTGATAATATGTTACATTACATTATATTTATCAAATATTTCATTTTAAACATTACAAAAACATAAAATTTGAAAATTCATATCTTATTGAGATTTTGTTAAAATGAAATGATTTGAGTTTACTTTTAAAAAAATTTCAATAATGTACATAATTACATTTATTTCCTTTTGAAAGTTTTAAATCATTTGAACAAAAAAAAGTTGAATATCATTATTCAATAACATTTCAATGACCATTCTTTTGAAAAAAAATAAAAAATAAATGGATAATGTTTTTGTTAATATAATATTACTACCTATGCTAAGCCACTTTCAATTATTATAAGACTATTTTTCATTAATTTAAATTATTTCACCCTACATTATTTATGGTCATTTTTGGTTATTTCACCCTAAGCTACTTTTGGTTATTCTAAGTTACTTTTGGCTATTATAACTTATTTCACCTTAATTTATTTTCAGCTATTGTAAATTTTTTTTGGCTATTTTATGTTATTTTTGGCTATTGTAAATAATTTCAGTTTAGACTATTTATAGTTATTATAAGTTACTTTTAACAATTGAAGGCTATTTCACCTTATGTTATTATTGACAGTTCTAGGTTATTATAAGATATTTCACCTTAAGTTACCTTTATCTATTATAAAATATTTCACCTTAGATTATTTTTGATAATCTTAAGCAATTCTAATATATGGCTATTGGTTGTTCTTTTATTAATGTTATTGGTGGTTATTAATGGCTATTGGTACTTATTTTATTTGTGGTTATTAATGCCTATTAATGGTTATTTTATTAATGGTTATTGGTGGCTATTCTATTATTTATTATATTAATGACTATTAGTGACTATTATATTAATGATTATTGGTGGCTATTATATTAATGTTTATTGATGGATATGGTGGTTATTTTATTAATGGATATTGGTGAATATTTAATTGTCGATATTGGTGGTTATTAATGTTGTTATATTAATGGTTATTATATTATAAATTATTGTTGGATCTTCTATGTTATAATACCATAAGCTATTGGTAGTTATTATATTGTAAGGTATTTAAAAATATTTTTCAAAGATTATTATTTTTTATTCTAAATTATTTTTATTTTAGGCCATTATATTATATTTTAGATCATTTTAAGCTATTATACTTAGGATAAAATAATTTATAATAACATAAAGTAGAATGACCTTGAATAACTTAAAGTATAACTTGAAATAACATATATTAATTTAAAATAAAATAACCTAAGG
>Ga0116228_10006963_pt1 | contig 10112 bp, 7 predicted proteins | sample S1TSphfallax_2_FD_89694 | JGI IMG/M metagenome (GOLD analysis project Ga0116228, IMG submission 89694) | Host-associated microbial communities from peat moss isolated from Minnesota, USA - S1T2_Fc - Sphagnum fallax MG | ecosystem: Host-associated > Plants > Peat moss > Unclassified | place: USA...
TAGCCCTCCGCCACAAATGGGTTCTCGATGGCGCCCAGCCCATCGACCTCCACCCGCACCACGTCGCCGTCCTTCAGGAAGCTCCGCGACGCGATGCCGACGCCGGACGGCGTGCCCGTGGCGATGACGTCGCCCGGCTCGAGCGTCATGACCGTGGACAGGTAGGCGATCTGGGCGGCGATGTTATAGATCATGTCGCCCGTCGAGCTGCGCTGGCGCTCCACCCCGTTGACGCTGAGATGCAGGGTGAGCGCCTGGGGATCGGCCACCTCGTCCGCCGTGGTGATCCAAGGGCCGATGGGACCGTGAGTGTCGAAGCTCTTGCCCAGCGTGTACGTGGGGGAGCGAAACTGCCAGTCCCGGGCCGTGACGTCGTTGCACACCAGATAGCCGGCGACGATGGAAAGGGCGTCGGCCTCGCTCACATCGTGCGCCCGCTTGCCGATCACAAAGCCCATTTCGGCCTCGTAATCGACCATTTCTGACACCTTAGGTAGATCTATGGCGTCGTACGGGCCGGTGATGCAGCTCACCTGTTTGTTGAACCAGAGCTGGCTGGTGGGCATGGGGATGCCGGCGGCGGCGGCTTCGTCGGCGTGGGCCTGATAGTTCATTCCAATGGCCAGATACTTCTGGGGGTCTACGATCGGCGCTTCAAGCTTCACCGCGGCGAGCGGGTAGGCGGGCGCGCTCGCGGCGTCCAGCGCGGGCTTCAACGTGTCGAGATCGGCGATGAGGGCGCGCATGGAGCCTGTGACGCCGTCGACGCCGCTGAGGTCCACCACCTGGTCGACGACGACCTTGCCGATACGGGTAACGCCGGCTTGGGTGAAGCGGCAAAGTTTCATTGGACGGTTCCTTCTTGAGTTTGGCGGATGCGCACGCGGTTAAGGGCGCAGGGTTAGGCGGCCGTGGTTCTCGCCGCGGTAGAGGCGCAGGATGGCCCCAGGCGCCTGGTCCAGGCCATCCAGGACTTCGTCATGAGCTTGGAGCCTGCCGGCGGCGTGAAGGGCGCGAAGCCGCGCCTGCGCCTCTGGAAACAGCGCCTGATGGTCGAAGGCGACAAAGCCCCGCCAGCTCAGCCGCTTCACCAGGATGTCGCGTTCGCGCCGGGGGCCTTGGGGGGGCGGGAGCCAGCTCGCCACCGCCGCCGTGCCGCATTGGATCACCCGGGCGCCGACGTTCAGGCTCGGAAAAACCCCGTCGGCCAGGGCGCCGGCGGTATTGTCGAAAAAGATGTCGATGCCCGCCGGGCAGGCCTCGGCGACTCTTGCGCCGAGCGCCTCGCCCGCCGCGCGGTAATCGATGGCGCGGGCATAGCCGAGCTCCGACGTGGCGCGGGCCACCTTGTCTGGCCCCCCGGCCAGACCCACGGCGTAAAGCCCCTCCGCCGCCGCCAGTTGGCCGACCACGCCGCCCACGCCTCCGGCCGCGGTGGTGACCAGCACCGTCTCGCCAGCCTTGGGGCGCGCCAGGTGAATTAGCCCCAGCCAGGCGGTCAGGCCGTTCAGGCCGAAGATGCTGAGCCAGGCCTCCGGCGGCGCGACCGCCAGATCGACCGGCCACAGCATGTCGGATGCGGGTACGGCGGCGAACCTCTGCCAGCCGAACCAGCCATAGGCCGCGGCCCCCACCGGCCAGTCGGCACAGTCGCTGGCGATCACCTCACCGACACCGTGAGCGCGCATGACGGCGCCGTCCGGCACCGTCAGATAGTTGGGCTCCGCGCTCAGCCAGCCGCGCATGGCCGGATCGACGGCGGCGTTGATGACGCGGACCAGAACGCCGCCCGGCGGCGGGGCAGGCACGGGGCCGTCGATCACCTCGAATATCTCCGGCGTCGGCACGCCCAAAGCGCGGCGCAGCACACGGACTTGCCGGTTTTGAAGCGGGGGCGTCGCGGCGCTGGGATCGGCCTGGGTCATGGGCTGCGCAATAGGCCAAGCGGGAACCCGAGTCATCCAAAAAATATATTTTCTGGACGGGTCATGTTGGGATAGGATTGGGTCATGGGTATCGACGCCGCCATCGCTTCGGAGCCGCTCAGCGCGGCGGACTGGCCCTCCGACCCCGCCTCAGTCCCCACACAAGCCCGCGCGCAAGCCCGCACCCAGGCTCGGCGGGCTTATTTGGCGCTGCGCGACCGCATCCTGGTCGGCGCCTTGCCACCGCTGGCCCGCTTGAAGATCGTCGATCTGGCCGCCGAGCTCGACGTCAGCCCTGGCGCGGTCCGAGAGGCGCTATCGCAACTCACCACCGACAACCTGGTGCAGGCGCAGGAACAGCGCGGCTTTCGCGTCGCCCCGATTTCTTTGGAGGAGCTGGATGATCTCACCCAAACCCGCATCCAGATCGAGACCTTAGCCCTTCGCCAATCCATTGAGCGGGGCGGCGAAGGGTGGGAGTCGGAGTTGCGGGCCGCCCATCGGGCTTTGGAAGCGGTTCCCCAAAACCTCGGCGCCGGGGACGGCGCGCTGCGCCATGCCCAGTTTCACGACGCCCTGGTGGCGGGTTGCGGCAGCCCCAGCCTGATGCGGGTGCGGGCCGGGCTATACGATCTGGCGGAGCGCTATCGGGCTTTCGCACTTTTCGGCGCTCCCAACCGGCGTCCGGTCGCCGACGAGCACGCCGCCATCGCCGCCGCCGCGCTCTCCCGCCAGCCCGACGTCGCCGTCGCCGCCATGGTCCACCACATAGGCCTCACCGCCCGGCTGGTGCGCGAAGCCTTGAACGCTCTGGCGGAGGCGCGCCGTTGAAAATATATATTTTTAAGCCTGGCTATTTAGGGTTTGACCCACGGTCCGACGCGGACGTCGCCACGGGCATGATAGGAAGGACTAGAGAGCGGCAGAAGAGGACGACATACGGTGAAAATCGAGCTTGCGAAGCCCGCGCGGGATGCGCTCGGTCGCGCACTTAGAAGGCGCCTGCAGGATGACTTCGATCTCGAGATCGGCGGCATGGAGGCCATGCTGCTTATCGACTTTATTTCTGAGAGATTTGGCCCGCATTTTATAATCAGGCGCTTTTTGACGTTGAGGCCCGCTTGAGCGCTAAGATGGAGGCGCTGACCGAGGCCCTTCACGAGCTTGAGAAGCCTGCGAAGTTCTAGCAAAGGGCCGGCCGACCCGCCGTCCTGGGCTTTTGGCGACTTGGGGCCGTCAATCGAGGCCGCAGGTTGGGTTGGGGACAGCAAGCTTCCAGCCGCAGCCGACGTAGGCGGCCCTTGCAGCGACGATGGAACTGCGTCAACTCTGTTCATAATTTGGGCACAGCGTAGGCTGAGAGCAATGGCGATTCCAGCGGGCACAGAGTCGGCGCGCCCATTCCTGCCGGCTAAAAACTTCGCCATTTGCAAAAGTTTCTACGAAACACTCGGCTTCAATAAGATCCTCGACTCTGAGGTGGCCACTTTTCAAGTGGGCTCCAGCGCATTCATCTTGCAGGACTATTACCAACCTGAGTGGGCTGGGAATTTTATGATGCAGTTGATGGTCGACGATTTGGACGCCTGGTGGGCGCATATAGAGTCGCTGAATCTGGCGACGGCGTTCGACGTTCAGCCGCCGCGCCCACCCGTTTTGCAGCCCTGGGGGCTTCGCGTCGCGTACCTGGTCGATCCCTCTGGCGTCCTATGGCACGTGGCCGAAAGCCGCGATGGGAAACCTTAAGACGAGCCTACAGGTCCTCCAGACCGTCAGGCCGCTGAAATCCCTGGGCGGCCATCAACGGTCCACACGTCGCGACGTCAGAGCCCAGCCCGCGTCTGGGTCGACAACCCTTGGGAAGGACTGTTAACTCTCTCAACGCAGTACAGGGATTGTTGATGGTGTCGTTCCACCTTTTGGCCGCGGCCGCCGTGCTCGCGGCGGTGTCTCCAGCGATAGCCTCGCCCAATCCGTTCAGTCAGCCGAGCACCCTGCCTTTCCAGGCGCCGCCGTTCGACAAGATCGCCGACGCCGACTATCAGCCGGCTATCGAGGCGGGGATCGCGCAAAGCCTCGCGGAAATCCGCGCGATCGCGGACAATCCCGCGCCGCCGACGTTTGACAACACCCTCGTCGCCATGGAGCGCCAGGGGCAGATGCTGTCTCGCGCCCAACTCGCCTTTGGCCAGGTCAACGAGGCGAACACCAACCCGACGCTCCAAAAGACCCAGGCCGCGATCGGCCCAAAGCTCGCGGCCTACAACGACGCCATCTTTCTGGATGCTAAACTCTTCGCGCGCGTCAAGACGCTGTACGACGCCCGGGCCTCCTTGAACCTCAATCAAGAGCAGTCGATGCTGCTTGAGGAGTATTACAAGCGCTTCGTGCGCGCGGGCGCGCAGCTCTCCGTCGCCGACCAGGCTAGGCTTCGGGATCTGAACAAGCGGATCTCCTCGCTCAGCATCGCCTTTCGCCAAAAGCTCTTGGCGGCGACCAAGGCCGGGGCCCTCGTGGTCGACGACCAGGCGAAACTGGCCGGTCTCAGCGCCGCGGACATCGACGCCGCCGCGCGCGATGCTCACGACCGCGGCTTGGCTGGCGGTTATGTGCTGGCCTTGCAGAACACCACGACGCAGCCGGCTTTGCAGGCGCTGACCAACCGAGCGACACGCCAAGCCCTGTTCGAGCACAGCTGGGATCGGGCTGAGAAGGGCGATGCGAACGATACGCGCGAGACGATTTCGGAACTGATCCAGCTTCGCACCCAAAAGGCCAATTTGCTCGGCTTCAAGACCTGGGCCGACTATTCCCTGGCCGACCAGATGGCCAAGACGGCTGATACCGCCAAGGGCTTTTTGAATGCGCTGGACGCCCCCACGGCGCTGGAACAGGGGCGCGAGGCGGCGGAGGTGCAGGCGGCGATCGACGCCGACCACGGCGATTTCAAGCTCAAGCCGTGGGACTGGATGCTCTACTCCGAAAAGGTGCGCAAGGCGAAGTACGACCTCGATGAGAACGAGACCAAGCCTTATCTCGAGCTCTGGACCGTTTTGGAAAACGGCGTGTTTTACGCCGCCAATCAGATGTATGGCGTCACCTTCAAGCGCCGCACGGACATCCCGACCTTCCAGCCCGACATTCGCGTCTATGAGGTGTTCGACTCCGACAAGACGCCGCTCGGGCTCGCCTATTTCGATTACTGGAAGCGTGACAACAAGGCGGGCGGCGCCTGGATGAACAGCTACGTCCGACAGTCGACCCTGTTGGGGACGAAGCCTGTCATTTCCAACACGGCGAACTTCACCAAGCCCGCGCCCGGTCAGCCCGCCCTGATCACGTTTGACGACGTTCGGACGATGTTCCACGAATTTGGCCACGGTCTGCACGGTTTGTTCGCGGCCCAGACCTATCCCAGCCTTTCCGGCACGGCCGTGGCGCGGGACTTCGTGGAGTTTCCCTCCCAGTTCAACGAGCACTGGGCGCTGGAACCGCGAGTGCTGGCGCACTACGCCAAGCATTATCAAACCGGAGCAGCCATGCCCCAGGCCTTGGTGGATAAGATCAAGCGGGCGGAGCGGTTCAACGAAGGGTTCACCTTTGGAGAGCTCCTGGCCGCCGCCCAACTGGACATGGCCTGGCACTCCCTCCCTGGAGATGCGCCGCGCCAAGATGTCGACGTCTTCGAAACCAAGGCCTTGGCGCAGACGGGGCTGGATATCGTCGACGTGCCGCCGCGCTATCGCACCAGCTACTTCGCCCACATTTGGGGTTCGGGCTATGCGGCCGGCTACTACGCCTACATCTGGACCGACATGCTGCAGCAAAACGTCTATGATTGGTTCGAGACCCACGGCGGCATGACCCGGGCCAACGGCCAGCGTTTCCGCGACCTCGTCCTCTCCAAAGGGCGCACGCAAGATTACAACGTGATGTTCCGCACCATGGTCGGGCATGACCCACAGGTCGGGCCGCTGCTGGTCAAACACGGCCTTGGGGGCAATTGACGGCGCAGCGTCAGAAGCCGGCTTGCAGCGAGGCCAGGAACCCATTCTGGTTCTTGAACGTCGCGATGTCGCCGAGGTTGGTGTAGGCGGCGGTGACCGACAGGTGCTTGTCGATCGCGTAGGCCGCGAACAGGTCCCACCAGTCGTCTTCTTTGGCGAAGCTTAGATTGTCGGGCTTGGTGCGGTATTCGCCGCCCACCACGAGATGGCGGGTTAAAAGGTAGCCGACCGAGCCCTCGAATTCCGGTGCATAGGCATTGGTCTTGTCGCCGCCAAAGCCCAGGAGCCCCGTCTGATTGGCCTTGGTCAGGCGAAGGGTCGTATCCACCACCACGCTTTGCGCCAAAAACAGCTTGGTGGCCGAGACGTAATAGTCCGCGCCCTGAGCGCTTCTGCCGCCCACGGCGTGGATGATCGCGACCTGGTCGTTGACCTTATACTGAACACCCGCCGCGATCTGGGGCAGGAGCGTGTCCTGGTCATAGACAAGGTCGCCGATCAGTCGAACCTTGGCGCCATAGACATCCTGGTCGAAGGTGAAGTTTCGACCAAGGCCAAGCTTGGCCCCGGTCGCGCCGGTATCGAACGCCTCGCGCGTGTAGGAAAGCTCCACACGATTGAACAGGCCGACCGAAGCGCCGAAGTCCTGAAGCGTGTAGTTGTTCACGTCCACATAGGTTTCGTGGGCGTTGGCGCCGATGCCGTCGCCGGTCTCGTAGCCCGATATGGTCGCCCAACTGGCGAGACCGCCGCCAGACGCGCCCTCAATCGTGGAGATCCCCTGGGTCAGCAACAGTTTGCCGCTGTCGAGCAGCATCGCTTGGGCGTGGGCCTTTGCGGCCAGAGCCAGTGAAAGCGCTGCGAGAGCTACGATGCAGGCAAATCTGAATACCTTCATGGAGACGCCCCCGTTAGACGCTTAGGTCCGTGCAGCTTCTCAGGAAGCCCAACGCCTAAGCACGGACGCAAACCTACGGCGGCGCCCGTTTCTGGAATGCAAACGACAGCGAAATTTTGGGCGCTGGGCGACGATCGCGGCGCGGGTCGGCCAAACGGAAGCGGCGCGGCGATCTTCAATCCGTGGAAAGACGACGCGTCCCTGTTCGCGATCTAAAGCGCTAGCCGATATCCGCCGGCGTCGGTCAGCAGAAGGCGCGAAAGGGTCGGGTCGATCTCGATCTTCTGGCGCAGGCGATAGATGTGGGTTTCCAGCGTGTGGGTGGTGACGCCGGCGTTATAGCCCCAGACCTGGGTCAACAGCTCCTCCCGCGCGACCGGCTTGTCGCCGGCTCGGTAGAGGTATTTCAAGATATTGGTCTCCTTCTCGGTCAGTCGGATCTTGTGCTGGCGCTCGTCGATCAGGAGCTTCTGAGCGGGACGAAACTCGTAGGGCCCGACTCGGAACACCGCGGCTTCGGACTGTTCGTGGCTGCGCAATTGGGCGCGGATGCGCGCCAGAAGAACGGCGAACCGGAACGGCTTGGCGACATAGTCGTCCGCGCCGGCTTCCAGGCCCCGGATGGTGTCGGCGTCTGTCGCCGCGGCGGTCAACATGATCACAGGCGCGCCCACGCCCTGATCGCGCATCGCCGAGCAGGCGTCGCGGCCATCCATATCGGGCAGATCCACGTCTAGAAGAATAAGGTCGGGCCGTTCCGAGAGCGCGGCCGCCACCCCGGCCCCCGCGGTCGCCGCCTGGATCGCCTGCAAATCCTCTTCCAGCCCGATCTGTTCGGCGAGCGCGCCGCGCAGATCTTCATCATCATCCACGATCAAAATCGTTTTCTGCTGAGCCATGAAGGGGATATGGCGCGCAAATGCAGTGGGCGCAATTTCAGATGTGGTCCGCAGGGCCCAAGACGGCGCGGGTTGGAGCAGGGCTATGACGACGGTGGGGGCTGCGTTTGGACCATGGACATAAGACCGGCTTGCGCGCGGTGGCCCGGGCCGATGGGCGTTTCAGCTTTTCGGGACGGGAGGTGCGGTGTGCTTTGGGGCGCGGCGGCGTGATCGCGGCCGACCGCAAGCGGGAAGGCGACGGCGCTTCGCCGCTCGGCGTCTGGCCCATTCAGCGGGTGCTGTACCGTTCCGACCGAGGGTCGGCGCCGATCACGGGGCTGCCGGTCGCCGCGATCGCGGTCGACGACGGCTGGTGCGACGCGCCCAATGATCCCGCCTATAACCGTCCGGTGAGGCTGCCGTATCCGGCGAGTTGCGAGCGACTATGGCGCGACGACGAGGTCTACGACATCGTCTGTATTCTGGGCCACAACGATCCGCCCCGCGCCGGGCTCGGCTCCGCGATTTTCCTGCATTGCGCCCGGCCCGATTACCGGCCGACCGAGGGCTGCATCGCCCTGGCGCGCGCCGATCTGGAAGCCCTGCTGGCCTTGGCTGGCCCCGGCGCCAGTCTGGAAATCGCCGTCTGACTCGAGGTCGTGAGGATTGCGGACATTATCGATGAACAGCCAACCCCAGGGCGGACGCGGCGAGGAGGCCAAAGCAAAGCATCGCCAACAGGCCGTAGGCGAGTGGGCGCTTAGCGCGGCGGATCCGGCGTTCCGTCATTCTCGCGCTTCCGTAACTGTCCAGTCCGCCGCCGTCTTAACGCCTTCGAGCGCCCGATCCAAAGCGAACCCTGTGTGAGGTGAAGAATTTGTAATGTGCTCGCGTCTCGATCGCCGCTACATCGTGCGGCCATTAAAATTTGGAGGCCTCCCAAGATGAAGACCCGACTTTGGCTGACCGCGGCGGCCGGCGCCCTGGCGATCAGCGGTTCGGCCCTGGCCCAATCCTCGCCCCAGCCAACCGCTGCGTCTCCGCCTGTGGACGAGGCCCAAGCCTTGGCGAACGGCTCCACAGCGACGCCGAACTACGGCGTCTGGGGCTTCGACGTGGCCGGCATGGACCCGGCGATCAAGCCTGGGAACAACTTTTATGGCTATGCCGACGGTAGGGCGATCGCCGCGCTCAAAATTCCTGGCGATCAGACGCGTTGGGGTTCGTTCTCGGTCCTCGCGGAGCTGTCGGACAACCGGGTCAGGACGATCGTGGAGCAGGAAGCGGCGACGGCGCCCCTCGCGCCAACAACGTCGGACGCCAAGGTCGGCGCCTTCTTCAAGGCCTTTATGGATCAGGCCAGGATCGAACAGCTGGGCGTCAGCCCCCTCAAGCCGGACCTGGATGCGGTGCGCGCCGTGACGTCGAAAGATGAGCTCGCTGCTCTCATGGGCCGCGCGAGCGAGGGATATCTCAGCTCTGTCTTCGATTTCGGTATCGCGCCTGACGAGAAGAACCCCGACGTCTATGCGGTCTATCTGTCCCAGTCGGGTTTGGGACTACCGGATCGCGACTATTATCTGACGCCGCAGTTCGCCGATAAGAAGGTCAAATACCAGGCCTATGTCGCCAAGATGCTCGGCCTGGCCGGCTGGCCCGACGCGGACGCCGCCGCCAAGGCTATACTCGATCTGGAGACCCAGATCGCGACCGCGAGCTGGGCCCGCGACGAGGAGCGCGACCCGAACAAGGTCTATAATCCGACGTCCGTCGCCGCCCTGGCGCAAACGGCGCCTGGGTTCGCTTGGCGGCCGTTCCTGGACGCGGCCGGCCTCTCCGACGTCGATCGGGTCGTGGTAGCCGAAAATACGGCCTTCCCCAAGCTCGCCGCCATCTATGCCGCCACGCCGCTGGAGACGCTGAAGGCCTGGGAGGCCTTCCACATCATCGATAGCGCCGCCCCCTTTCTGCCCGACGCCTTCGTTCAGGCGCGATTCGATTTCCGCAATCACACCCTGTCCGGTCAGCCCGAGATCGCACCGCGCTGGAAGCGCGGCGTCAGCATTGTCGCAGGCGGCATGGGTGAGGCGATCGGCGAGGTCTATGTGGAGCGTTACTTCCCGCCGGCCTCCAAGGCCAAGATGTTGGAGCTGACCGCGGAGCTGAAGGCCGCCTTCCGCGCCCGCATCGAAAAGGTGACCTGGATGAGCCCCGCCACCAAGGTCGAGGCGCTGAAGAAGCTGGCCAACTACACGATCCGCATCGGCTACCCCGACACGTGGCGGGACTATTCGGCCCTGACGATCCGCGCCGACGACCTCTACGGCGACGAGGAACGCAGCGGCGCCTTCGAATGGGCGCGCGAAGTGAAGCGGCTGCAAAAGCCGGTCGACAAGGCCGA
>Ga0116228_10006964_pt1 | contig 10111 bp, 20 predicted proteins | sample S1TSphfallax_2_FD_89694 | JGI IMG/M metagenome (GOLD analysis project Ga0116228, IMG submission 89694) | Host-associated microbial communities from peat moss isolated from Minnesota, USA - S1T2_Fc - Sphagnum fallax MG | ecosystem: Host-associated > Plants > Peat moss > Unclassified | place...
CTGACCATATACTGCGACATACGAATAGCCGAACCACGTTTCACATAGCCAGGGACCAATAGCGGGTCTTTACCTTGCTCAACAAGACGCCTATTGGCCTCTCGTGCATGCTTGACACGCTGGCGGCCCACAACAACACAAGTCTTGCCCATTTCTGGGTCTTTCCAGATGATGATTGGCTCAAGCACACCCAGCTCCATGACGTTCAGCACCATAGACTCCATTAAAGGCAAATGGATGCGCTCGTCGTAAAGTGGGTGTGCAGGGTCATCAACCAGGTGGAGAGCGTGAGGGTCAAAATTCAGGAGATTGGTTTTACCGCTGGCTCCGTATGCTTCCGCTGAGTTCTTAGCCACGATATGCTCCTTTCAAGTTGAATTTTGGTTTTGTATTGTTCATAATTACTCCTGTGGATTGATCCAGTATTAAAAGTCCATAGTTACTTGTTCAGAGTCCTCGTCCGTGCCAGCGGTCGGGGACTTTTTCATTTGCAGGATTAAAGCAACTTGCTTAGCCAGTCTCGCCAGATCATCGTCAACGACTCCCCATTCAAGAACGGCAAGTAACATGCTCATCTTCGGTATCAGGCTTTCCTTCCAGCGTGATATCTGTGATTTATCTACCCCAATGGCAGCGCCAACTTCGACGACTCCCCTGAGAGCAATTTTGTTAAGCAACTGGCTCTCTATCTGACGAGCCTTTTTGCGAGTGTTTGCAATGTCCATGCGTAATACTTCCTTTGCAGGTTGATTATTTGTGTGATCAACCCGTGGGATGATCACTATTGTTATTGCTCCTGAGTTCAGAGAGCGGCTGATTTTTAAAGAGCGATGATTCTATGCTGCTAACGTCTTGGAGCTTGGAAACGGTTTAAGCTCTTGTGCTTCCACTCGACCGTCGTCATGGACGATGACAGTGATTTTTCGTCCTAAGGCCAGAGCCTTGCTAATTGCACTTTGGCGGATACCAAAAAGCTCAGCTGTTTTCTCTTGGCCTTTGATGGACACGAACTCTTGAAGCGAGATTCTTTCCATTAAGGTCTCCTTGTGTATTAGACCTTGATTATCACCATTAGTAATGAATATGTCAACACTATAGGTGATTGGAGGTTATCTCCGCCGGTGATAAATTTATCGTATGAAAAAAAAGCCGTTAACGACTGAGCAACTTGCAGATGCAGCCCGACTCAAGTCGATATTTGATGAAAAAAAGAAAGACCTTGGATTGTCTCAAGAGACCATTGCAGAGTTGATGGGTATGGGGCAAAGCGGGGTCGCACAGCTATTGAATGGATCTAATGCCATCAACACCACTCACGCAGCGCAGTTCGCTAAGATTCTTGGCATAAAGGTTGATGAATTCAGTCCTTCTTTGGCCGCGGAGATTGCGGAAATGTATGAAGCAGTCGCTCAGAATGGAGCGGCGATACCAAAATACTCATACCCGCTCCTTACTGATGTGCAGGCGGGGGCATTTGCTTCAGTAGGATCATTTCATGAGGCTGACGCTAAGGTCTGGGTGGACACTACTAGAAAGGCCAGCAGAGACGCATTCTGGCTTGAGGTGTCAGGTCACTCAATGACAGCTCCACCTGGAAGCAAACCTAGCTTCCCTGAAGGAATGCTAATTCTTGTTGATCCTATGGAAGATGTAGAGCATGGAGATTTTTGTGTTGCTGGGATTTATGGCGACTCAGAGGTTACTTTTAAAAAGTTCGTACGAGAGGATGGCAAGCCGTGGCTTGAACCACTGAACCCCAATCCGCGCTATCAGAGCTTAGAGTGTAACGAGCACTGCCGAATAATTGGAAAGGTAGTCAAGGCTCAGTGGCCTGAAGAAACGTTCGGGTGAGGTCGCAGAGATGCTGCATGAAGTTGAGATGATGCGCGAAACTTGCGTGATAAGTAAGCACTGGAATTACAGACATATACCTAATCGATAATTTTTAAGAATATTGGGTTGAATGTTTCTTCCCTTATGCCGAAAAAGGTAATGTGCTGAAAAAAGCTGACAATAAAGAGCAGTAAAGATATGTATGTTTCATCACTAGTATTACCACACAACGTAAAGAATGATTTTTAAGTGCTGTGTTACTTGCTGGTTCGCAGATTTTGCGTACACTTACAGCATTCAACTAAAGGTTGATAACTAAGTGAGGACAACTATGAAACATTCTACTAAGCGTTTTCTTCGCGCTGTAGGGTCTATCATTGATTTAAGCCCTTCAGGTAATTACAGCGAATATAGACAAGTTACTGCTGACAACGAATCCATCGGTTCCGATTGGAAGATTGCTGGAGACTATCTAAGAGGCGCTGTTATAGAAAATGGGCAGAAGAAAACCACCAAGAAAAACCACTGCAAGCCAGCAACCACCTCTTGTTAATCAGCCAACAGTAAACTCTGGCAGAGTAATTGATGGAAAAACTGAACTACTGGTAAATGAGATAGCAAAAAACCCTCAAGCACTGGAACGACTTTTTAGCCGTCCAGAAACGGCGGGGTTTATGATGCAGATATCTCATCATCGCTCAGGCCCTCTTCCTGACTCTGAAGAACTTGCGAGGTATGAAAAAATATCTCCCGGCTTCGCTAAAGAAATCATGGGAATGGCAAAAGATGAACAGAAGTTCAGGCATTCTCAAGGAGAATCGTCACTTTCTGGAGCCATCTGGAAAGACAGGATCGGTCAGATTTTTGGATTGGTTTGCGTAATCATTTTCTCATATATCGCCTACAGCATGATTGAAAAAGGAGCTTTCGGCTGGGCAACGACGCTACTTGGTGTAGAGTTGGTTGCATTGACGAGTGTTTTTGTTTTGGGAAGGAAAGACAAAACAACAGAACAGAAAGCACCAACTAAGAGAAAATAACAATTACCCGGCCACCAAGCCGGGTTTTTTGTACCTGTAATTCGCTAAATCCTCCCATCCCCACCAATTCATCACACCTAAACGCAGGTGCGATGAGTCACGCCTGAAGAAAAATTAAAAATAAATCCTCTTTTAAATCATCTTCATAATCACCATTAGTAATTTATTATCACCAATAGTGTTGACTATAAAATTACTATTGGTGATACTTGCTCCATCGAAACGAAACATCGATGTGGCAGACGGAACTATCAGCCACGCCAGACATGATGTCAGGCTGCTTATTTAACAATATGACTTCTCCTGAACTCAGGAGACCGAAAGTGCTTCGGAGTGACGTGAATTGCAGCGTGAAAAAGCGCAACCGAGGAGATCAGCGTCTCGGCTCGTCACTTCCAAGCACTTACTGAGGAACAAATTATGAACTCAAAGCAAAGGTATAACGCACGTCGCATGACAGCTCACAACGCAGCGAAAGCAGCTGAGGCGAGCAAGTACATCAAGTTAGAAAAGCGTGTCGCTGTGAGCCTCTCAGGCTGCTCTGCGCGGGTCTATAAAGCAATAACGCTGATTGAGTACAAAGCTAAGCCACGCAGCAAGCCTGAGCCTGATTACGGCTCGATATGCATACCAGATGTTGCACGATTCGCAGCTGGCCACCGTAAATCAGCAGAAAAAGTAACAGCGAGGTGATTCATGCCAATTGACCACGGTGTCCTGAATCTTCCGCTGGCGAAGCGCGGCAACTTCCACAAAGAGTTAGACGACCACCTAGAAGCCGAAAGCCGACGCAAAGAGGATGCGCTATACCTCCGGAAAGCGGAGTTCAACAAAGCCAAGGAAGAGGCCAAGCGGCTTTATGCACTGATAGATGACAGCCTGATAAAGGCCGAAGCAAAGAAACGCGGCATGAAAGTAGGTGAATTCAGAGAAGTGCTGATGTCCATTCGCGATAGCCGACCAAAACAGGCCCCGGTAGCTTTTGCAGCACTCACAGTAACAGCTCGATAAACACTTAGCGGAGTAGAGAAAATGAATCCACGCCCAAAAAATCCACGTACCGGAGACATTAGAATAAGAATAACAATAATGAGATTGGTTCAAGGTGAGTACGGTCGCCGCTGGTTTCACCGGTTTAAGCATCACGAAAGCATGTTCGACCGCGCACCGATTTTTAAGCATTCATTAGTAATCAACAAGTGACTTTACCCTGCGCCTACTCAAAAAGGGCGCATGAATAAAGTCTCTTTAACCGGCACCAACCTATCAGCTTCGGCGATGACGGGTTGTGACGAGCCTACACTCCACGGCGACTATAGCCACGGGCACGTAACCAAGGGGGAGATAATGTGAATCGTAACGCTGGCGAGCGAATACGCACAGTGTTCTTTGGGGTGTGGTGAATGCGCAGGCTGATGCGCGAGTGTAAGACCTGATGGGTAGTAGATATCGCTGGATGTAATCGGTTGAGTAAGCACGTTGCTAATCCAGCACTGACCCAATAAACGACTTGTGAAACCTTCGCCCCGGTGAAACTCCGGTGTCAACTAGCGAGTCGCATAGACATGCCGGAATATTTCAGTACCGGCCACCACACCACCAAAGAGCATCAACAACGAGCTGCCAATAGGCGGCTTTTTTTACGACTGAATATTGAGAGGTAAGTATGGCCTGTAAATGTTTCAAAGAAATCGAAGAAAAAATGGATGCTCGTATGCGGAAGCATTACGGCGAAAATGCAGCTGAGATTGATGAGTCCAGCTTCGCCAACCAGGTTTACCTCTTCGAGAAGGGTGATTTCTGTAACGTCATGCTTCCATACCTGTTCCGATTTTATAAGCGCAAGAAAAACGGAGACCTTGAGCAGCGGCTAACGAACGGCGACACGAAAGTCGCCATTAATTATTGTCCATTTTGCGGCACCAAGTTTGAGGGTGCAGCTAAAGAAAAGGAATCGGCGCACTAACCCCGACCACCCAACTCAGCATCGGAGCTTATATGACTTACAACGAAAAGTTTTGGCCTGCATTGACGTTTGGTTGACTGCTGTTTTGGGTGTTGATGGGATTTCTAACTTTTATTTTTCTGATGTGAGGATCGGATTATGAGCAAAGAAACAGGTGGACAGGCATTCCCAAAAACCGGGGCATTTCACCCAGAAGGAAATGCGGTCTATGACAGCGCAGATGCTGATGGCATGACATTGCGTGACTACTTCGCAGCTAAGGCGATGCAATCCATAATTGAGATTGCGGTTGGAAATGGATTGTTTGCAATAGGCCCTTCTTACAAAGAAGATACGGCTGGACTGGCAGGAACATCCTACCTCATGGCTGACGCCATGCTGGCAGAAAGGAGTAAGCCATGAGTGCAATTAGCAAACATCACAGAGAATTAAACGCTGATGGTGTAGGTAAGTGTTCGGTTCCTATGTGGTCAGGCGGTGGGCCTGCTGGATTTTGTGATGAGCCAGCTTACGGCAATCCGTTACCGAGAGAATACGTTACAAATAGTTTAGGCCAGCGCCGATATCTTACCTCTGGCTATGACGGTTATGTCCCAGCGTTAGCTTGCCCCTGCCATGGCGGGCCAAAGAAACCATGAAAAAGTGGATATGGCCCGTTACCAGATTTTGGACTTTTTCACCCCAAGGTTGGGTAATGGCAGTGATTTGGAATTGCTGTGAATACCTGAACCTGAAAATGCCTAAAACTCATATCGCTTTTGGAATAATCATTGGCAGAAAACCTCAACGCAAGTGAGCCCCTTCCTGCTGCGCATTCACTGAGTGCTCAGCATGATAAGCGCCCAACTTATCAATCCTCTCATTGTTCATCTTGGCCTCGCACACGCGGGGCTTTTTTTCGCCTGTATCTAGCTCAAAGCGCTTATTTCGAGTGCTTCGACTTATGTACACCTCAACCAAGGAGATCGCCGTGAGCGAGACAACGGAATTATCAGTTATCGAGATTAAGCCGGAACAGGCTCCGGCGCTGTACATCCCCAACGGACTGGAAAGCTATTTTGAGCACATCAAGGCCAGTGTCAGTGAAGCGCCAGACCTAAGTACAAAGAAAGGCCGTGACCGCGTTGCCTCTCTGGCCGCTCAGGTAAGCCGCAGCAAAACCGCTGTCGAAAAGCCTGGTCGTGAGTACCTGAAGCGGCTTAAGGAAGCTGTCCGGCCTGCTGAGCAGGAAATTAAGCGCTTTGTTGATGCCTGTGATGCGTTGCGTGATGAAACGCGCCGCCCGCTGACCGAGTGGGAAGCCGAACAGGATCGCATCGCGGCTGAAAAGGCCGCTGAAGAAGAACGGCAGCGTATCGAGGCTGAGCAGGCAGCCGCCGCCGAGGCACTGAAAAAGCAAATCGAAGATGGACACGAGCTGGCCCTGCTCATGAATATTCAGTTCGACCGCGACGTTGCCGACGCTCAAGCCGAAGCAGAACGCCAGCGCATTGCTCATGAAGAAGAGATTAAACGCCAGGCGATTGAACAGGCACGGCTTGATGCTGAACTTAAAGCAAAGCAGGAACGCGAAGCCGCTGCCGCCAGGGAAGCAGAACTGAAGTTTAAGGCTGAGCAGGCAGAGCGAGACCGCATTGCAGCACTGGAAAAAGCTGAAAGTGACCGCATTGCAGCGGAACAGAAAGCCGAGCAAGACCGCAAAGCCGCAGCAGCCAAAGCTGAGGCCGACCGGTTAGCTGCAGCTCAGCAGGCAGAACGTGAAAAGCAGGAAGCTATAGCCGCCGAGCAACTCAAGGCCAAACAGAAAGAAGATGCCCGTCTGGCAGAAGAGAAGCGCCTTAAGGATGAAGCTGATCAACGTGCTGCCGACGTAGCCCACCGCAAGACCATCGGTACAGCAGTCGTTAACGCATTAACCGAGCACGCAGGACTCACCCGCGAACAGGCTATCGAAACACTAAAAGCTCTGATGGACAACAAAATCCCTCACACCTCAATTCAATACTAAAACCGGAGTATCCCATGCAAACGCAACTTGCAGGGTGGCCTTGCGTGGGCTGCTCTGAATCACTGCTCGACATCATTTTTCGCAACGCTAAAGACGCCGCTAAGCGTGTTTGGCAAACCCTTCAGCAGAAAGGCGATCCCCTATGAGCTTTCAAATCAATGGCGATTACCTTCGCATTTTCATCAGCGGCCATGAGTGTCGTTACCCTAACAATCACCTCGGCTACAAATTAATGGCTCGGGCGTTCTGCCGGAGTAAGGGGCTTTTATGACCATCACCCTGAAGTGCAAAAAGGTGTCAGTAGAAACGGACTTCTACACCCGAAATCAGCTCGTCGAGATTGAAGGATTAGACGAGGCATCGATTATCCCCCTTCTAGATGAGGAGGCACTTCGCGATTACATGGTGTCTCGCGGGTACGTGATCACTGTCAGGCAAGAGGCCGCAGCATGATTAATGACGATAAAACGCAGGACGCTCAATTCGTTTCACTGGTGCAGGAATTACTCGGTGATGAAATTCAGGAACAGTTAAGCCAGCAGGCCAAGCGGCGTCAATGGAATGATCGCAACGGAGTGGCTGAAATCTCATGGGATGAGTTTGCGGGCAATTATTCATAGGGGGTGAAACGTGGATTTAGACAAATTAGATGAGCCGTTCGCAGCTGATGATATCGAGTGGCGCGTTCAGCAGTGCGGGGTTACAGCACAAGGCAAGCCATGGGCTATGGTTTTAGCGTATGTAACAAACCGAGCAATTATGAAGCGCCTTGATGAGGTCTGTGGAAAAGCGGGATGGAAAAATGAATTTCAGCCCGCTCCGGATTCAGGGGTTATGTGCGGCATATCGCTAAAAGTTGATGGTGAATGGATCACTAAATGGGACGCCGCAGAAAACACCCAGGTGGAAGCGGTTAAAGGCGGCATGTCCGGTGCGATGAAGCGAGCAGCCGTCCAGTGGGGGATTGGACGCTACCTTTACATGCTTGAAGAAGGATTTGCAGAAGTAAGTCTTGATAAAAAAGTCGGATGGAACCGAGCAAAATCTAAAGACGGAAAGCAAATATTCTGGACCCCACCAAGACTACCGAATTGGGCATTACCAACTGACAAAAAGGAAATGCAACAAACAGAATCTCAAGCAAAAGGCGTCATTGACCCCGATTTCATTCTGAAAGACTTCACCGCGCAAGCAGCTGACTGCCAATCTCTCGAAGAGTTGGCGGGCATCTACAAACCAGCATGGAACGCCTTGTCTGAATTCCCTGAATATCAGCTTAAAGCCGAAGAAGTCTGGAAAACCCGCGGGCCAGAACTAAAGAAAGCTGCATAACCTCATCTGGAAATCTCATGACTCGATATCAACAGGATGTCTACGACAGCCTGCCGGAATCTTCGCGCCCTGAGTATCTGGCAGCCATAAGTAAAAAGGCGCAACGGAATGCGTTGATGGAGGCTATTGCAAGGGATGCTATTTCAGCAATGGAATGTGGCCGGAATGGAGAGAAACACTGGAGATTAAACCAAATGCGGGTTGATGCGATGAACAAAGAGGCCGCTTTCTATCCTGTGTGCCCAACTCACCTACTCCCAGAGAGAAAACGCCCGCTCAACCAGCCTGTTGACATGCAAGACGCATATCTCGACTACGAAACACCACATTACGGCCCTGGTGGTGCCGTAAGGCAAGGTTAAGGAGATAACTATGACCTATAGATTTTGGACCAATAAAGAGATTGATTTTCTTACCATAAACTCAGAATCCATACCTCTGGCAAATATCGCTGAAATCCTCCGTAGACCTATTGAGAGCATCCGCAAAAAGGCGAAAAAACTAGGTTTACAGACTACATCACACCGTAAGCCAATTGCTTGGACAGCTGAGCATACAGCACTCTTCTCAACCGCAACCAATACTGAAATCGCAGCCAAAACAGGGAGAACTTATAACGCGGTGTGGCAGAAGAAAAAACAGCTCCGCCAGAAGCTTGCCGCCTAAAACTCAAGTAAGGAATACATCATGAAAATAATGCAGCCAGTCGCGGCGGAACGCGACGATATGGGTTGACCTTCTCAGGCCGATTTGTGCCATATGCAAATGTTGGTAAATATCCCTGAAAAAGCAGCAGGTCAATATTAAAGGCGGTATTGAGTCAGCGAACTCTCAATAAGTTAATAGTTCGCTGTAGGTACGTGTGAATGTAATGCCAGATTAAATATGCATATATAAATTAGAGACATGCTTCGGAAACTGCGTGGCTGTCCTCAAACATACGAAAACGGGTAATGAGCCCGTTCTCAATGCACATATCGAGAACAAATTCGGTTTCAATCAATTTGCCTGTTTTTTTAACACGTGATGCAAGCTCACCGATAGCCACCACTCGGTTATCTTTGATTAGTATATCTTTAATTTCAAAATTTTCTGATGAAATCTGTGTCCGGATTTGCGCATAGAATTCCGCTGCACCTTTTCTTCCATATTTTCGACCAATCCAGGGAACGACGTGAGTATTTCCAGCCACGAGCCAGTCAACATTTTCACTAACCAGTTCCGCTATTTCATGAACATCTTCTGCTGTTGCAATACGATGAAAAAATGCTTCCGTTACTGCTTGTGGAGTTTCAATTGTCATAACGTATCAATCTCATTAATCAAAACTAAGGATCTACAGGTTAATTGATTGTCTTAAAAATAATCTTACCCTGAGGTGCTTTTCAGTAATGTCATTGAGAGCAGTTGGATTGTTACTCGGTCCGCTCTTCGCTGTGAATTCAACTGATGGACTCACAGCGAGGAGCTGCCAGACAATTTAGCAGGGTTGTGTCTGCGATTTTTTGTTGGATATGACCAAGTGCAATGCAAACAGGCAGTCAAGTAAAATTCAAATGGGTAGTCAAGTGGATGCAAATACCCAGCAAGCTAAGCCGAAATCAAAACGAGCCGCCTAGAGCGGTTTTTTTATGCCTGAAATTTGAGGTAGTCCCCAATGCAAACTCACGAATTAAAGATAAAGCCTGAGCACTTCGACCCCGTATTTAGCGGAAAGAAAACCGCAGAGCTAAGGAAAAATGACCGCGATTACAAAGCAGGTGACCTTCTCAAGTTGCGTGAGTTTTGGTATGGGGATTACACAGGAAGCTATGTATGGCGGCGGATAACACACGTTGCCGACGTAGGTGATTTTGCAGAGGGTTACGTGCTGTTGAGCATGACACCCGCGACACTTTTTGAAACAGCGAGGGCAGCATAATGGCTGACATC
>Ga0116228_10006967_pt1 | contig 10110 bp, 6 predicted proteins | sample S1TSphfallax_2_FD_89694 | JGI IMG/M metagenome (GOLD analysis project Ga0116228, IMG submission 89694) | Host-associated microbial communities from peat moss isolated from Minnesota, USA - S1T2_Fc - Sphagnum fallax MG | ecosystem: Host-associated > Plants > Peat moss > Unclassified | place: USA...
AAATGTTTACCAAAACCAATGTCCCCAACATTGGGGATTATGATATTGTTTATGGAAGTGCACAAATGTGTGCCTATTGTGATGCAATTTTGGTTGGCAATATGGACGATCGCAAATCCACATCAAGTTATGTTTTTTTATTAAAAAATGGCGCATCAACTAGAATAGCAAGAAGCAAACTTCTATTGCTATGTCATCAACAAAAGTTTAAAATATGGCAACTTCACAAGCAACAAAAGAAGCAATGTGGCTTCCATCAATTTTTGGGAACATTGGTATTCTATATATGAAACCCATCGTCATATATGGTGACAATCAAAGTTATATATTTTTATCAAAGAACCCAGTCTTTCATGCTTGCATGAAACACATCTTTATTCATCATTATTTGTTGCAAAAGAAGATTGAAAGAAGCTTTTTGAAGTTGATGTATTACAATGTGGAGAATATGGTTGCAATTGTTTTTACCATGGAACTTTTTATTAATAAGCATGAATATTTCTAAGATTTGATGGGTGTGGGTTAAATGTGTAACTTAAAAATTTGTTGAGTGAAGGTGTTGAATATCAACTTCATACCAAATCACTTAAGTTATTTTTATCAAGCTATAGTTACTTGAAATATTTGTGTTACATGCACATACTTTTGGGACTATAAGATATGTTAGGTAAGTTTATTTAAATAGTTTTAGTTAAGCTTGGTGTGAATATTTTGATGGATGCGATGATTCATTCCAATTAAGGTGAGGTGACATCTACGTGAAATAATGATCTTGTGCATGTGCATGCATTTTTAAGATAGATAACATCTACATGGAGGTGTTCATCTCCTATTCAAGAGTAGGCCAAAGCTCAAGGGTGTATCATAGGTTTATAACAACATTTATGTGATCTTAAAGTTGGATGGAGAGCTCATTGTAAATTAGTGTTTGTATCATCTCTATTCTCTCATCGATCTGTTGTCAATTTCCAACAATATTTACACACTGCATTTCAAAAAGTATCTAAACTATAGGACGATTTGTGAAGTTTCATACTTTTCTCTTTCGCCTGTAGCCAAACTTGGCTAATTCCTCTTGTGGAGGATCACCTCTGTGGCTACGTCACAAAAATGAAAAAAATAAAAAAACCTGCTCCAATGTTCTAAGAACTAAAACCTACAGGAAACTGGTTAACCAGGAACCCTAACCCCGACCTGGTAATCAGTGGCCGCTTTGGAAATTCCCAGGAGTCAGCAAACATAATTTTCAAAGAACAAAAGAGTCAAACGAGTGTTATGCACTTATTTGATTTTTTAAATAACCAGTGGTTTCGGTTCCTTAAAATGTTCAGAATCAAAGAACTGTTTCTTTTGAACAAATCAGAATCAGAGAACCATTGGCTCCGGTCCTTTTCAGAAACACCAAAGAATCCACAGTCTTCACGAAAAACTCAACAAAAAAAATTCACGGTTTGTAAGGCAGTCTTTTGAATATTTGAATATTTTTTTGAGAATCAAGGTTCTATACCAAGACTGGTTTAGTGAGTTTTTTCACATCTGTTGAGTAAGTGGGTATATACCGAAGCTGATAACTGGTGAGTATCTCTTGCAGAGTCTAACACTCACATGACACTGAAGTCAAACAGCATAATTTTCCAAAGGATCTGCACAATAAGTATGGCATGCTTTAAAGAAGGGCTATTAGCTAAGGAAAAATATGGTGTCAACAATGTCTAGGAATAGAATATGCATGCAGCCAATGACACAACTAAACATGCGCCAAAGAGGGTTGATCTTTTTTCGTTTTGGGGGAGATGGTGGGGAGAGAGGTGGTGAAGTGGGGAAGGGGGGCAGAGTGCGTGAGGATGGAATTTCTTAATTCTTATGTTCCCATCATGTTCCCAATGATGTTCCCTAAGTTCTCAATGGATACCTCCTGGTGTTCCCTAAGTTCCCTTTTTCTTCCTCAAGGGTGTTGCTAATAGCACCTCACTTCATCTCATATCCTTTGCCCAAAGTTGAGCCAAAGGGTAGGGACTTTATCCTCACATAGAAAGTGTTATTTTATGTGAGCCTCTCAAATATCAGTCTTTTTTGGTGATGGACCAATCAAAATGGGCAATTGCAAAATCAAAACAAAACTTGGGAGGGAACCCAGCTAACAAATAAAGAGGTGACACTCTGAAACAATGTCAACACATGATGATGACAATAGTCAACATGGATCAACATGTTTTTTAAGGAATTTTTGTATGCAGCCAAAATCCATAGGAAGATGTAAAAAGAATGGCTGACTATAGGAATATTTAGCCACATTTGGCTAGAACCAAATATGAAAGACATATCTTTAATCATCCTTTTATATTTTTGGCTGCATACTAGAAGACCAAATAAATTGGATAGAATAAAAAACCACTTCATTGTCAAACTTTTCATTTTTTGTCCACTTCATTGAACGTTGTGGAAATCTTCACTTTTGGACTACATTTTGTGAGGATTATTTGTCAAAGATTCATGAGCTACACGAAAGAAACCGCGTTTCTATTGAAAACGAGATGGGTAGAATGCGTGAATAAATGGGGTGGGGGGGGGGATTAACGCGTCACTTTGAACTTGAAGCATTGCCTGTACTCAGGCCCTTCTCCTATACAAAATGTCTACCTAATTACAGATCTACTTACCCTAAAACCCTACAACACTCCAGAGTCCAGTCTCCGACGCTTTGGTTTCCTGGCAGATGCAGATTGCAAATCCTTGAGTAATTTGAAGAGTCATTGAAGAATTGAAGTTCACATGTTGAAGAATTGATGAACAACATCCCATTTCCTTAGAAGAAATTTGGTTTGAGAAAGCACACCCAAAAAATTTGCATTCTTTTTAATTTGTTGTTGCGATGCAAATTCTTCTTGCACTTGAAGTGGGGTATTTATTAGGAGCTCTTGATGTTTGTAGTGGAATGGAAAATATGAGTATGAGGAGGAAGTCCGTTGTCAATATGTTGAAGGATTGAAGAACACCCAATTCTTTTCTTCTCAAAGAAATTTGGTTTTGAGAAACCAAAAAAAATTTGCATTCCTTTTGTTGTTGCAGAGAGGGAGGATTGCTGATCGATGGCCCAAATCCCTGTTTTGTCAAGGCAGCGGTTTTGTGTTGAAGAAGAAAAAAAATTGCATGAGCTGCCATTGAGTAGTAGTAGTACTACTGCTCTGGCAAATAATAGCAGTTTAGGGATCACAACAGGATCGCATGTGCCCCCACAAGAGGAGGAGAGGCGGAATGCTGTTGCAATTGAAGCAGTTGCGGATGATGATGAGGAAGAGGAGGACGACGAAGAAGATGTGGAGGCGGTCTTTACCAGTGTTGCAAATCCAAGACCCACATTCAATGTTGTGGCCTTGGGGAACTTTGCTTCACAAGAAACCAGTATCAAACCTGTGAAATGGTGGTCAAGAATCCAAGATAGTTCGTCTCTTTTGTACTCTGCTCTTAAATTTGTGGCTGCTTTGCACTTCCATTTGGTTTTTTTCAATTGCAAACACTCTTCAAGTTTATTTGAAACTGCAGGATCTGATGAGCATTGAACCCTAATGCACCAACAACATGCAGAAGAAGTCTTCTCATCTGTTTTGGTTTTTTGAGCAATTTCTTTGTTTTCTCCTTCTTGGCTAATATTATCCCCTTTTTTTTGTATGGCACTTTGCGGGGTAATCTTCTCCTGCAAAGTTCAAACCTTTGACTCTTCTTCATCGATCACTGTACACACAGCTAACGCAAGACAGAGTAGAGCTTTGTTTTGTGTGACTTGGGGAAGCTGGGTGATCACACAGGCTGGGTAGGCATGGAAGACAAGCTTGTACAGTGGTTTGGACTCGAGCAATCAAAGTACCAGTGGGCCATCGATGAATTCATGGACCATCAACTTGTGAGCTTTTCCATCATTATCTCTCTCTTGCTTGCAAGTTAGATGAAATTTCCTTTTGTAGATCCAACAGGATATTAAACAGGGACTTGAATATCTATGTGCTCACATCCCAAGTCCACAAGAATGTTATGCTATGTAATTAATCCCCAGATCTTTTTTCCAGAGTGGAGATAACCAGAAACCCGCAGTTCAATGTGTGGAAGGACTTCATTTACAGCAACGGCAAGAGCAAGCAATGCAGGTATGGCCATTCTGGCTCCATATATCAATGTCCCCGAGTTGTTGAAAGTGTGGAGAATTTTTCTTCTTTGGACATGAGAGAAACTCACCCTATATCTATGAAATTGCAGAGAATTAATCTACACAACAAAATGAAGTTAAACACAACAATGAGTGAAACCCATGGTCCTCTTTTTCAAACTCATCTTGTATGCAGTCAAGAAGCTTGTCCTGTACATTACAGTCTGGGCTTGAATTTGCAGTTGGGTGTGTGCATCAACTGAGATTCATCCAGGACATAAAACAATATAGTCAGATTGAACCTTGCACAGTTGCAAAAGTAGTCTGCAATCCCATATCTCCATTGGAAAATCACAAGTCCCTTCAGCTTCCTAAAGATGGTACGAATAAAGATCATAATAGGTTTGATACTGTGAAAGGGGTCCTTATCAGACCCAACCAAGCTATCCAGGTTCTCTGTGCTGTTGATGCATATGAAATGAGCATCATCTTGATCTCATGATGGATTGAATTGTAGATCTGGTTAAGTTTTGCAGATTAGCTGAAATATTAAACACACTATTCAATCTTGAAATTTGAAAAGAAGCAGGATCAGGGTTCCTATTCAGACCCTTCTCTATGCTACCAAGGTTGCAGAGACACGCAGAAAATCACTTTAGTGTTCAGAGCTGTACACATCATTTTTTCAGTGGTGTAGAATGTCATGCAAGCAACCATCTGATGACTTTTTGTTTTACTCCCCAGCAGCGGAACCAGCAGGACGTACCTGCATCATTCACCCCCCCACAAAAGGATGAAGATGGAGCAAAGTGACACCCATTACTTCTAAACAATGGCAAATTAATTTCACATTCGCAATTTCAAAAGAAATGAGTTCTCTTGGAGGCCAACAAACTGTAGTTGCACAAGTGGCTTGAAAGTAGTGTATTCAGTCTCACGAAAAGAATCCATTTAGAGATTTATGGTTGTTATTATGTTCCTCAACACACTTCCTGGTTCTCTGGGCACAGAAAAAACTGTCTTCCAATGTCTCTTGTGTTGTGTACAGTCTTCTATGCACAGCTGCTGCCAGTCAGATGATGCTAAAAGTAAATCCTGCAATTCCAACAAGCAATTGCAATCTGATCGTTTTTAACTAATCTGCCACAGGGCTGTTTGCACTCACTCTGATCTTATCATTGAAAACTAATATGGTTGTCCTGTTTGCTGATTTTTGACTAGCTGTAGCTGAACACCCTGTAGCTAAAGACCTAATATTGATAGGGTTTAGGGTTTATTTATGCACACTATTGCACTTGAGGAAGAAACAATTATAACTCTAAATTAGTTCAACACAAAGTGCTGCTATTCCTTAAGTGTGCATATAAGTTTGTGGAATGAATTGTTGGATTCAAATCCACAAAATTACCAGGTGTTGAAGAACCAAACAGAAATTGCGGATTCTACCTGTGTTAGAATGGAATTGACTCCAATGATTCATCCAAGCAAACAAAGATATATAGCACTATTTGCTCATGAAATTGTAGCCTGTTGCTTGAATTACAGGCTATCCATCTTAGTGCCACCTTGCAAGTTTCATACAAGAAAAACTGTCAACCAAAGCACACACAATTTGCCTCCATTTCTATTCTAGTTGACTAGTTGCAAAGGGAACCTAAAAGTGAGGTTATATTAGAGCATTCAAGCTGCAATCATAATAAAAATGAGTCATTAGCAACAAGGTTGAAGTCCTTACCAAAGGGGTGTTTGCATGATATAGTGTGGATCTAAAGGAATCACAATTTAATAGTTTTCACAAGTCATTTTTTGTGTGGCTTTTTAAATATGTGGAAGAGATTTTGTGATGGAAATGTGCAATTAAAGGTGGATAACATTTTAAACTATTGTTATGTTATGAAATCGGTGCAAATATGAACAATTCAATTGTCATTCAAAATACATTTCTAAATTGTAATTGTTTGTCACAATGTACACTTAAAATGACTAAGAAATATTAGTTTCTATGAGAATTTGTTCAGAATTTTTTTCAAATACAAATAGACAACCACAAAGAACAATAAAATTTTCATTAAAAATTCATGTTTAAAGTCATGAAGTCTAGATTTGATGATACATAAATTTTTGGGGTCAAAACATGCTAATAAAAGCCAAAAAAGTGTTGAGAATCTTTGAGAATTTCAAATTGTTGTAGATATGTTTTTGTTTTGTCATTTTAAAGTTATGGTAATCATTACAACTTGTGTTAAATGATTGATATGAATGTTGATGAATTCAAATTTAAAATTCATTAAATTATAGTTTTAAGTTTTAGTTTTATGAAAAGACTTTTGAACTTCAATAACAATTGTGTCAAAAATAGTCGATTTTGCAAAGGACTAGGGCAAAAGACTCTCTTAATAAATAAAAATTAAAAATTAAAAAAAGAAATGATAGTAACCTATTAACAACACTTCAAAGCCAATCAAGGATATATATGATATCCATGATATGTGAATTCTAAAATAACTCAAAGTGAGTGAAATTTTGATGTGCTACACTTTTTTATAGAATATATGTTTCTGATTTTTATTACATTTGTCTACACCATACCATGGAAATTCTTAAAGATTATTAATGTACACATGCCCTTCATGTATTGGTTTATTAATACATTGGTGGGACATTCACTTTATCACCTCAAAATTGTTGAAAGATATTGTTGATCGTCCTTGTCTTCCCCTATAAAATCTACAAGATCTTCAATTTCCTTTATTGTCAAATAAACCTTCTCCTCATATTTAAACCTATTAGGATATTATCAATATTTCTACTTCACGCGCACATTTGCTTCCCCAACTTATGTGGGTTAATGATAATCCACCCAACTAGTAGAATATGAGACATATCCAAGACTTTGATATAACAAAACAAATGTTGAACATTTTGGGCCAATCCATATGAAACCAAGTTCCATGACCCACATTACCTAGCAAACATAGTAATGTGCTACAATTAGTAATCACATCGGTTGAAAACTAGTTTGACTCCTTTGCACAAAGGTGCTTTATTGGCTTAAACATTTGAGAATTACAAATGTTAATTATCATGAAGTTTAGATTGATATAAACTTTTGTTTGAACTGCCACAAATTTCTTGCCTCACTTTTTGATGCATTTAATACATTGCACTTGCCTCCTCATGAAACTAAATTGGATCAAGGTTTTAAAAGTTCTCCCTCATAGCCTCTATCAACACCTTTGAGTCAACAATCTTAAACACCTTTCATAGCTCTTGCAATTGAATGCAAATTCTTTTTGCAACCACAAAAGTGTGTTACACACATGGTCTTGCATCACCTAATTCAATTGTAGGAAGTTTCAAACTATGTGTATAATATCTTTCAAAGAATGATTTCATGCCTTTCATTCAACAATTGGAAACTTCTCACACATGACATAGGTCATTACAAGGTCACATGTAATCCATTTTTAAAAAATTGATGTTTGTTGTACTCCATGTGCTTGTTATATTTAATCTACACAATACAATATATGTCCCAAATTTTGATATCTTCCATATTGTAATATTCATTAAAATTCTAGGTATACATTTTTAGTATTAAAACATATATTCAATTTAATGTACAAGGGATATTTGTCAAATTCAATGGGCTTAATAATAAATCTATTATCACAAATTCACAAGTCAAATGCTTTAGCGAAATCTACAATGTGAAAAACTTGAAGGTAATCATAGATAAGACATTGAAAAGATGAAGTAATTATACAATCTTAACTTCAAAATAGATTATTCAAATTGAAAATGCATATGAATGTTTTCTATCAATGCTGTAAATGCAACCATGGTTGGTAGGCATATCATGGTTACACATGTTTAATCCAAATCAAAGTGTTCTATATTTACCAAAGGATTCAAAGCTCGGACAATTATACATGATACTTGTTTGAAACAACATTTTTAAAATTGATTTTTATCCTCAACTTTTTCATCCATCATTTTACTATTCAAATTCGGGATTTTTTGCACTATCTTTAGAATAAAATCATAGACCATAGTAAAAAGATCCATCTATACAACATAAACATGTTCAAATCACGATTTACAAAAACATTTTGGCTTTTCATATCCTACTTGTGTAGTGAGGTGAATTTATCTAAGGTCTCAAATTGCTTCAATTTCACACACAAAACATTCAATAGTTTCTACCTTGGAGTAATGGCCCAAGTAGATACAGCAATTGGTATAATATCTTGTACATTCTATAGCACCTTCTGATAATTCTTGTAGACTTCATATAAGTATTCTCTTTCTACGACCATAAATATTTGATGGATTAGAAAATTGTGTCCAAGAGTCCAAGATGAACATTGAACTCATCCTCAAAAAGAAAATTTACCAACCTAAAAGTTTGTGATTCCAGCTTCCTTCAAAAGAAAAGCAAAATTTTCAAAAATTACATGAAGTGTGATAAGAATGATTAACCATTTTGATTGTTCTCATGTCCAAACTTGAACATGCTTAAGCAAGTTGCCAACATTTCCTTGATTATGCTCACACAATGTTCAACATGCTCACAAAGTATCAGACCATCACCTTCATCATGAAAAGCAGTGATGAGCTGCCACGGCTCCCCACTAACTTCATCAGCTCTTGGCAATGTGTGTGTAAGAACTAAACAATATGCACAAAGTTTTGGGGCAAACCTCTATACAGAAAACTGAATCCTGGGTTTCTGTCACAATCCCAGCACAGCAGTCCAAGAGTGAGTCATGATTTTGGCTAGCCATCAACAGACATAGCTGTGGAATATACACAATCCAACCAGAAACTGGAAAAACATGGGCAGTCAAGCTCTGCTTACTTCCAAGCAAATGAGATTAACTCCAACTGAGGACAATTACAATCAAATGCACTGTTACAGTAGTGACAGTCTCTGACCTATATCAAGTGACCATCACCAGCAACATGGATGGATGTGACTAACTACCATCACTTCCCACAGACACTCTCAATTTCCAACAGCAGGTATAGGTTGATGACAAACAAATTCCATAACAATTTGGGAAGAAGTGCAAAGACCATAATGCCAACTGGCAGAGAAACCCAAAAGGAAAACAATGAAGAGAAAGGTATACAAAGGAGGCGAAGTAAAACTGAAAAGCAAAAGGAAGGATGAGGTCAATGTAAAGAAGAGAAAAGAAACTGAGTTCACTTAGAATAAAATATGATTGAGATAATAAGTTGTGTGGAGTACACATATCTGTGAGATTGCAGAGAAAACAAGACAATAAAGCATTCAAGGTAACTCTTGTGTCAATTCCAAAGAAACCAAAAACAAACACAACAAGAACAAGTGCAGTCATAACCTTCATTACAAATGTCAGTAACTAGATTCCATTACTCCTAATGACTTCATCAGCTCCACACAGTGAAGGGGATAAATATATTATCATCTGCTCACAATTCAAAAATGCTGAGTCTCTGTTGCATTTCCAGAAGCAACAGTGAGACTTTAGTCAAGATTTCAGCTACCATTCAACAGACTAATGGTGGAACATGTACAAGTCAATCAGACAATTCTTGAGTCCAGAAAGCATGACATATTGCACTTACAAATTGAAGAGGCATACTATTGGCATGTTGACTCAAATAATCTTCTTGGTCATTAACATATCCTTTGGACCTGTCACTGCAAAAAGAACTGTTTTTCATCAGATGCACATAAAAAGCTCACACCTATAAATTTAGAATGAGGTCGGTACTTCAAAAGTAGATGTGTTAATATCACCAGTTAATATTAACAATATGGGAAAAGGTTACTTCCGTTCAGTCTTGTCTCAGAGCTTACACAATGATGTGACCACCTATTCTGGTTATGACATCATACAAACCTGTTACTTCATCTTCTTATATGTGCTAGGTAAAACACCATATGAGCACAATGTCAATACAATTGGTGTTTCTGCCAT
>Ga0116228_10006968_pt1 | contig 10110 bp, 6 predicted proteins | sample S1TSphfallax_2_FD_89694 | JGI IMG/M metagenome (GOLD analysis project Ga0116228, IMG submission 89694) | Host-associated microbial communities from peat moss isolated from Minnesota, USA - S1T2_Fc - Sphagnum fallax MG | ecosystem: Host-associated > Plants > Peat moss > Unclassified | place: USA...
AAGTCCCGGGGTGAACCCACTTGAGGGTTCACCAAAGTGTAGTTGCGGAAAGTTGGGACTCGGAAGGCGCTCCCGACTTCCAGCACTATAAAGGGGTAGAGGGGCATGCTAGAAGTTCCGGGATTAGACTAGGACGAGGGACTAGTAGATCAAGCTTGAATTTGCATCCAAAACAAACCACAAAGTGGTTAGTTCACATTCCACGACACCCTTGGGTGTTGAGACAAGCCACGGGCACTTTGGACCACAAGACTCACCACGGCCCGGACTCGGGGGAAGCCACCACCTTCCCCCATATAGTATTCTCCAAATGGCTCTTTTTTCCCGGGACTCCCAAGTTGGAGTCCCGAAATTGTCCCGAAACTGTCCCGGTTGGAGTCCTGGGACTTTGGGAGCTCATAACTCCCGACTGCCAAGTTTGAGCGCGACGAGGTCTAAACCAAAGTTGTAGCCCTCGTCAAAATCTTTCCAACGACATCTCGCACTCTCAACTCGGAGGTCGGGAAGAGGTCGATTCCCGACTTTTAGTGGTCGGGAGTCAAACTGCCAGTTTGACTCTCGGCCCTTCTTTTGCCCATAACTTGGGCTGCAGATGTCCAAATAACCAATGCGAGGCCATTTTCGATATCTACGCTTCAAGACCTTTCCAATGACACCAAGAACACTTCAATGCAAGGTGTTTTGGGCCTTGGTGTCGAACTCTAAACATTCGGGAGTCCCGGAGGACTCCAAGTCCCCAACTTTGGAAGTGTTGGGCTTCACCCCCACACTTGGCCAAAGTGGGGTTGCAACACTATCCATTCAATTGGGTACCACATATTGTCTTTTGCGATTGAAATTTATGCAATTTGTTTAAGTTGATTAGACTCTGTAACAAATCACACGTGTCATTTATGACTAAAAACCAGTTATAAATTTAATAGTTAATTTGCAAATTTCTTGTCTAAGTGCATGTTTATAACTAAAGTTTATTTTTGCAAATTTTTCAACCATTTATGTCTAGAACATCATTTCAAACATTGTTTTTATTTCAATAGAAATTCCCACCATGTTGGTAGTTAGTACCATAATGGTTACTTTTATAATATAAATACCCACAACTTCAATAGACGAAAAAGTCTTTGGTAATCCAACTATTAAAACCCCTTATGTTTCAAAAGGAATAATTCCTTTTGTTTTAATAGTTGTCATACCTATAATGGTTTTTCATTCGTAGGATCTTTTCCCTACCTAGGAAGGACATCTTTTCAATGTTGGCATCCAAGAAGTATGGCATCAATACAAAATGTTAGTTTGGCACACTCGACTCAAACTCCTTACAAGTTTGGGAGGCCCCATTTTAGCAAATGACTACTTAAGAGGTGGTGGTGGTTTACCAAGGGGAAGAGGTGGTAGCTTGAGAGTTGCAATTTAGGAGGAAGGGTTCCTAAACAAAGATTAGTAGGACATGGTGGACCATCAAGTGGTCAATCAAGTGATGGACCATTTAATGGGCCCCTTAGAAAATGACCCTTTAGTGAACCCTCAAGTGGAGGTCTTCCAAGTGGACCATTTGGTTGTCCCCTAAGAAGATGATTTCCTTAGACTTCGGATTGAAATGTAGTACTCCAATAGCTGATTGATGTTTATTGTTAATTTAGGTTCTATTGGAGTAGCTATAACCTTAATGTCATCCATTAGCTCCCCTTCAACATCTAAATTTCCTTCCTCCTCGTCAAGGCTAAGGTCTTTTTGTTCTAAACCTAATGAATTTGTTTTCATTAATGATCTATGAACCTATTATTTTCTTGTCCAAGTTACAAACAAGGCCCAGTTCATAACATGGCTCCCCTTTTTTTCACAAATTGTACCTTTGGCCATGGTAATGGGAATCCAATGTGAACTTAGCAACCATGTTTTTTAATTAAGAACCATCCATAGGTTCTTTATACGAACAATCAACTCAAGATCACCACACAAGATGTACTTATAACCATTCTTATTGACAAGCCCACCAAAAAGGGCTTGAACCTCCAACTTGTCAAAATCTTTTAGAACCTTCAAAGTTTTTGGGCACCCTCCCTGATGACTAAGGTTATACTTTAGCAAAACGACTTGGATTGATAAACTCAACACCTTGTGCAATAATATGGGGAACTTTCCCATACAAAGGATCGACATTTGTGGAACCTTGAAAGTTGTCTCCTTTTTGTTTGACCTTAAACTTTTTGCCATTACCTAGTTGATTAAAACCTTGACCTTATGATTGCCCATTCAATCTATTTCTATTTACTTGAAACATTTTAGCTTAGACAACAATAATCATACAATGTAAGCTTTGTTCTACATGTCTTTAACACAAATGGTATAAAAGAGGTCAAAACCATAATTTTTAAATCAAGAAAGAAAGAAAACCTTGACAAAAACAATGCTAAATTGAGTCCCTGTGTAAACTTTATGCGTGCATAGGCTAAAATTTGAAAAAAAAACTACGTCATGTTTACATGTGACTTTGACAAAATGGTCAAATTAACATGTTGATTATTTTGTTTAAGGCATCTTACTTTTTTAAAAAATTCAATCCATCTAAATTATGAACTCTAAAACATTAATGTGCTCTCAAGCTCCTTGATAAATTGAAGTGTGCGTTTGAGGCGAAAACAACGAAAGAGTAAAAAGTTAGGGCACATTCCCTAGTTCATAGCACTTTGGGGGTAGAGGGGCATGTTGGAGCTTCGGGATGGGACTAGAAAGATTGAAAAACACTTCACTTACTCACACAGACTTGCACAAATTAAACAACAAGTTGGTTAATGCGTAGTTGTAACACTTTTGGTGCACAAAAGAACCATGGGCAAACACAGATTCATAAGACTCATCACGGCCCATATTTGGGGGAAGCCACCACCTTCCCTCTTATAGTATACTTTATGCTTAGCCACGAGACTAGCACTTAAATGTCATTTTGTCTCAAAATTGCCACAATTGGGACTCCCACGACTTTGGGGGCCCATAGCTTTGTATGTAGACCTTCAATTAAGATGAGGTCTAAAGAAAAGTTGTAGCCCTCATCAAAATCTTTTCAACGATATGTCGCACACCACCTGCACGTAAAGAAATCGGGGCGATTCCTGACTTATAGTGGTCGGGAGTCAAATTGGTAATTTGATTCCCAACCATTCAATTGGCCATAACTTGTGTTTTAAGTACCCAAATGGGTCATGCGAACTCATTTTAGACATCTAAGTTCTAAGAGCTTTTCAATGATATTAGAAACTCTTTAATCTAATGGGTTTTGACCCCTGCAATCACTCTTTGAAAATTTGAGAGTTCATCAAGACTCCAACTCCCAAAATGGGAGCTCACTTAGGAATGTGAAGGTTCATTCCCTCACACTCTCCTACATTCCTGGGAGCATGAGATGTGACTCCTAGGCTTTTTCTTGGCTCACACCCTTGTAAGCTTTTGCTTTGGTTGTGAGCCCAAGGCTAAGGTTGTAACAAACACCACATTTGAACCACCTAAATGTGCTTCTACCAATTGTAGTCGCCTTTTTCAAGACTTGATGGGCCTAGCGATGAAAAAGTTCTTCTAGTTCTCCATTAAATTACCGAGGAAGATAGGGAATTAAAGCTTGTTCTAAAGGTTTCAAATCCCTTCCGCCCACAGATGTAGGGGACGTAGATGTGAATTCTTTGTACATGATTTTCGATTTGAAAGGTTACATTGTTGAGAAGGAATATTTTTCAATTAATCAGCTATTGCCTTTGTTGTATATCATAAGTTGGCTTCTCATTTTACTAAATAAGAGGGTTATTCCAAGGTCAAGTCTCAAGGAATTCCTCTTAAGGTGTTTAAAGCAATTTATTGTCTACATATGGACGTCTGCTCTAATTGGCAAGATGAAAACCTACCTGAGGAAAATAATAGAAGTAACATGTATTAATATCGATATAGAAAGGATTATTAGTTGAGATCTGTGCAAGATTAACAAACACATAATTTAGTTTCCCTTCAAAGGTTTCAGTAAACACCTTGATCATCCCACTTTTGATAAAATAATTTATCATAAGAACCTTTTTGATATTTTCCCTAGGTATCTTACTATTGACCTTGGAAATACATTGTTGGTAAATGATACGCCTTATAGAACCTGCCAGAATCCATCCTTTAATGCCATTTTTGTTGAGTTTTATGAGGATGTGCCAAAAGAAGATAATTATTTCATGAGGACTTTCTTCCCATACTTAGAGTTGCTTCATTACTTTGGGCTTAGTGTTCCCACCTTTGTGAAACACTATCCTTTTAGTGCCATTAACAGTTTCAAGGAAGACAATGTTAGATTTCGAACTTTGTTTGAAACATGTACCATGGCTTGTAGTGCCACTTTTTATAGAAACTGATCGACATCCATAATAAATAGTCCAAATTTTCGGTTTTTTTTTCTTCAAATTCTTTTTTGGATTTTTTTCCATTGCCTTACTTTATATGTTTCTTCAATTTTTGGACTTTCCCAATTCATCTTTGTTTTTTTAATAAGGTAATTGGTGTGCCCTTTCTTAAAGAGGCTAAGAAAATAGAATTGTAAGGTTAGTGGGCCTTAGGTGAATAGAAGGTGCATGAAATGCATTGAGAAGGTGCATTGATTTTAAAAATGGACTCCTTAATGCCTTGTTTGTTTTCACCAAAGGTGAGTTCGTTCCATGTAATTTTCAATCTGAATGGAATTCATGTTGCCACAATACAATAAGGCCAAAAATCAAGGAGCTCCCCTTTGCATCATCGTTTTTAGGGTTGGATTAAAAGAATTCTTGGAGAGATGTGTAATACAATTCTATGTGTATATTTGGTCAATGGCCCATTGTCACAATATTTATAAATATTTAGATGAAATTTGGCATATAAATCTTGATCAAACCTTTTAGAATGTTTAATTAAAATTTTTGCATGCAAAATACACATTTTTAGCTAAATAAACTTGACAAGCCAATTTTTCATAAAAACCTTAATGTTTTTTTTCTATGTATTCTTATAGTCATGTTAGCAACACCTTGCTAGGCACCCCCAAGTTTCTTGATGGATTCAACTACGAGTCTAAAGGTGAAGACAACAAAAAAAGGAGTTGGGGCGTGCTTTCTGGCTTATAACACTTCGAGGGTAGAGGAGTGTGTTGGAGCTCCGGGATCGGGACTAGGAAGATTAGCAAGTAATTAAATTACTCACATGGACTTACACAAACCAAACAACAAGTTGGTTAATGCATAGTTGTAGCACTTTTTGTCGCAACTTTAGCCTTGGTCATAAGACTAAGGCAAAGGCTTGTAAGGTTGCAGGCTAGGAGGAAGCCCAAGAGTGAAGGAAAGTGTGAGGGAATGAACCCTCACACTCCCAAGGGAATTTCCACTTCGAGAGTTTGAAATCCTAATGGATTCTCGAATCTTTAGAGAGCAATTATAGGGGTCAAAACCCAAGGGATTAAAGAATTTTTTATATCATTGGAAAACAATTGAAATTTAGATGTCTAAAATGGGCTCGCATGACCCATTTGGACAATTAAAACACAAGTTATTGCTAAAAGAAAGGCAGGGAATCAAATTGGCAATTTGATTCCTAACCACTAAAAATTAAAAACCGACCTGATTTCCTTGCGTGTAGGTGGCGTGTAACATACCTTTGAAAAGCTTTTGACAAGGGCTACAACTTTGCTTTGGACCTCATCTCAATCGGAGGTTGGCACATTGAATTATGGGGCCCTAAAGTTGTGGGAGTCCCGGAACACAATGCCATTTGGATGTGGGCCTCATGGAGAGGCACAAAGTATACTATAAGGGGGAAGGTGGTCGCTTCCCCCAAGTTCGGGCCGTGGTGAGTCTTGTGAGTCCGAATTTGCCCATGTCTCGTCCTAGCACCAAAAGTGCTCCAACTATGCACTAACCAACTTGTTGCTTAGTTTTGTGTAGGTCTGTGTGAGTGATTAATGCTTGTCATTCTTCCTAATCCCATCCCAGAGCTCCAGCACACCCTTTTACCCCCAAAGTGCTACGAACCAGGGAACGTGTTCCCAACTCCTTGTTTTTCTGTTGTTCTCATTTTAGACTCACATTTGAATCTATCAAGGAGCTTGGGAGTGCGTCACTTTTGGTGCACAAACGAGCCACATGTAAACATGGATTCACAAGATTCACCACGACCTGGACTTGGGGGAAGCCACCACCTTCCCCCTTATAGTATTCTATGTGCCCGGCCATGGAGCCAACACCCAAATGTCATTTTGTCCTGGGATTCCTAAATGAGAGTCCCGAAATTTTCAAAATTGGGTCTTCTACAACTTTGGACACCCATAACTTTGTGTGAAAACCTTGGATTGAGGTGAAGTCTTAAGCAAAGTTTTAGCCCTCTTCGAAATATTTCCAACGATATGTGACACCCCACCTTCACGCAAGGAAATCAAGGTGATTCTTGACTTTTAATGGTCCATAGTCAAATTGGCAATTTGACTTTTGGCCTTTCTTTTGGCCATAACTTGTGTTTTAAATACCCAAATGGGTCATGTAAGCCCATTTTATACATCTAAGTTCCAAAAGCTTTCCAATGATATAAATAATTCCTCAATTGAATTTGTTTTGACCCTTGCAATTGCTCTTTAAAAATTCAGGAGTCCATCAGGACTCCAACTCCCCAAAGTGGGAGTTTATTTGGGAGTGTGAGGGTTCATTCCGTCATACTTTCCCACATTATCGGGAGCATGAAATGTGACTCTCGGGCTTCACTCTTGGCCTGCACCTTCACAAGCCCTTGCCTTGGTTGCGAGCCTAAGGCTAGGGTTGTAATGCATGTAAATGATACCCCCTACAAAAACATGTTTAACAAGTTGTATAACACCATTTTTTTTTAATCTTTTGACGACCTTCATTGGGAGGACAATTATTTGCTGGATATTGTTCTCCATTACTTAAAATCCTTTCATTTTTCTAGATGCTGTGTTTGCACATATGTATAACACAATCCATTTGGTCACATTAGAAGTATTGATCGAAATGATCTTGAACAATTTAAAATGTTATTTGTGAAATTTAGTTGTGACTACAAACCGTCATTTTGTGACAATGCAAAATTCAAATTGAAAAAAAAAAAACCTTATTAATTGTTCATCCTAATGTGCTTGTTTTGATATTTGAAATATTCATTTTCAAATCTGTTAAATCTTAAATTTTATTACAAAAATGTTGCGTCTAACCTTTGTCTTTGAAGCATGTATTTTTGATCTTGTGGCCCTTAGGTTAAACTTCACAGTAACTCCCACCATGTTTTCCTCCATGCAACCATCTAGTGGCCACATGGTCTTCTTTGTTATATTTTAAACTTTCTATGCTTGAATCTACTTGGTAGTTCATGTGTTTTCAATCCATGTGATTAACCATTTTCTCTAGACTTTTTCTACAGATGTTGAAGGCCAATGTTAAAATTTATCCTTCCATATTCTAGATATCAATTGAATTTTTCTAAATTCTCAATTGGATTAACACTTCTTGATTTTTGTAAGTTTTTTATTTATCTCCATTTTTGTCCACCCTAGACGCATAAGCGCTTACAGTCATATCTTCTTGCACCCAATTGTTTTTTGATTCTTAGTGTTAAAGATGTGAAGGGGAGAAATATTGATATTAGTAAATTAAAAACTATGAGAATTAGAGTGTAACATTTTCTTTCTTGAGGTCTCAAAAAAAATTATATTGTGATTTGGTCTTGTATGTTGTTGGAAGATGTGATGCATGTTTTTTCTTTTTTGGCATTGTAAGCATTTGTTGGTCAATTTGTTATTACTTTTTGGACATGAACAATACATGAGGACCTTGGGTGAACTCACTGTAAGGACATATTATTTATCTTATGGATTTGAATTGTGTGTACTTTACATGTCGAGGGCTACCCAACTAGAGTGAAAATCAAATTATGTTCATGGATGATGAGCCCAACAAGGCCCTTCAAAATTTCAAGTGTAGCAATCCCTTCCTTGAGTCTTTTAGAGGTTAAAAGTTGTCAAAGAATATGGTCCAATGGTTGGACCTTGCATCTTGTTTGTGGCCAACATTGATTGGATTGCCATTGGTAGAGATAATTGGTGTCCATTGTGAAATCATTGTCCAATGTTCAAAGCCCCATTTGATGTCTTCTTCCTCGAATTATTTTTAATTCATGCAATATATGAAAAGTGATAATGGGGAGAGTGGCATTACTCAACTTCCTTTAGGTATGGGGTGCAAACGGGATACAAATGAGCCAACAAAATTATTATAAAAAAAGATTGCATGTTTTTTTTCCCCAAAAGGAGTTTTTTCATATGAATGAATTTTGGAACAATTTTTTTGCAACTTGTTATAATGATGTTTATAGTTGTCTAAATACATGACATGTTTGTTTTTTCATCATTTTTGAATAAATATGAATTTTTGAAAGTGTCCTGATTCCTTGTAAATTTAGTGTTTCATCTTTAAAAATGATAATAATTTCAAATCATAACCAAATTTGATTTTTCTACATTTTTATGTTTCCTTGTATAATAAACTACAACTTTTCTTAACACATCATGTACATTTTATCCCATTTATGTGTGGCAACATACTTTAAAAGTTTTCCAACTCCACATATTTTAGGGTATGAGTGTTTTTTTTGATGTGGTTGATAGGTTTTTATCCTCTTAATTTTTTTCCCATCAAAATGTGTTTTATTATATAATTCCTTTTGATAGTCATTTAATTTGCAAAATTGACTCTTGTCCAATGCATTGATGTTCACTTTTAAAGGTCCTAAATCAAAACTTAAACTTAAAATTTCATCAAATGGATTTTTGGTTTGAATTCCTTAACATTCATATGAATGAAAAAGAAGTAATTTGCCATGATACCATGGCTTTAAATGGTAAAACATAAATATTTATCCTATTTTGACTATTTTTCTTTGCGGTCCGATGTCCTTTTTGGCTCATTGGATTGTGACTACACCCTATGAACTCTTTTGATACCTTAAGCAAATTGATTTATTGTGTTTTCATTGTTCACCCTTCCATTATCTTTACTTATCCAATTATTGAATTTTGCTTGTAGTTGGTTTGGATTATTGTTTGCAAATTGCATGACGATGTTTGTAGTTTTAGAAGGTAGAATGCGATGCTCTCCGATTGGATTTTTATTTCGAAAGGGTGCTAATGTAGTTGCTTATTTAACTGCTCAAGCATCATAATTATTTTAATTTTTTTAGTAATAATAATATGTAAGCAAATGATGATTTCATTGGGTTTTATTTCTTTAATAAATATTTATTCGAAATGATGGATATTTCATGATGCTCTTTTATTTGGAAATGTTTTAAATCTTTCAAATCCATTTTCATTTTTTATCACCTAATGAACATCAAGCATCAATTCTATTTCATTTTATTTTTTGTTGCTTACATAATATTCATATTATCCTCTTGAACTTGCTTTTATTTTGGGATTTTTTTTCAAAATCCTTTGAATGCTGGTCATTTTTTCATATTTACTCTTCTTCACCTAATGACCACCAGGTATTAATTCTATTTCATGTTTTGCTATTGTGGCTTGCAGAATATTCATATTTTCCTTTTGAACCCTCTTTTATTTTGAAATTATTTCCAAATTCCTTCGAATGTTATTTAGTCCTCCATATTCACTTTTTATCACTTGGTGACCACCAGGTATTGATTTTATTTCATATTTTGCTTTTGTGATTTACACAATATTCATATTAGCCTTCTCTAATATGATTCTTGTGATCACTACCAATAATGATAATATGCATTGGGCTTATTGGCCATTAGGTTCAATTTACAATTTTGAAGTTTTAACAACTATCCCTTCCGTTTTAAATTATTTTTAGACTTTTCCAAAGTTCAGAATTAATTAAATCAAAACATTTAATTGTGCCCTACCTTGTTTCTTGGCAAGTTATTTGCACATCCAACTTCACTATTGGTGTGTCATCATTATTCATTTTCCAAATTTTGAGCAAGTTGTTCTAAAACTCCTTTTAAAAACAATCCTTTCATGTTGTCATCTTCAAGGTTCTCTTCAACTTTTCTAAAGAAGTGTTGTTTCTATTGAAGTTCAACCAT
>Ga0116228_10006973_pt1 | contig 10107 bp, 5 predicted proteins | sample S1TSphfallax_2_FD_89694 | JGI IMG/M metagenome (GOLD analysis project Ga0116228, IMG submission 89694) | Host-associated microbial communities from peat moss isolated from Minnesota, USA - S1T2_Fc - Sphagnum fallax MG | ecosystem: Host-associated > Plants > Peat moss > Unclassified | place: USA...
ACAATGGACTTTCAAAGGATTCATATAATGGAAATAAGTTGCTAGTAAAAAAATGAGATGATAATAACCTATTAAACATTCACAATTTCAAAAATGTGGATTTCTAAAATTTTGAAAATTCAAAGTATGTACATTTGAAAATTCAGAATTCAAAACTTCAAGAGTGTTTTACCACATATAAATGGGGTATAATATACATGATGTATTAAACAAAGTTGTAGTTTATATTACATTAAATTCTACTTTAAAAAATAAAGATTTTTTGGTATGATTTCAGATTATCATCATTTTTCAGGATGAAACATAAAATATGCGAGGAATCTATACATTTCTACAAATTCATATTTATTAAAAAATGACTTATTGGGGTAATTTTAATTATTTTTCATAACAATTTGCAAATAAAACATTCAAAAACTCATTCATGTGAAAAATTTATTTTGGTTCAAAAGGTCATCTAGGATCAATGTAAAGTAACACTTGTGGCTCCTTTGATTTTGTTTTGACCCAACTAGTTATAATTTCCAAATTTTTATTAGAATTTTGAATAAATAGGGACTTTGGATTTGTGGCAAATTGGTCCACCCATTTGTGTACCTACTCACATGTACACAAATTTATCATCTAGGCATTTAAACTTGAAGGGGTGTAGAAAAAATTGCTCTTGTACATGATTTTATGAACATTCTAACTTGCAATTACCTTCCACATTTGAAAATATCCTAAATATTTACACTAACATTTTAGAAGAAATTATCTTAAATGTCACATTGACATTTCATGATAAATTATGCTAAATGAATACATTAACATTTCACAACAAATCATCTTAAATATCTACATTGACATTCCATTAAAAAAAAATGTCTACACTACAAACCATGGGTCCATTATGTGATCCTCATGGCCATTTAAGTGAACAAATGTTTCATTTGATTAAAGTTTTGTCCCTTTTGACCAAAGGTGAATTGATTTTGTCCTTTTCAACTATATGTGTCCACTTTTATGTCATTTTGGACCATATGTCACATTTGACCATGTAGTTTAAAAAACCACTTTATTCAAATATACCAATTCATTTGGTAATGCACTTCAACACAACTATCTCCTCTAGTCAACATGACTAATTTTTTTTTTTTCAAAATGGACATGTTGGTCAAGTTGGACTCTTAAAAAGACATGATTTCTTGTAGTGTGTGTATTGCTCACCATTAAAACTTTCAAGGACCACCTTGTAAAAATAATTCATAAATTAGCTCCTCCTTCACCTTGAACCAAACTATGAGTTTTGTGAACTTGTTAATGATTACTTATTGAAATGAACATAAACAAACAATTTGCAATTGATTGAATGCCCACCTTTATGAAGGGAAAACTAACTTAACACATTAAATGTGATTGTGAGCAAGGGCAATGATCATGATCATGATTATTGACCATGAGCAAGGTGAGAATCAATGTGAGTGAACTTGGGCAAGGATGAATGTAAGGTTTGATGTAAGAAAAAACTCATGATGAAAATTCATCCTACACATGTTTCAAATGGGTTAACCAAAACATGCTATGCATCAAAGAAAAAAATTAAACCAATGCAAGAAAGGAACTACACTTTTACTTGTAAATGCCCTCCAAGAAAATGCTTAGTATCGAAAGTTAGGATCAACATTACATAAGGTTATACTTGAAGATTTAACATTACATGGTTAATTGTGGACTTCATTTCATTCCTTAATCCATTGGCGAGGGTTGCAAATATTGAGGTGATGTGTAAGTTTTTGCTTATTGTTCTTAGGTTGACATGTGATAAAAATTTATAATTAAAAATGTCACAATGCCCACCAAGTTGGGTGATGATTCAAGTTTTTGTTAAAGTTGAAGGTGTTAAAGTTTGAAATATCTTAACCCATTAAGCTTGGCCATGCTTGGAATAAAATGTTGAAACTTGGAAATAATCTCACATTCTTGATTGTAAGTTTCATTTTTGGGAATAAACACACGACCTAGATGGACCAAAAATGATTGATCAAAGTCCATTTTGAGAATCAATTTCCTTTGGAATTGTTGAATGAGTTTTAAGCTTAATGAATTGGTTAAACTTTCAAATTGATTCAAATTATGTTTTTTTTTTTTTTTTTTTCCCCCCATATCCAAGTTCATCCCACCTTTTTAAAAACATTTAAAATGGTGTAATTATGTTAATATGCACCAAAACACTTGAAATCACAACATAATATTTCATATTTAAAGTGATAATTTAAGTTGGTGTTGAATTTTTTGGATTTAATTATTTAACAACATGATATATTATGAAAACATGTGAATAAATTTGAAATCAATCTAATGAATAAAAAAAACCCAATTTAGCATTTAAAAATAAATTGTAACTAATGTTTTAACTAAGAAAATCACTCATTACAAATTTTTGAACATATGTGAAAAAGATAAAATTTCATTATAAACCTTAACAAAATAATATTAAGAAAAAATTAAATATTTTTAAAGAATATTTTGAGATTAAAACATAGATTAAGCAATCATTCAAGGGGGACACTTTTGGCTCATCATATTGTTCTTGGACCCTTAAACAATTTGATGAAACATTGATTTAAAAAAACATTAATTTCAATATTATAATGGATGGTTTTGTTTAATTTTTTTATCATAGAATATGATTCAAATATCATTTCAAATAAGATATTTCCATAGTTGTTTTTTTCACCTTAAATGTTATCAACTTTCTAGGCATTATGTCCCAAAGTTTCAAAAGCATTATACAAACACATTTGTGAGATAAAAGTTCATTTCAATATTTTACAATTTACAATAGTTCATTATAAAATCCATCCAAGATTGAACATCCATTATTTTGTTATGTTTTTTTCATTGTTGAAAGACTTATGAAATTTTTGCTTCACATAAATGAATCCCTTTTAGTGATATCCAATGAAAGTTTTAAATTTTTATGCAATAACAATTTTAAAATGTCATTGGAATAGTCTATAAGACTTCATAGCAATATGCAATTACCCTAAACCCTCTTTAGATGTGAGATATGAATGGCAAAATACTGCACATATGGTTTTTATTTATTGTCATCTAGGATAATATTTGAAAATTTGAAAAAATGACAAGGCCCATTGGTTCAAAAATATAACCAAACATGTTCAAGCACCATGAATTTATTCTTATGCTCTAGATATGTAATTATCTTATAGCGAACTCTTGCAAGTAAATGGTGCCACCTTTTCAAATCAATAAAATGCATCAATAATGCTCAAAAGTTTTTAACCATGAATTGATAGTCAAACTCAATACATGAAAACTTAAGACAATTAAAACCAATAGGATGAAAAAGATCATCATCTTGAAATCATCTAATTATTTATAAAAGATGTCATTCATTAAGTGTTGGAAGCCAACACATCCATTTATAATACCACAAGGCATCCTGACATGTTCCTAATGACTAGAATAAATTTGAAATGTTGTCCTTAATTCAGCACCTTTTGAATTTCATGTGAAATTGTAAACATTTGTGGAGGTTGATTTTCGTGTACACCTTCACATGACACAACTGATATAGGAGCCCAAATATCAAAGGTAAAAGTTTTGTACTTTTTATGGTGAACCTAGTCAAGCCACAATTACCAAAACACATTTAAAAATAACCATCTTTTTATTATCAAATACAGTTGGGGTACTAGCTAGGGATATGGAAGGATTATGTTTGATTCATTCTTATTGATGTACTTTTGGAGTGTGCAAATGAGTTTGCATGCCTTTTTCAAAATCATTTGTGCAATGATAAGATTTATGTTCAGGTAGGGTCTTTGCATTCTAGTTTTTAAAACACCATATTTGTAGTGTTGGTATTGAAAAGGAATTTTGTGTTGTCATGTTGCATGATATTAAACTTGTGGCATTCCACACTTGTTTGCACCAAGTGTTGCTTTGACATTAATATGTATTCTAGTATCTCACATTAGCTGACTTATTTGTAAGGCTATTTATTGCAAGTAAACTCTCTTATGGTCCTACTCCTTTTCCCGAAAGTAGACCATACATCCAAAGTACCACAAAAGTCCACATCTTTGTGTGGATGTAGTTAATTTTCATTAATTGGCATGCAAAGGCTATAGGTGGTTAGTGCCTTCCGAGCTTTGATCATATATTGTAAGTTCCTTACCCATGTAAAAGATCTTATAGCTTGCAAGGGTTACAAGTTACAACTTTATCGAACTTAAATACTTCAAATACATTTATATTTTGCATTGTGATCTAGTTAGGATGTATTCATCAATTCCACAAGAAGACTGCCATTAAGCATCGTACAGTCTTGGTATGGGTGAACTCCCAAGATAATGTCCACGAACATATAAAGCCAACTTTTGAAAAGAGGCTATACTTCAAACCTAGCCAAAAGATTCTTAATCTCAATCATGATAATTCCAAGCAGTAATATCCCAAAAAAATAAAATTGTTTTGCATGGGTTTAGTTAATATTAACAATATTATATTTCAACTTGTTACATCAACTTTTGCTTTTTTGACGGCTAGTCTTCGACCTTATTGGGTCCTTTCACAAGCTCACTTCACTTGCTTTGTGCTTTCATTCACACTTCGGCTCACTCCAATAATGTCCTTCCTTCCCCCAAAAGACCAAAACCTTTACACTTTGGTCCAACAAGGGGCTATTGGTTGGCTAAAGGAAAACTTTAGAAACAGAATTATATTTAATAGGTATGGGCACAAAACAATTCACCTTACAAAACATATGTATATAGAATTCCCCAAAGAACTTTACATCCATTATCATACCTTCAAAATACACTAAAGATTTAGGTTGAAATGAATGTCAAATTTGGAACTTTTTGGGTCCAAACTTGTATGTAAATTGTTGCTTTTTCACTTAGCATTTTATTAGGGAGTAGTGTAAATATGCCCATGTTCTGGGCTCTTGAAATCTCACTATGTAGTAATGTCATAAACTTAATAAGCATCTACAACACTCAATTGCTAGTAATTTTGAAACATAATTTTAGGAATTAAAAAAAAATTGCATGATGTAATGAATGGGTCCCATTGACTGGCAAAAGGTTAGACCACTTTCCAAGATGCCAAATAGGCTTCAACCCATGCTATGCGGATTCCATGAGGGATATGATCGAAAGGTGGGCACATATGTTGTCCCGTTCACCATACTCCATGATAACCGCTCTTGTAAAGTAATCTTATGCGCTAGTACATCTCAATGCTACATCCACATGGAGGCCACCATTTGACTGGGCCATGCCTTTAGGCAAGGATCATGCATTCACTTGGGTCTACCACATCTTAACGTTAGAGGTAACTGGGACCTTATGTTGAGGAACAGACCATCTTCAAGCACCACTCCCATACAAAATATGGAGTTATTTAGGACTAGCTCAAAATGGTGAACAATAGATGATCTTCAAACACACCCATACAAAATATTGAATAATTTAGAACTAGCTTATAATGGTGAGGAATAGATAATCTTCAAGCACAGTCATAGAAAATATTGAGTAATTTATAACTACTTTAAAATGCTAGAACTTGAAGCTCTAGAAGTACGCATGATTATTGTTCAATTGTTGATCTTTCAAAAGGAACCTTTTGCAATCTTGATTTTAATTTTTTGTTTTTTTGTTTTTTATGGAACCTTTAATTTGGTCTTGAAACTAGTTTTTTGGATTTAAAAAACCTTTGGTTCCAATCATTTTCACAAAGAATTTAGAGTTGGTTTGATTTAAGATTAAGTCTATTTTTATTAGACACTATTGAGCATTTTTTTTGAAAATGTAGTATTAGTTTGTTCAACTAATGCACACAATTCATTGTTCAAGATAAAAATTATGTAATATTAATTATTTATGACCAATCAAACGCAATAACTTGCCTAAAATGTAAAGCTAAGCTTTATTTTAAAATTTTAAAAAAATTACATTTATCTACCTAGAAAACATGAACTTGTTTAAAAGAGAGCAATAACCCCACTTAGGTTCTGATTCCATTTAAAAAATAGAATTGGTGCTTGGTTATGTTCCAACGGTGGTTTCCACAAAATTTGAAACATTCAATCTATAGACTTTAGAACTTGACCTATAACCTAAATTGAACTTGTTTAAACCCCAAAACTTGTGAATACTAGTAAGTACCTAGTGATATATCATTTATTTCAGAAATATATCCTTATTAAATTTTTTTTTCTCATTTTTTTTCCTTCTTGTAAAACTTCTTGTTTAGTTGCTATTTTAGTGTTTTATTAAGTAATATGAATTGTCACATATGTTATGGATAGTGTGATATTAAGTGTAATGATAACTAAAAACTATATAAAAAAAATGAAAATTGTGAACCCACATAAGTTGTTCATGTCAAAACTAAATTGTTGAGCCATAAAGTTGAGCAAAATGCTTCCTTTAATATGTTTGCTTTTATGACAAAGTTTGAGGGCAATCCCCTTAGAAGTATTCAGCAAAATATTCATGAAAAAACATACAATAAGAGGATTCTCCTGTATAATTGGAAGTCTCCTTCCTCATTCATTTGTGGTAGTTTTCAATTGTTCACATAAATTTAAGATTAGCAAAATCAGGACACTTTGGACATCATAAGAAGAAATACATTATTATGAGAATAAAATATAACTATCTTCTATAGATAACATGGTTTTTTGTCTGGATTGTGATTGTCACAATAGTTCCCAGATTGTTCTTCTGCAGCTTTTAAAGTGTTTCAATCAAATACATTTCGTAGAATCTCCTTTCCTTCATAAAATAAAGTTTCAATTCTGTTGCCTAGTACTAAGCTAGAATACACAATATAATCTTTGTTCTACCTAAGATGGGCATGAAAGATCCCAAAGTGAACTCCAAAGTAAAGCATTTTTAAGTGCAAAATAGTCTTGAGATGGGTGACTTACCGAGATAATGGCACACAAAATATGCATAGAACCCATTTATGAAAAGAGTCAATACATTTGGAGGCATAGGGGAAAAGGATTTTGACCACTAGTTTCCTATTGAACTTAAAGTCAAACTTTGAAGAAAATTCAGCGCATCTTAAATATTGGTTGTTCATGAACATTTTAAATTTTAAACTTGGATATTTTCAAATTCTCTTTTTGCTTGAATGACAGTTTGATTGATGTCATCTGAGGCCCGCTTTACACTAGGAGTCAGGGCCAAAAAACTTGGGGCCAACTTTGAACATTTTTGGGTTGCAAATTGGCCCCAAGTTACTAATAAAATGCTTAAACATTGGATATTGTTAAATGCTGGAACATTGGCCTCAAGGGTGTAAATTGGCCTCCCAAATTTGATGATATCCTTTTTTCAGCCTTGGGGCCGAAACAGGGCCATAATGTTCAGCATTTATTAGTAACTTGGGGCAGATTGAAAAGTTTTTTTCTATGTCAGCCTTGACTCCGAGTGTACAGCCCTTGGGGCTGATTTCAACTTTTGCACCAATAAGAATGCTGGATTTGCTTTGAACATTGGCCCTGAGTCCTAGTGTAAAACAGGCCTAAGTTGTGGCATGAGCTGAATTCCCTGTTTGAATAAGCAAGATAATTGTCCACCCATTGTATTAAAATACAATTGGTGAGAATGGTTCATAAAATGTTGAATACATCAGAATTAGCTAAATATCAGATCTCCGTTAACGATTCCATCTTCTCACCATCCATTTCATTTATAAATCACACTATACACAAACATGTACACATATACAGATACATTTATACTTGCAATTTTCAATACAAAGCACGAATAGAATACGTTGAAATCTCCATATGCTAAACAAACATATGTAAATTTCAAAATTTTGGTTTATGTGGCCATGTCAAGTTCAAAAGTTGGGTGTCTAGGCATTCTAAGACACCAAAAGATAGGACATCCATTGGCAGTACCAAACTTCAACTCATCCTACCTTGGCTTGGAAGAGTAGAGTCTTCATGTCATGCACTCTGCATTATTGGGGTACCCTAATGCAAGCTGAAGGTTAGAATCAGTGTTGGGTGGTTCGCCCTTTATCATGAGAACCATCAGTTCTAGCCATTAACCTAGTTTTAAAGTACAGGGCAGGTTCCTTTTCTGAAATTTAAAAAACTTCTTCAGAGACCTGCATATGCTTTTAGGAAATTGGAAAAGAAAAAACCCATGTCCAATTCTCACATTGTTGATCGTCACAAATTTGTTAACCAGTAGTTTTCAAAGGTGATTAGCACAACTCGGTTATCAAAAACTTAATTTGCTAAATTGAGATATTTTTCTTATAATTTAACATAATCAATATTATTAGCCAAAAAAAGACAAAAATTTGGAAAATCAAGTTTTTTTTCAAACTTTCACATGTCCACAATTTTTTACTTCTCAAAAAATTGCAACTTTTTTTCTAAGTTTACATTCATCTCAACAAACTTTACTAAATTACAGGATCCTTTACTACCAGCTTTGGAATCATTAGGCCAATTCTTGCTAACAAACATCAACTTTTCTAAATTCTTTGATTGTAATTGACATTTCCTAACATTTACAAACATGACACAATCAACATTAAAAGTTGTTTAAAAAATTTGAAAATAAAATAAAATAAAAATGAAATTGAGATGAAAATTGATTAAAAAAACTGAAAAGTATAATTTACCTTGTTTTAACTAGAATGTTCAACTTTCTTGGGCAAATTTGAGAATCCATACAAGTTTTGTTCCATTCTTATGTGCATTTTCTAGATTTTTTTGGCCATGTTTTGCATTTTTGTAGATCTAATTGAACAACTTTAATGGACACATACTTGAGGTTTTTGCAAAAAAAATCCTTTGTTGTCCCATATTGGCATGTTTTGGAAAATGCATGGCTAGAACATGTACCTTGAAAACTTTCATCCAAACCGAAAATCTCCCAACTAATCATAGACTTTAGTGTTATTTTCATTGCATTCAAGTTTACCCTTTGTTTTTTAACATAAGCAACAATCTTCTTTCTTAATCCATATTCATCACACAATGTAATTAAGTTTCTTACCAAAACTTGTCTTGTAATTTCACTTGTTTTAAACAAACCTATTGTGATATGTTTTGGTTGCCAATCAACCTTCAAGAAATTTATCACCAAAGCAAAATGTCATGTTCTCCATTTGACATTCATAAGCCAAAACTTATGATATAATAACATTCTACAAGTTTTGGCAAAACCTGTTTTTGTTTTGTCTCTCCACTAAAGTGGACAACACCTCTTGCAAAAATAACTCTTTTGAAGGAAATACAATTCTTGAACATAAATATATTGCAATATGCTTTAACCATGTACTCTTCACAAATTGAATAGGCAGGTGATTATTGACAACTAAAAGGTCAAGGTCTTACAAAAATTGTTTATGTTACACATCATTATTTATGAAAGGATCTTTTGCATGAATTGTTTTTTATATTGCATTGTTAAACACATTAGGTCTTTTTTTTGTTAATTGTCTTTCCCATACCCCCTTGATAGGGGTGTTTATTTCTTCAAATCTTAGCATGATATGCATTCAGGGTGAAAACACACTATGGTGACCCCTTTGGGATGTTACATTGTACTATTTTCTAGGATTGCGCATGTTTGAGTGTTTTCCACTTCAAATTTTTGAAAGAAAATTTCACGATATTTTTGCATATTGTGTTAGATATAACCTAAGCAAGATATTAAAAAAGAAACTACTTCATTCCATTTTATAAAATGGGAGATTAAAGTATGTTTATGGAAACAAATGTAATGTACATGTGTATTCAAAAACACAAATATACTCCAAAAACAATTTAAATGATTTTTAATCTTTATCAAAGTTGAAGATATATTGAAGCATGTCATTCCACATAGTTTAACCATGTTTGGATACCATGTGACTAATTTAATCTCCCAAATTTAAATGTACCATACATTTGGAACAATTATATTATATGTATTATAGTACTAGACTTAAAAGTGTTCTAAGGGGGTCACTGTAATGTGTTTTCACCTTTCACTTGTTTTTTCAAGGCCATTATTCTATTGGTTTCATAATATGATATTATTTTGTTTCTTGTTCAATTTTTATCAAAATAAA
>Ga0116228_10006974_pt1 | contig 10107 bp, 6 predicted proteins | sample S1TSphfallax_2_FD_89694 | JGI IMG/M metagenome (GOLD analysis project Ga0116228, IMG submission 89694) | Host-associated microbial communities from peat moss isolated from Minnesota, USA - S1T2_Fc - Sphagnum fallax MG | ecosystem: Host-associated > Plants > Peat moss > Unclassified | place: USA...
ATTTGTAAATTGTTTTGATATAAAAAAAAAAAATTTTTTTTTTTTAATTATATAATAAAAAAAAGAAGGGGGGAGGGCCAACCAGGGGGGGGGGGGGGGGGGGGGGGGAGGAGTGTTGTCACTCTTTTGTAATTTCAAGGTAGCCCCTGATGTTCAAAGTGTGTTATTTTGTTACCTGATTATATATGGGATAAATGTTAATATGTAGCCTTGATTATTCATAAAAATGGTAGTTTTGGCAATTGATAAATATGTATAATTATTTTTAAATGAAAAAACATCTTTAACTATATTCAAATGCCTTGCTTATTATATATATGTTGAAGGTTTTCTTAGGGGGATAATTTATTTCTAGGCTTCCTTTATAAACTTTACCTCCAAAGTAATTTTTAAATACCTTATTTTGAACTAACATCCTCTTGGTAAAAATGTAAATGAATTCCCTATGATTTGTTGCAGAAAAGAAAATTCAACATTTTTTCACCAAATGGCAAAAATTCACCCAAAAAAATCATTGCTCAGTAAGCTGGCATGTATGTATATAAATCACTTAACAATTGTTTAAGATACCTTTTTTAATAATGATAAATCTTTATATTCAAGATAATTTAAACATATCTTGTAAGGCCTTGAATATGGTACATGTTGCAGAGATGTTATTGTAGCATATCTTGGGAGTTCGGAAAGGTCTCCTCTTCAATCAAGTGGTACTATTGTGGTAGTATCTATCATGTCTGACAGTATCCATCTCATCAACCATACAACTACATCTACATGAGGTTCTACCACTACAGATCTTGTTGGTATAGGGCTAGTTGGTATTGTTCTGGTGAAGTGTGAAGAAGTATTTTGTGTAGCCACAATGGGTTCAATACACACAATATGTTGTGAAGGAAAAATTTCTACCAGTACAACTAACACTTTGTAGTTTCCTACTAATATTGGATATCTATTTTCATTAGCATGTAAGAGCTTGTTCTGATTTGTAATTTCATTAGTTGTTTCATCCACCACATTTTTTATTGTTGCGCAAAATTGAGGTATTGTTTTAACCACTCCAACATGAAAATGGTACATGAATGTATTTTTCTATAGTAGTATCTACCAGTTGTCTATTTCACCCTCTTGGCACAATTTCATTACATTTGATAGTTGTGGTTTTTGCACATCCTAGTCTAGGATCAAATGTAGGCATCCTAATTATCTCTGAAGCAAAATGTGATTGTTACATTGGTCAAGGTATTCTAACTTTAGAGGGAGTTCTACATGTTCTCTTTGTGGGATAGATTGTTTTTCCTAGAATGATGTGGGTATACTTGGTCCATAGTATTCCAAGGAACAACTCTTGGATTTTGCATTTCTTCCTCATCAAACCCAATTTATACTTCAATTTGAAAATGATGTATCATTACATTTCTTAAGGTTTCCTCAATGAAAGAATAACATGTAAGAACATGGCTTCCTACTTCCAACAACCACATTAATTGGGTATAGGTCGGAGTTTTTGTCTTGGGCTTTAGACATTTTTACTTCATACCCATTCTATATATAAAAGTATGTTTTGCCGACTTTGCCTGACCTTGAACTCACTATTTTACAATACATTGGCATTGGTTTCTACATTTATTCCTACATTGGATATTGTTGGTGGTGGAATGCTATGTTCAGCTCTTATATTTTCCATTTTGGATTGGTACATTACTTTAGTTTGCAAAAGCTTGTTATTCTAGATATTATATCTAGCTTAGCATAATTTTTGCATATTGTGGTACCGCTTGTTCAACTTCCTCGTTGTTTTTCTTGTTTTTCTTCCCATTCATTAGGTGGTTGATTATACTAAGGTGAAGTGGATTGCCAAACAAAACCTTTGTTTATTCACTTTATCCCCAACCATATCTATATTTCCTCATGAACATGCAATATTTTTTCGAATTTATACAAATTACCATGTCTTTGAAACAAAAAAAAATCATTTATTTTCGTCCTTGTACTTATTGCAAATTTGTAGGATAACCTTAATTGCATTGTTTCCCCATCCTTTTTATTCAACTTCCAAGAGGTATTACCTTCAATGACAATCTCTTTTGGATACTATGTCATTTCATTACTCTACGAGTAAATGTTTTTCAAGGTTCCATAACTTTATAGACGACATCATGTACCTTATAAGGTGTTCCTTTGTTTGTATTTTTAACATAGTATATTGTATACATTTTGGAGCATGAAACAACTTTGCATCATTCACCAACTAAAGCTTTGCATTTATTGTGTTTTTTGCTTCATTTTGTTGAATCGCAACTTGATCTACTTGTGGGTCACAATGCAATTCATATTAATTTTTGTTCCACTTTTCTTTTTGGTCAATAAATTGTTGCAAATTCAAATTGTTATAATACTTGTTTCGTTCAAATATTTCAATTTTAACAACCTATCAACCAATTTTGAATTTGTACAACCAAAAAAATAAATTCACACAATAACTTATTTGCATTTTAAACAAAAACAAGTAGAACCTAGAACAATCTATAGAATCTTGATTTGTTATCCCAAATTCATCTTGAGATGGTCACCAAATGGTAAATGCTAATCTTCTTCTATTTCTCTAATTTTTATTTCTATATTTTAACATATTGCCATCAAAACTATCAATATTTATAATAAAAATATTTTATTAAAAAAATATGAAATTGATTAAAATTCCATATCTATATTAAAATAATTTTTGTAATGAAATGAAAAAAATTCAAAAGAACTTAGAAATGAGAAATAAAATAAGAATCAAATACTAAGAACAATCACATTTATTTTTAGATTGAAGTATATTTTTTCCTAGCTCTATAATGAATTGCTTTCCAAAGAAAACTACAACAACATTTAATGATTCAAAAGTAAAATTTATTTCTAGACATTTCTTAGTTTCTTGCCATAAGATCAATTCAAACTATCTTTCCTTTTGTTTTAATTAGTTTAGCACCAATTTTCTTTATAATGACAACATAATTCTACCCTTAACAATAGGCTTTGGCTACTTATTTTTTTAGGTTTACTCACCTAACCTAGGTAATAGGTAGATAGGTAAACCTAGGGTACCTACATAGTTTAGGTAGTAGTTAATTCATTTGGTTGAATAACTAGCATAAGATGTCGAATTTGACTAAAAAATTATTGGTCATTTTGACTAAACCTATCATTTTGTTCAACTTGACTAGATGTCCCATTTGTTCAGAATCCATTTGTCATTTTGACCAAGGTGGTTATTAATTGTTCAACTTGATTGAATATTTAATTTGATAAATAATCAAATAGGTCATTCTAGTCAATTTCATTAACAAAATAATAATAATGAACCTTTAGTCAAAATGGATGTGTTCATTAATCAAATTAAATAAGGTGGTCAAGTTGGACAATTAAAAAAAACATGAATTGTAATAGTGACTACATCCACTACTTTTTCCAAAGTTTTATTTGTCCATCTTCCTCGTTGGGTTGGGGTAAGAACTTTGTTTCTTCTTATTAATTTGCTTATTTTTGTTACAATTTTAGGTGCGTAATGTTTTTTTTATTTGTTGTTTTTTCTTTGAATCCATTTTGTTACATATGTGGTATATTAAACATCATGTCATTCCTTTGCTTCCTAGCCCTAATTTCCAACAACTTGATGATGTATATCAAGATTTATATAAAGTATGATTCATCACAAATTTAACATTTCATGAGTTAATAATGGAAATCGTGATATCATGAATTGAAAATACATATGACACAAATATTTATAGGAAGATGTGAAATTCATGTGACATTTGTTCATTGATAGGTTCGTATTTCTTTCATCCAAACATTTATCTATGTGTCAAAAGTGTTTTCAATACATGATATTCATGTGTAAAATGTACAAAATCATGAATGAACAGATTTAACATGATTTTCATTATTAATTTTTTGCAAACTAAATTTGTGATTCAAAGTTTAACCTTTTATAATTGTTTTAAGGTTTCCAAAGTTTCATTAAGAAAAAATATTGTGTAGGAATTTACAAAGTCATCCCAAATAAAGTTGACATTTATATTTAATGTGCAAGCTATAGGTTTGAAACTCAAATTTCAATTGGTTATAATATGAAAAAATGTGTTAGAATCAATTTTACCTAAACTTTTTGCTACACTTGGGACTTTAGGTGCTTGAGTCCATTATAACATAAATACTTGTACTTTTTTTTGGTAAAGTTTACGTACATAAGTATTTTCCATTTCTTTAGTTGACGATTATTCAAATTAATCTAATAAATGACCTTGTATTTCATAATCTTGTGAGTTGACTTTTATTTCGACATGTTTTTCCTCTTCCCTGGATTGTTCACCTACATGATTTGTCAACACTTTAGCTTTAAGACATAAATTCTAAAAACCATTGAAACTTGTTTAACATAGCCTGTGACTGTTTTGGCATTTTTGAAACAATGATATGGGAGCTTGAGAAGTTTGAGAATTTATTCAAGCGGATTTTTTTTTGCTTTAACTTGTAATTTAAATGCATGGTTTTGGTGGGAATCCAACATTGTGCTTGCAATGGGGGAAGTTTCATGTTGTTTTAGGTCAATAATGTGTTTTGTGTTCAAATGTAAAATTGTTATACATTGAATTCTAAAATGTTGTTTGTTCAATCAAAATATTGTTTGTATCACAGAACCTTAAATCTTGTAATCCTACATGAAATCACCACATTACCAAACAAATCTTTTGGTGGATTAAAGTAGGCTAATGATTTAATGTGTAATTTTACACCCTATACCAAACAACATTATGTCCTTGGTTATAATTTTGATAAAATTGTGATACTTTACTCTATTGACCAAACACTTGGATACTAAGCGTGGGCAATAATTTTCTTAAAGAAGTGCAAGGACCTATTCCTATAACCAAACATATATTTATTTTAATTGGGGTACAAATAGCACCCAAGTGTTCTAAATTTATCCCATGACCAAACACAAAACAAAAGGTCTGAGTTTGAGTTATAAAAAAACTAGACACAAAATTCTCACAAGACACATTCGTTCCTAATGAATATACAAATTGATGATTTGCACCTCACTTTTGAGTTTTAAAAGGCTGAGTTAAAGAAAAGAGAGAAATTCACCCTGATTATTGTTGTCGTTGAACTCTCAAAAATCCCAAAATCTCTTACATTCCTTTGTGAAGGTCCCAAGTTTTTCTTTAGTTTCAACAGGTGAAAGACCAATGAAGGTGCAGAAGTCACTCCCCACGTGTCCCAATAAAAACTCTATAGATAAAACACGGCAACTCGGTTTTCAGTTTTTTAAAAGTTTTGCATTGGTTGGGTGGGGCGTGCAGCAGTAGTTTGGGGGTTGATTCCTCAAAAGGGGTTTCGATTTTCAAGGAAAATTCCCATGCCATCGGGCCCCACAATCCATCGTTGATTCTCTATTGGGAAGTTCTAGAGCTGAACAACCTGATTTCAAACACGCAAAGGAATTTTCCACCGAAAATGGCCCAATTTTTGTCAAATTTTGAAATTAACAATTTTATTGTTTTAAAAAAATAATAGGTTCAAGTAAGAAGTTAACCTTATATATGTACAAGGATACTTGAAAATTGAAAAAAATCTGTTTTATAGCCAAAATTGGCTAAATCTTCATGAACTCAATTTTGGCTACATAAAGAAACTGGAACAAAAAACACTCCACCCCATCTCCCTCAGCATCATGTTGTGCTTTATGTCTTAGGGTTCATTTATGCACCTAGTTGTGTGCCTTGTATTCAGTTTCACAATCTTCGTTTTCGCAGAACTACAAAATCTTGAATTTGCTGCTTGCTGTGCTCCTGTTGTTTGCTTTGTGTCGCCTCGCTTCTCTACTGTTGCCTTGTCTCGAAACTTCAGAGCGGATAGAGACTCTTGCTGCATGATCCTTACGACTTGTAGGCCTACATGTATGAGTGAAATCGAGTGAAATCGTCAATCGACACTAGTTTCACACTACTGCAAAATCACTCGGGGTTGGGGGGGAGATATATATGCGTTGAACCGGCGGACAACACATTCCGCAATCGCAACATCAACGTAAGTACTCAGCCTGGTAAGAAAGCGAGGAATCTCCTGAACGTCTTTCTTCAATTCAGGTTCGTCTAGGGTTTAGCGTGTATGGAAATTTAGATTTTCTGATATGTTAGGAAGCGTTTGAGGAGTACTTTAGAGAGATCCCTCGCGGCTAACGCGAGCAATTAATTTAGCTCACGATGTGGATTCTTTCTAGTGTCGGATCATACTGTCAATCTATACAACTATCTGACCTGTTCTTAAACTCGAAAGAATCGTTCATTGTTGTTTCTTATTTTGTCTATTCGGTGATGAAAGATTAATATTCGTTATTCTTTCGAACACATGACTTGGGCGAGAGGCACCCTAGCCTACAGTGTCTGGGTGGTCGCAAGAGACTCATGCGATGTTGAATCTAGCTAAGAGTATTTCAAGTATGAACAAGATTCTAAACTCTATCGTGGCTGTCCACAGCATTGAGTTTGATTCTTTCACACAGCCTGCATGTCGCTTGGATGCACGCAATCACTTGCGAGGCCTGAGACGGCATGCTACTGTGCTTGAGGAAAGGAGACTCTGTGTTCTGAAGTTTTTTCTTGTTTTTCCTTTTCTGGAGGTTGTGGGGAGAGAATCGACAGAAGCTGTTTGATCTTGACTATTTCCATAATGCCAAAATGACGCTATGCAATATGAATGCCAAACTACAAACAGAATGGCACGTGTTGCAGCAATATAAAGTGTATGATAAAGCCCTAGGGCATTCTAGACAATATTCATTTTCAGAAACAAATGACCCATATACTTAGATCACAAAGCATGAGAGGGGCATGGTTTTTACTCCTACTGCTTAAGAGTGGAAGTGATATAGGCTTAATATCCTTCCCAGACAGAAGTATAGGGCAATTCCCAAAATAAGGGGCTTAGGACAAGGCAGCAGCTAAGTCTGGCCTTGCAAATTTTGGGAATGTCACCTGGACCCAAGGGTTTATAGTAGAGAACAAATGGGCTCGATCACTAAGCTGAATTTATTATGAAGTTAAACATATGTGAATCATAAGGCTTTAGGGGGAAGGTTCTTACATCTGTACTTCTAAACAGTGGGTCACAGATCTTACACCTTTTACAACTAACAATAATTTTCTTGGCCCTCTTAAGGAGTAGCCATTCGATCAGTCCACTTTTCTGGGACGGATATTCATGGATGTAAGGTATTGCCCTCCAAAATATGCTATGAAAATTCTCCTAACTAGTCCTTTACTTATAATGACATATTTTATTTGACTTTCTAGATTATTTTGAAAAAAATCTTGTTTCTCCAGTTTGAGGCTTAATCCCATGAACCCCCTTGAGGGAGTTCATAGAATGTTGTAACCCACTTTCCAGACTAGCAGAGGGGTTCACAGACTGTAACCACTCTCACGATTGGCATAGTGAGTTAATGTCCTTTTTCTTGTTGTGGCACTTAGTACACTTGATTAATCTGTGACATTTATTACACTTATGTCGAATTATAAAATAATTTAAATATATGTCACATTCAACATCTCATATTTTATATTGTAGTGGATTAAACCACAAAGTTTGCCTCACACATCAGCTATAAAATAATTTAAATATATGCCACAATAGACATCTTGTATTTTATATTGTAGTGGATTAAACCACAAAGTTTACCTCAAGCATGAACTATGGCCTATTATATTGGAACAATCCATTTTCAGTTGTAGTGGTACTTCTACTAGATCATTCATTAGTGGAAGTACAAACTTGCTACAAAATTTAAATACTTATAAGTTACTACCCCTTAGTTTAAATCTTCATAATAACAAAAGATTCAGACCTCTGTTTACCATTCCTCATCCTTAGTACCCTATTAGTTCCAATATCTACTTCTATTATTGATTTCATACAAGCGTGATGTCTATTGAAACTACTAGTGTGATTTTTCAACCAATTGTTGGGTCTTAATCACCCAGGTGAATATATTGAATCTGATCCCCCACTTGTGAACGCGAACAACAGAGCCTCAATTTGATAGAAAATGGACGCTTATATCTAGATTGGTTTCCGTAGGATGTACATCACAATTCTCTGTAAAAGGTCTTTCAAAGCAATTGATGTCTGATACCATGTGCTGTCGGTTCTTTTCCTTAATTCCATCTGGAACCAGTATGTCCAAACACAAACGGAAGCATGATTCAACTACCGATGACGACAATCGGTAAAAATTTGCAAACTTCACTACTTGCATCGAGAAAAAGAGGAATCTTACAATAGGATGTTTCCATGGATTGTCTGACTGAGCCTACTCGGGTGGGCATACAGGGCAAGGTTCACGCAGCAACGGTTACGTAGGCAGAGTGGGATGGCTGAAGAGAGAATGATGCCTCAAGAAAAATGGCGGCCTGTGAGAACCTTTTCCCAAACTCTTGTGTTAATTCGGACTGTTATTTCTCCTGAAATTTTCAAAACATGACAGTGCCACTTTCTTGCCATTCACAACAGAGTCCAATCCGAGAATTGTCATCCTTATGTATATCATGGTCCGAACAAAAATGGACGTAAAGGTAACAGAGGTTTTAATCCTTAATTTTAGATAAATAGAACATGTACATGCTATGCTTACTTAAAATGTGATGGGCTTTTGGGTTCAATAACTTGTTAAGACATCTAGTGAAGTGAGCAGCTCAGGCGATTATACCTGTTATGCAAGTGGTCTACCTCTTAGAGAGAAGATTCACAGAATTCTTTTTGGCTGGGATTTCACACGCTCATGATCACGCGTCTAGTCTGAAGTAAGCTAGTGCCCACATGGTATTAAGACACATAAACCTATCTTAAAAGGACTAGAGTGGTAATTCTACACATGAACCAGTTTTGGTATGAACATCAGAAGTCTTTCCTCCTGGATCTGAAGAGCAATTCTCAGGGTTCTGCAACTGTTTATTTTCGCATCCTGCAGGTATATGGAGAGCCTTCTGGTCCCTCATTCCGAGAACCTGTTTCGGACTGGTATAATTTCTGAAATTCTTTGCAATGTGGTGTTCTTGTAGTGTTCACCTGCTAGCACTGGAACGCAGATAGCTGTGGCCCTGTGATGTTGTTATAGGGTGCTTCCTCAAGGATTGTTTGACTTGAGGGAGTTCATAGAATGGTGTAACCCAGTCTCCAGACTAGGAGAGGGGGTTCACAGACCGTAACCCACTCTCATGATTGGCATAGTGAGTTAATGTCCTTTTTCTTGTTGTGGCACTTAGTACACTTGGATTCATTTGTGACATTTATTACACTGTTGTCAAATTATAAAATAATTTTAATATATGTCACAATATAAACTTCTCGTATTTTATACTGTAGTGGATTAAACCACAAAGTTTACCTCACATATGAGCTATGGCGTACTACATTGGAAAAATAAATTTTCAGTTGAAGTGATCATCTTCTCCCAGTGGAATACGAAATGGTTGTATGCCTGAAATGCTGTAAGATCAGGGTTGTAAACATTTGCAAACTTTACTATTTGCGTCGATAAGAAGAGAAATCTTACAATAGGATGCTTCCTTGGATTGTCTGACTGAGCCTACTGCGGTGGTCATACAGGGTAACGTCACCTTTGCTGGAGATGAGTATGATTATTGCTCGGGAGGTGAGAACCTATGTCCAAACTCTTGTGTTAAATAGGGCTGTTATTTCCATCTTTGATGCAGGAGTTTTGTAAGTTCAGCAAGATCAGTGCTGTCCAATGGCTTGAGGAGGTGAGTACCTATATCCAAACTCGTGTTAATTAGGACTATTATTTCTAATGAAATTTCAAAACATGACAGTGCCACTTTCCTCCCATTCAAAACAGAGTCCAATCCGAGAAATGTCATTCTTCTGTATATCATGGTCACAACACAAATGGGTGTAAAGGTAACAGAGGTTTTAGTTCTTATTTTTAGATAAATAGGACCTGTACATGCTATCTTACTTAAAATGTGATGGGTTTTGGGTTTAATAACTGGTTATGACATCTAGTGAAGTGGGTAGCTCAGGTGATTTATACGTCTTAGG
>Ga0116228_10006975_pt1 | contig 10107 bp, 7 predicted proteins | sample S1TSphfallax_2_FD_89694 | JGI IMG/M metagenome (GOLD analysis project Ga0116228, IMG submission 89694) | Host-associated microbial communities from peat moss isolated from Minnesota, USA - S1T2_Fc - Sphagnum fallax MG | ecosystem: Host-associated > Plants > Peat moss > Unclassified | place: USA...
AAAAAAAATTACAAGATTACTTTTTAATTCATCTAGTCTTGTACTTTCCTACCTACTTGCCTAGCTACATAAGTAAGTAGGTCCTATTTTTCTACCTACCCATGTAGGTAGGTAAATAAGTAGGTATGTAGTGTAGGTATGTCAATCATAGGACCTACCAACCTACCTACATGTGGCTATGTATACTTAATTATTAAATTGCATTATTTATTCATATTATTTTGCAAACAAATTTAATATCCCATGTCACAAAAAAATTATTAGGCCACGTGTCATAATATTGAACCATCAATAATCATAATAAACAATGGAGATCAATAGTTCAAAAAAAAATTAAATAAAAAAATCTTCATAATGCCACATGTCAAGTTTTAATGGATTGATGAAAAATGCTAGCTTTATGGCTATAGTTGAAATGGAATTGCATAGTAGTTGAAAATGAATGGTTTCAACATAATTGCAGTTGAGTTGCACTATATATATGGTGAGTTGTAACTTTGCATTTTATACAACTTGTCTAATAACACTCACAATGTAGAAATACAGTGAGTTGCAAATGGTCATTGCAATTCAAAAACTAAGTTGCAAAGCTAGTTGCAAAACACCTTTTTTTTCATAGTGCATGTATTTGTATTGCATATGTGATATTCACTTAGTAAGTACAATCATGCCCACAATATTAATTGATGCAAATATTATAGTTCAAACAATATTAAAACCAAAGGTAATAATGGAAATGAGACATTATTTTTGGATATGTCATTTGCAATATCTATGTCCACATTGACATATATAAAAATGGTTTAACACATGTATTACATGCATGTTTAATTTGATGGTCCTTAACAATGTGCAATACCACAAACATAGGGTTTATTGAAAAAGTGCATCATGCATGTTATATTATAACCAAGGCAACCAATTAGAAAAAACTCAAAATGGAAATACATATGTTCTTGAAAATATATTATGCATCACAAAACATAGTAAAATTCTTATGATTGTATTAGTCATATGGATAATTATAACAATACCAATTACTTGGGTACACACACATGAATGTATGTGGCATCGAACTGGGGTTTTAAGAAACCATTTAACTAATAATGCAATATCTATGTTAGGTTATGTTGTTCATGACCATCATTCCACAAGTGTTGGGAAACATTATAACCATAAGGAATGACATGTATATTGTTAAGATGTTACAATACTTATGTTCATACCAAGGAACACATTAAAAATAATACATGAACACATGTTGATACGCAATGTCAATGCCAATGATCTACGTTTATTATTTGATGCTATATCCATGTTTAATATTATGTAAATGTGCAATACTTATGTTTGAATTTTTTAAACAATAGTGATTAATTGTTCTTACTAAACTTATAATAGTAGGTCCAAAAGTAATTGTGGAATGTTTCCCTTTAAAAGTCTTCCACTCTAATCATCATTAGTTTATCCCTTGTGTGGTGCACAAATTCATCCACATTTTCCTTGTATTTGATAAACTTGTACATGGTGTGCCACAAAACTTGGAACATTGCTTCCTTTTAATCCTTGACCTTTGGCATCTTGGACATGATCATTCTTTTCCAATTCTTGAAAACATGCCAAACACACAAAAACACCAACACATTTGTGTCCTCCCACACATGGTTATAAGATAAAAACAAATAATCATTAGTATAAATAAAATAACAAAAGAAAACTAGAAAGAGGAAAAAATAAAATATGAAAAGATTATAATTGAAATGAACGTTTTAAAAAAAAAGATATTAAAGCTAAGAATTATACTATATTGCATGATGTTGTTGAAGGATGTCATCCACAATGAAACATAATGGTTTTTGAGTGGGGTTTTCATTCACAATTTGTGCCTTCAATGGTAACAACCATTGAATCAAATTGACTTCCATTTATCAACTTGTGATAACCCATGCCATCGATAGATCTTGTTGATGATGATCAAACATCATGATTATGAACAAATGATACCTTTGGACATTGTTGCCAAAGGTAGGATCCATGAAAAATGTTCCATTGTGTATAAACTCCAACATCCAAACCACTTGCATTGGAGTTTGAATGAGAATAGTGACAGGAACATTCAACCCTTGATCTTCTTTTTGCTAGAAGAAAACATTATGTGGGTTGTCCACTACCCACAATGGACACTTGTCATATCATTGTTGTGTTGCTTCCAAGTTCCCCTTCTCATTTTGTTCTCGTAATATTGAATGGATTTCATGTCCAAATGATCATCTCTTGAAGCCTTGATTCCAAGAGCTTGTGCATTGAACCACACTTTCTTGTGGTCTTCATAAATTTGTCTTGTGTTAAGACCCATATCCAATCTCTCCTCAACCCATTCCTTAAGATACTTGAAAATACATGGAGTTTGAAGGGACCTACATGAAATTGATTTAGATCCAGTGTTTCATGGGCTGGTGTGCCATCTTCACGCGTGTGGTCCATGTGGCACCATGCAATCTCTGCAACATTTGAAGATTTCAACAACATCTTCACTGAAAATTTTGCAATGCAACCTTGTTTTTAAATTTCCTATGCAATGGATCTTGTCGGTAATCCTCTAGACAAAAGTTGCATTGGTACTTACAAGCACACTAAAGCGATTAGACATTCACTTCATAAATTGAATGCACCATCAACTAATGTGCAATAATATGTCAATATTTACCAAGTATGATCCATATGACTATGGATATTTGGCCTTTACTTCTTTTCTAGTGGATCAAATTTGCTATATGATCCATTTGCAAGGTGCATCATTGTTGTTCATAAATATAAAATCATAAAGACAAAACTAGAAAAATGTTAGTGATGAGTCTCACTATGTTTGACAATAATTAAAAGAGGATAATAAATAAGAAGGAGAATTTAAGAGAGTGGATAAATATTTGGAATAGGTTTCATAAGAAGAGGATCCAAAACAAAAATAAATAGTGGGGGTTCCCTTCCCCATTACTCCAAAGGGGGTGGAGAGCTTCACCCACTTACCTCCCATCCACCATGTGGGAATAACTTTCCAACATGATGGTCAATTAACACTATCTAACTTGAAGTATTGCATTATATGGGTTGAAATTTCTCACACTAAATAAAATGTTAAAAACTTCAAGTTTTGCCATCAAATAGTTGAATTTTTATTTTGTAGGGTTTGAAATTTTGTGAATCTATTGGCATTTTAAGTATCATCGATTAAATGTTTTTTACATGTAAGGATTGAAAGTTTGCACAAACTGAATTGAATTTCACATATTGCTTTTTTTGGGGGGGTAAGGCTTGAAAGCACCTAATTGAATATCACGGCATTTTGCACAAAAAATAATTTTGTGGTTTGAAATTTTGTATCCTCTTGTCCAAATCTCAAGCGATCAAGAATAAATTGTGAGAGCTAGAAAATTTTGCATTTCGGGGATTAAGCAATGAGCAACCCATTTAAGCCTTGAAATTTTGCATTCCAAACAACAACCTATTGGGCTTTAAAGTTCAGATTACTGACCACACACACCACTCCCCCTCTCCCCTACCCCACAAAATTTGTTCTAGAGGCAGAAACTTCACCACATATCCAGTATTAAATACCCACAACTGGACAATTCAATTCTTCACTCAGCCACATTTTGGTACTTTGTTGGGCCACTTTTTGGGATCGTCTTTCAAGGTCTCATGGCCCAGGGGTGGAATGTTAGAGGGTTAAAAAGCCATATTCACTGGAATGCTTTAATCAGCACTCTTGTGGGACTTAATTTTCTGCCACTTTATGGACAGTCTTTTCAGTACAAGGAGGATCTTCAGGAGTCTATGTTGCACAAAGACAAACGAAGGTCTTCATGTCTCAAGCATCCGAACTCCCGTTCTGGGCAATGAAATCCTGACTACATTGCAAGGTCCACTGAAAGATGCCATGAAGGACTCACATGTGTAAGGCTGTAAAAGACATGCCTACCTTTTCAGAAGGTTTAGTTTCTCTCTTCAATGACAGAATCAGCAGTGGCAGCTGATTTTGTCAATGATCCTTTTACACCAGTGAGCACACCCCTAGGGCAAATTATGGCTGCATCATCCATATGTCTCAGCTTCCAGGGATTGCCCTGGGAACTCGCTAGGAAGCAGTACATAATATCCGTCTCTCTCCGACAGACAGCCAATTCACAGACATGAATTTAATGCATTTGCAAAAACAAGATTTACCTACTTGCCTGATACATATACCAGCAGCAACCTGGGTAGTGACTATTAGAATTACTGACTCATGTCATGTCATGAAGAAAACATTTAGGCAATAGGGGTCATCTATTTTATGAGGGAAGATGCATTTTATCAATCATGATTGTTGGCAAGTATAGTGCCAAATCTTGCAAAAATTTTGGAATTTCTGTGACCAAAGGACCTCTATACCATGCATGACAAACAAAAGAGAGAGAGAGAGAGAGAGAACAGGCTGGCTCCTTACACACATGCACACACTGCATGGACCTTCTTACCATGCATACAGAACAAAGAAATCTGAACATTAGCATCTATCTATTGATCTATATATGAGAACACAAAACTACTGTAAAGGGAGGGGGAGAATCATCTGACCTAGTATGTAGAGAGAGCTCTCATGAATGTGGAGGAAAGAAAAACTGAATGCCCTGTCCTACTGTCATCTTGTCGACCAAGCTGCTGCTGCTGCTGCTATGTCCATGGTTGTTGATGAGACTCCTGCCATCTGCCCTTCTGTTCTCTGCATCCCTTGTGTCCCTACTCACAATGTCTGCACCAGGACTATTATACACTGAGCTACTTGTAGAACTTGGCGAGCCGACTATTGGAGAACCATTTACCATAATATGTGGATTTATGAACCTTTGCTGCAATCTTGTGTCTGTTGTGGGACCTATGTACTGTCCAGCAGAATCTGAAACTCCATATCCTGTTCTTGAAACAAGGCCTCCTCCAGTGTTGCTGCACACACCCCCCACCCAATGGACACTTTCAGTCAGTCTCCAGAATCTTCACTGTGGTAGAACATGTTCCTGTCATGGCTAGTCATGTGCTGGAAAGATCCAAGGTGCAAATAGTAGTCACACTGCACATAGATGATTGAAAATGTACAAAGTTTGCACAGACTTTTACAATGGCAATCTTCCACACCCAATGGTTCCTACAATTCTTGCAGGGAGACTATTTCATGTATGACTTATTTCTGCATGATCAATCTCACCTGTATTCATTGGCTGTGAGAAAGGGACTGGTGCCCTTCTTCACACCCAAGCCTTGAATGTTCAGCTTGGCTATCTGCAATGCTCGCAAAACGTCATTCACATTGCTACTTGCTTGACCTAGTGATGCCTGAGGTTTACGAATATCCTTCTTTGGAGTGTCCTGGCTGAGGTAGCTGAGGCTGAGAGGTGGGGCAGCCTTTGCATGAATTGTGTTATCTGGCATTCCTCCATTATCTTCAGCCTGCACATGATGAGGATACCCTGAGCTCTGGCATACCTGGAGAACACTTTCTGAGTATGTGGACAGCAGAATGTTTACATGTAAAAGTGTGCAAGTTTCGACCTAGTTCTCAATTGACTGACAATATCTGTCTGTTGGTGTAAATTGCACCTAACCTGTCTGTTGTTTTCAGTGTCTTGTTGGTATTGAAAGCCCATTTCACTGAAATCTTGCTTCTCTCTGTAATGCAAGTCTTCGTCACCTTTCCAGCCATTATTATCTGCTTGTGGTCTTGGTTTACTTCCATGAGTTCCCTCTCGTATGCCACTTCTGGATATGCCTTCTCTTCGCCTGCGATTCTTCTCCCTTCCCCTTTCACTGTCCCTCAAGGGGTAACCAGAGGAAAGATCAGCCCTTGAAAGATCAGCCCTTGAATGGCCTCCATTGGAGCTGACAGATGGACTAACAGGCTCTCCTCTGTCCTTCTGCACCTGAAGCTGACCCTGACCTAGTTCTTCACCAGAAGCATCTCCGATTCGGTGAACATCTTCTGAGAGTCTAACTTGGGAAACCCCTTGAGGATTCTGCACCTCTTCCACATCCACGAGTTCTCTTCCACTGTAAGACACAACATCCTCATGAAATCTCCTCTCATGGGAGGTAGCCTGTGGATAGTTCAAATCACTTGGCTCTTTCTCCAGCTGTCTACCATGGCCTTTGGATCTGGCAAACCTAGTGCCTGAGGATCCGTGAGTGGGGTCTATTGACTTCTCTAATCCTGACTCTTGCAGCCCTAACCATGTGTCCTCATCTCCATCCTTAGCCTCAAGTTGAACGTTTGCTGACACTGGTATGTCCACTCTCTCTAATATCATGGAAGGAGAGTCTGAATGCATATACAAAGCATCAACATGAGGGTGCAAGTCCACTTTCTCACTGTCAGCTTCATGGCTCATTAGTAGATCATGCAAGGGTGCAGCGTCTGGTATGTCTATTGTTGTCTCTGTCAGAGCTCCATGCTGAGAAGTTAGCTGTGGCCCAGAAGGTGGGGTTCCAGCCTCACTACTGGTACGACTTGAATGTCCTTCCTTTCTGGACTTGCATTTTCCAACCTATCAGGAGAAAAAATTACAGCTTGATGAAAACATGAGACATGAGGAAGGAAAAATTCAGACTTCCTACTCTGATCAAAATGTAGACTAGAAGCAGGTACATGGGAGGGACCTTCAGCCTGTCCAGCTTCTGTTGAGCATAGTAATTCTGCTCCCATTCTCGCTGCAGACTCTCCTGAGCCTCATATCGTTCTATTAGCTCTGCCACCTTCTTGGCCTCAGAGTCTGTCTTCAGCTGTAGATCTGCACCCAACACATGACCACATTCTTTGTGTACTGCATATTGACAAAGCACTATTAGCAACTTTTCATGCATTTCAACACAGCCTAACTCTCCACTGCAATGAATAGCTTATGTGTTGCATCAAGTTACCTGTTGTCTGCATCCTGCTATCATTGGCATCCAACCTCTGAGGGCCTGCATCTTTCGGCTGCAAAACCTCAGCTGATGAGAGCAAGAGTGACCTATCTTCTGTGCCCTCTGAAGACTCTCCATCTTGGTTCCTAGCAATGCTTCGATCTTGTTCTGTGTCAACTTCAGATATTGGTCCATCCATGCTTGCCTCTGACTTGCCACTGCCACTATTCTGCAGGTTAGAATTTTTGAAGGTTTCTGGAATGATATCTTGTAGGATTGCAGGTAACTGTCCCATCCAATTTGGAAGCTCCTCTTGACTTTGATACTCTGCAAGGACTGCTAACTCCTCTGTGATCTGATGCCACACGTTACGCAACCGTTCCTCCCTTCCAGATCTGTAGCCATTTCACTCTGTACATTAGAAAACATGAGCCAACAAGGATGCAAACAAGATTGTCACATGAGCTGCTTATGTGGCCCCACCTTGTTTCTTGCCAATTTGTCTCAGGCTGTGATGTCTTCAGTCCTGTCCCAGGAGTGGACGTCACATCAGATTCATCACTGGTGGAAAAATCTTGCACTGACTTTGAGTTGCTCATAGCCTTCTCTGTCTTCTCATCAACATCCCCAGGTTGCAGCAAAGATTCCCAATGAATCTGATTGGACGCCTCTGCTGCATCTGTTCCCTGTTGCTCAACAACAGAAGGCTCCACTAGGTCTTTTTGATCCTCTGCTCCCCTTTGAGCCTCTTCTCCAACATTTAAAGTTTGTGTGGCATCTGAAACTTCTGTTGAACTCCGAGTCATGAGAACTTCCTCCCTTTTCACTTTCAGTTTCAAGAGAGCTTCTTGTTCAGCTGCTTCAGCTTTTTTACGCAGTAGAGTTTCCTGCTCCAACTTTCTCTCCAATTCAACCACCTGGGATGAAAAGATTTAGTGAAAAAAATGCAGCAAAACTGGCCCACAGATGAGAACAGCAAAAGCATGCAGCCTCATGTTGACAGGATTTGTTGATCAGTTTGAATCAAAAACCTTACTTTCTTTGTAATCTGTTGCACATGCTCTTTAGCAGCCTTAGAAGCTGCTCGCTCAGCTAAAAGCCTTGCTCTTAGAAAGTCAACTGTCGTGACAGATGTTTCATCCCCTGCTGAAACCTTCCTGCACACAGAAGCCAAGCTTGAGCTAAACCTTCAGAATTTAAACTGGTTAGAAAGGAGGTCAAACTAGAGCCTAGTTGTCAAAAACAAACTCTCTCCAGGCCGCCTACCACTTTCCAGACCAAGACATGGATGTAATGCATCAATCATAGATGCATTGACCTCACCTCTCGAGTCCAGAAGCATCTCCACCACTGCTCTGCTCTATGGCTTGCTCCCCATTTGCTGGTATTGTTCCAACACTACCTTTGGCCTGCAGGTCAACACTTTGGTCCCCACCTGTCAACACCATAGGTGGCTGCTGCTCTTCTATGACTTCCTCAGGCTGAAAAGCAACTGATTTGGTCACCACATCCCTGTTGCCTTTCTGTGCCTCTTTCCCATCATCATCTCTTTGGATGGATTTCCACTTCAATGGTGTTAGGGGGCTCAGTGCTGTTGTAACTGGTAATCTCGGCACACCTAAGGGACCACTCAAGTTGTTGTCCTTCTCATGCTCAGATAGTGTCCTGGACTTCCTGCAGTCAAAGAAATCAAACTAATCTTAGATGCCAAAGATGTAAATTCATTCACCACTACATCACAGCCTTTCGACAGCACTTGTAGGATTAGTGTTTCCCTCATTACCATGAGAAGAAACTTACAGATTAATGTGAGATAAACCAAAGCAGTACTGCTGTGGAGCATAAGCTTAAGGAACAAGCTCTCTCTTTGGAAACATGGCCCTACAGACAAGAATCAACATTCATGTGAAAACTCTAGAGCACCAATTCTCTGCTGGCCTATGATACCAAAGAATGCATCAAATCTTCCAAAACTCCCAAAACAAGGACTGTTGGTGCCTTACCACATGTCGACAACAGCAAGATTAACAATCCACCCACAATATTGCAGTATCTCTGAAAGTATGACCGAGAGAGATTGCAGGATTACTGAAGCAAAGAATCTCCAAAGTGAGAATGTGTGAGCTCCTTCATGAAACTGTGTACACAATGCAATTCTGTTGCAAAATCTGGTTGTACATTTTACTGTCTTCAAAGCTTGAAATAAAAGGGCAATGTTTGACCGAAAAGGGTTTGTTACGGACAGAAATCGGAAGCAATACTGAGCCCAGGCTATGGTCTAAATTTGTAAGAAACAAGAGCAAGTTGGGAAGAAGTATGGCGAAGAAGAGCAAAGGATTTGATGGAAGTTTGAAGGATCTGTTTTCAAGCCTCTGTGCATATGATACCAGTGGATCTTATGAGATGACGACGATCCAGGAAGCGTCTATCAACTGTGTACTAGTACCTCGCAAACCTGCCTCTGGTGTGAAGAAGAAGAAGAAGAACACGAGAGGACTGCTATTGAGAACTAGTGCACTAGTGCGAAGCAAACTCCTCACAAGTTGCAGGAGTTGTTGATCTTCTAGGAACAGCAAGTGGAACAACAATGCGAGAAAGGAGAAACATCAGGGGAGGCGTTGAAGCAGTGAGGAAAAAAAAAACAAAGCTCTAACCTCATGGATAGCTGCCGAGAGGCAGAGAATTTGTCCCCGCCGCCCGTTGGTTCTTGTTGCTCGTCGCCAGGCTCTTCCTTGGAGGAGGAACCGCTGCTACAACTCAATGCATCAGCAACAGACATCACTTCTACCTCTCTAATGGCAGATTCATCAGGCCATCGCAACCAAAACCCCGGCCACGAAAGAATCCTCTACTGTTCTCATAACAGCTGCCATCCGTATCCTTTCTCACTTTCCATTTTTCTCTTCTCTGTCTCTCTTTCACGTTTTTCTCCCCCTTCTCTTCTGTTTTCTTCTTCTCTTTAATAATCCCTTCTCCTCAACTGTCGCTCTGTCAAGAGCACAAACTCACCGTAACACAATGCTTGAAACAAAGCGGCAGTTGGTTTCAGAGAAGTGCAAATTGCGGATTGCTTTCGAGCTACAAAAAAACTGTACAAATGGAATCAGTGAATTGTTGTTGTCTATTGTTTTGCCGTTGCCAGGTGCATCTTCATCTCCTCCTCCTCCTCCTCCT
>Ga0116228_10006976_pt1 | contig 10107 bp, 8 predicted proteins | sample S1TSphfallax_2_FD_89694 | JGI IMG/M metagenome (GOLD analysis project Ga0116228, IMG submission 89694) | Host-associated microbial communities from peat moss isolated from Minnesota, USA - S1T2_Fc - Sphagnum fallax MG | ecosystem: Host-associated > Plants > Peat moss > Unclassified | place: USA...
CCAGTCCCTCGGCCTCGTCGGCGTTGACCTGCTGCAGCCCGATGAGTACGCCGTGCCCGCGCGCTATGGACTGCGCTGCACCATGGCCTATGGCGGAGGCGGAGACATCAAGAGCGCGCTCAACCGCGTCGAAAACCACGCCGCCATTGAAGCCGCATTCCGCACCAACATTCCGCTGGCAGCCAAGGCAAACGTGCCGAATATCATTACGTTTTCCGGCAACCGTATGGGCATGTCGGATGCCGAGGGTGCAAAGAACTGCATCGCCGGTCTCAACCGCCTCAAATCCATTGCCGAAGACAACAACGTCACCATCTGCATGGAGTTGCTCAACAGCAAGGTCAACCACCCCGACTACATGTGCGACCACACTGCCTGGGGCGTCGAAGTGGTGTCAGCCGTAAACTCGCCGCACGTGAAACTGCTCTACGACATCTACCATATGCAGATCATGGAGGGAGACCTGATCGCGACCATCCGCGCCAACATCCAGTGGCTCGGCCACTTCCACACCGGCGGCGTGCCGGGTCGCCACGAACTCAACGACCAGCAGGAAGTCCAGTGGGACGCCGTGATGCGCGGGATCGCCGACGCCGGCTTCCAGGGCTTCGTGGCGCATGAATTCATCCCCACCGGAGACCCCGTGGCGAGCCTGCGGCAGGCGGTGGAAAGGTGCACCGTTTAAGCCTCCTGTGCACGGCTGCTTTTTTACAGGTAGAAAAGTCGCGGGCGTCTTTGCCCTGCCAACACCTCTCCAACGAAGGTCACTTGCAAACCAGCCGATGCTTCGCTAGCATCCACTTCAGAGATCGGCCTGCAAAGCAGGTTTGGTGATCTACGCCGGTTGAACCTTTAATCATTGAACAAGGGACTCGACTCGAATAATCGACTCTGTGTGCAGCGTCCGCCAGTCCGGAATGCCTAACGAGTCGCGGAGAGTTCCGCCGTCTTAGGACGGGTTCACCGGCGCTTCACTGCACGGCCCCGTGGGTCGATCTTGTTTCTCTTTCCCTCGCCTCTCCGTGTACCCCCGCCTCTTCACCTTCGGCCATATCACCATCCCCACCTACGGCGCACTCATCGCCTGCGCGGTCATCGTCGCCCTGCTCCTTGCCCTCGAGCTCGCCCGCCGCACCGGCCTGGACCCCAACCGCATCTGGACGCTCGGCCTGCTCGCCATCGGTTCCGCCATCGTCGGCTCAAAGCTGCTCCTCATCCTCGACAACTGGAGCATCCTCTCCTCCTCGCCGCAACTCCTGCTGAATCAGTCGACCCTGCAATCCGGCGGCGTCTTCCTCGGCGGCGTTGCCCTGGCTTTCGTTGTTTGCATCCCGTACGCCCTGCACGCCCGGCTCCCGCTTCTCCGCACCATGGATGCCATCGCCCCCGCTCTCGCCCTCGGCCAGGGCATTGGCCGCATTGGCTGCCTGGCCGCCGGCTGCTGTTATGGCCGTCCGACGAATGCGCATTGGGGACTGGTCTTTACCAGCCGCTTCGCTGCCCGCACGACGGGCGTCCCTCTCGGCGTTCCACTCTACCCGACGCAGATCTTTGAAAGCGCTGCCTCGCTGCTGATTTGCGCCGCGCTTCTTTTTTTGCTGTCGCGCCGTCATCGGGACGGCGAAGTCATGGCCGCGTGGTTGTTCCTCTACGGCATCGCCCGCTACTTCCTCGAGTTCTATCGCGGTGACGCCGGCCGAGGCTCGCTCTTCGCGGACGCCATCTCGGTCACCCAGCTCCTGGCAGTCTTCATGGTCCTCGCTGCCGGAGTACTCTGGAGTAGGGCCCGTCCATTGAAAACAGAACAGCTCGTGCATGCCGGCTGAAGTCGGCGAAACCATCGTCGTTGGACCGGAGTGGATTGGCCGCCGCCTCGACCAGTACCTCACCGAGCAGCTCGCCATCAGCCGCGCCCGCGTCCAGCTGCTGCTCGAGCAATCGGGCATCACGGTCGACGGCAAAGCAGCGAAGCCGTCTTTCAAGCTGCGTAGCGGCGAACACATTGCCATCCTCGCCGCGCCCGAACCGCCGCCCCTCCGCGCGACCCCGGAAGACATTCCCCTCGCATTCATCTACGAAGACGACGACCTCGCCGTCATCAACAAGCCCCCGGGCATGATGGTCCACGCCGGCGCCGGGAACTCCTCCGCCGGTTCCGACGAAATGCTCGACGATCCTCGCCAGAGCGGCACCCTCGTCAACGCCCTGCTGCACCACCTGCAGCAGATCTCGTCAGGAGGCGAAGGGGAAAACGGGCCCCTGCGCCCCGGCATCGTGCATCGCCTCGATAAGAACACCAGCGGCCTGATGCTCGTCGCCAAGAATGACGAAGCCCACGCTAAACTCAGCGACATGTTTGCCCGGCGTCAGGTCAAGAAGACCTATCTTGCCCTCGTCCACGGCACGCTCAAGCAGCCTTCCGGGACGATCAATACTCCCATCGCCCGCGATGCCGTGCGGCGCACCCGCATGACAACCCGACGCGAAGGCGGTCGACCGGCCATCTCCCACTACAAGGAACTGAAATTCATCGACGGCCCCTACGGCAAGTTCACGCTGGCCGAGGTCCGTATTGAGACGGGTCGCACCCACCAGATCCGCGTCCACATGGCCTCGATCGGTCATCCGGTCGTCGGCGATACCCTCTACGGCGCGCAGGGCAGCATCCCTCTGCAGGCTACGCTCCACAAGAAAGGGAAGCGCCCAACCGCTGAGGAGCAGGCGCGCGTCTCCCTCGATCGCAACTTTCTCCACGCAGCGAAGCTCCAGCTCGCCCATCCTCGGACCGCAAAACCGCTCGCTTTTGAGGCGCCACTTCCTGCTGATCTCGTTACATTTATGGAGCGGCTCACGGCTCCATCCCTCTAAAGTTCCGGCACGGGCCGATAGAACCCCTTAAAATAAACGGAAATCAGTATGCAAACTCACTCCAGCGTCCGCTCTCTGCTTTTCGGACTCGCTTTCTCCCTTGGCCTGCTCAGCACCGCAAGCGCCCAGACCCAGCCGTCTGCTCCTCCGGCAAACACTGCCGCCCCTCAAACCACACCGCAAACAGCCCCGGCGAAAGCAGCCGACCAGGACGACGCCGGTTCCTACACTTTTAAAACCAGCGTCAGTGAAGTCAACCTCATCTTCACCGTCACCGACAAGCATGGGCGCTTTATCAACAATCTGCAGCCGAAGGACTTCGCCCTGCTCGATGACCAGAAGCCCCCTGCCCAGGTCTACAGTTTCAGCCAGCAGAGCAACCTGCCGCTCCGCGTCGGCCTGCTGATCGACACCAGTACTTCCATCCGGCTGCGCTTCAAATTCGAGCAGCAGGCCGCGACAGAATTCCTTCTCGAGGTGCTGCGTCCCAAGACCGACCGCGCCTTCATCATGGGCTTCGACTTCAAGCCCTATGTCACCGCAGACTACACCAACAATCCGGACGCCCTTGAAGCCGGCATCAATAAGCTCCAGGCATCCGGCGGTACGGCCCTATACGATTCCATCTACACTGCCTGCCGTGACAAACTGCTCAGCGCGGCTCCAGCCCAGGCCCTTATCCGCAAGGCGCTGATTGTCGTCTCCGACGGCAATGACAACTACAGCCGCGCGTATCTCGACGACGCCATCAAGATGTGTCAGCGCGCCCAGGCCGAGGTCTACACTATCAGTACCAACCAGGGTCCCAGCCGCGATCGCGGCGACGACACCCTCACCAAGATCTCCCTCGCCACTGGCGGCACTGCCTTCTTTCCCAAGCGGATCGAGGATATTTCCAACGAGTTCACCGCCATCCAGGAGGAACTCCGCAGCCAGTACGCGCTCGCCTACAAGCCATCTGACTTCAAGACCGACGGCTCATTCCGGACGATCTACTTCGAAGCCCTCGATCAGCGCTACACCGTCCGCGCCCCGAAAGGGTATTTCGCCACCGAGTAATCGCTTCCAGGTGTGCCTTGAACGCCGACCCTTCATCGATCGATTCAGGTAACCATGGGCGAGTGACTACTATGCTTCCATAGGAGCTTCGACGTAACTCTTGCTGCTGCGGCCTACCCGCATGGTCCGCCGCGGAGGACCGATAAGGTCACTATCACAGGAGGCAATCATGGACCCGAAGCAAAGCAAGCCCCAATCCCGCGAAGCCCGCATCGAGTTGCTGCGCCGCCAGATCGAAATCGGCAACTATCGCATCAGCTCCGCAGCGCTCGCCCAGGCGTTGATCGAACACATGCAGCAGAAGCAGCGTCGCGCCGCCTGATCGAAGGCGGCCATCGGTTGCGCGGCCGTGGCTTGCGAGATACGATCAAGCAGCGGAAAGCCTGTATTCAGCTTCCATTGCACGCCTATGTCGAATCTGCACGGTGCTCTCTCTGCCGGCCACGCAGTGGGCGGCAATTACGAGATCCTCGGAGTTGCCGGTACTGGCGGCATGGGCGTTGTCTATCGTGCCCTGGATCGCAGGCTGAACCGTACGGTTGCGCTCAAGTTTCTGCCCGGCGAGTTATCAGCTTCTGCCCGCGATCGCGAGCGCTTTCTCCGCGAAGCCCGTACCGCATCATCGCTGGACCATCCCAATATCGGTGTGATCCACGCCATTGAAGAGACGCCCGAAGGCCACGGCTTTATCGTCATGGCCTATTATGACGGCCAGTCCCTGGCTCGCCGCATCCGCGAAGGCCCCCTCAGTGAGCTGGCCGCCGTCGATGTGGCCATCCAGATGGCCAAGGGCCTGGCCGAAGCGCACTCCCGCCATGTCATCCATCGCGACATCAAGCCCTCGAACGTAATGCTCACCAGCACTGGCGGCGTCCGCATTGTTGATTTCGGTCTTGCCCAGGTCACCACCCAGCAGACCGCGACCAGCAGCGGCGCGACCGGCACCATCAATTACATGTCTCCCGAGCAGGCACTTGAGCGCGGCGCCGACCATCGGACAGACATCTGGTCGCTCGGCGTCACGCTCGCCGAAATGCTCACCGGACGCAATCCCTTCGAACGCGAGGGCGTCTCCGCCACGCTGCTTGCCATCCTTAACGAGCCGCCCCGTGAAATGCTCGGCATTGCCCCTGAACTCCAGCAGATCGTTTACCGCGCCCTCGCCAAAGATGCAAACGCGCGCTACCAGTCCATGGACGAACTCCTCGTCGACCTGGAAGCTGTGCGTCCGCTCCTTTCCGATTCTCCCCCGCTCGCCGATCCTGGCTCTGTCACCATGCCATATCCCGGAATCGGTCGCATCACCGGCCACGGCACTGGGAAATCCGCCGGCAGCAAGCCGGGCACCGGCAGACTGAGCACGCGGGCCAATTCAAAGGCAGCCGGTACGGCCCAGTTCCGACGCGCCGTTTCGCTGGCCTCGCAGTCTGCACTTCCGCAACTCCAGCAGGCGCAAACCAGGTCCTCGCGACTGCTCATTGCCTTGTCGGTTATCGCGGGCCTAGCTGTTCTAGCGCTGATCTTGCTGGTGGTCACGCCAATCCGCGAGCGCCTCGCCGGCATTTTCTTCTCCGGCAGCCAGAAGCATATTGCTGTGCTGCCTTTTGAAAACGTGAGCGGCGATCCTGGCGATGCCGTCCTCGTTGCCGGCCTCATCGATTCGCTTTCCGACCGCCTGTCCAACCTCGATGCCGGAAGCCGGTCTCTCTGGGTGGTCCCCGGCAGCGAAGTGCGCCGGCTCAAAATTGAAGACCCCGAAGCCGCGCTGCAGAGATTCGGCGTCACCTTGGCCGTCCGCGGTTCCCTCAACAAGCGCGGCCAGTATGTTCAGCTCGATGTTGAACTCATCGACACCAAAAACCTGCGGCAGGTCGGCTCGGCTGATCTCGAAGACAGCAACGGCGACATTGCCTCGCTTGAGAACAAGGCAGTCGCCCGCCTCGCCCGCCTCATGGACCTCAAGGTCCCCGGCGCAGACGTCCTTCCAGCCACGACATCCTCTGCTCCCGAGGCCTATCAGGACTATCTCACTGCCCTCGGCTATCTCCAGCGCCCGGACAAGCCCGGCAACCTCGATCAGGCCATCGCCGCCCTGCAAAAGTCGATCGCCATCGATCCGAAGTTCGCCGTTTCCTACGCGCAGCTCGGCCAGGCATACAACATCAAGGCATCTCTTACCAAGGCCCCGCAGTGGCTCGCCCAGGCGGAGGCCGAATGCAACAAAGCCCTGCAGCTCGATCCCGATCTGCCCTCAGCGTATGTCACGCTCGGTACCCTGCACCTCTCCAGGCAGCAGGAACTGGCCGCCCAGGAATTCCAGCACGCCCTGCGCCTTGACCCCCATGATGCAGACGGTGAATCCGGCCTTGCGAAGGTATACGAAAGGGCGTCGCGTTTACCCGATGCTGAAGCAGCCTTTGAGAAGGCAATCGCCCTCCAGCCTGAAAACTGGCTCCGCTATGAGGACCTCGGCAACTTCTTTGACGGCCATGGCCGGCATGCCGAAGCCATCGCGCAACTACAACATGCTCTGCAACTTACCCCCGACAACTCCGAAGTGATGATCAACCTCGCGTCTGCCGATATAAATGCCGGCGATCCGAAGTTGCTGCCCGCCGCAGAGGCGCTGCTCAAGAAATCCATCTCGATGAATCCCTCCTACGCCGCCTACGCCAACCTCGGCCAGATCCTCTCCGAAGAAGGCCGCTACGCCGAGGCTGCCAGTGCAACCGAGAAGGCCCTCGCCATCAACGACCAGGATTACAACGTCTGGACCAACCTGGTCAGCCAATACGAATGGCTCAGGAAGCCGGACGACACTAACCGTGCACGCCAGCATGCCATCGCCCTGCTCAATCGCAGCATCACTGCCAATCCGCAGGACGCTTCGGCGCAGGCCCTGCTCGCCGATCTTTATGCCGGTCTGCACGACCGGAATAGGGCCCTCGCCCACATCCAGACCACCCTCGCCCTGACACCGGACGATCCACAGAATCTGGCCACCATCGCGGATGCCTATGAAAATCTGGGTGATGAAAAGAGCGCGCTTGCCTCGATCGACAAGGCCTTTCAAAAGGGCTACTCCATGCAGCAATTGAAAACAGACCCGGAAATCGTTTCTCTATTGCCGAAAATCAATGCCCGGCCGCCTAAGTAGACTCTTACCGTGCAGATTTGAAATCACTCACAATCTTCGACAATTCTTCAGGTATGCTTGCCGGGTTTGGTTTTCCCGGTCCGCCGTCTGAGCAAGAAGCCGGTCCACCGTCTTAGCAAGAAGAAAGGGGAGTACGCGACGATGTCCACCTATCAATTTCCACTGCCCATTCCCGATCCACCTCCCGGAGACATCACGATGACCGTCGGGGACAGCCTGCAATTTTCTCTCGCGCCTTCGGCGACGGTCTATCTTTGCACCACCCAACCCAGCGGCTTATTCAGCCCTCCCTTGCCATCCAATAACCGCGTAGCGATCAACCCGGAACAAAATCCCACCTATGTGGCGCAGAAGGCCGGGACCGCCATCGTCTGGCAGATCAGCGAAGGGGGCGATTGCCCTCCACCGACCGAAGCACCCGGCCGCACCATCCACGTCAGTCAACCCACCCGGCCCGACGAGCACCCATCCCATGAGGACAGCAAATGAGCACACGCCCGGGTCTCATCGTCTTTGAAAGATGGTGATATCCGGGCTTCCACTGGCTGAGTCCTGCTCACCCTCACCTCACCCATACCGCTCAAATTGGAGTAATTTATGACTAGTGAGGCCCGGTCCCGTCATGCCAAAAAGCCGCGATAACGCACGCAATGTTCTCGGAACGCCGCTCGAAATCTGTGGCACCGATCCCGTCACCGGCTTTTATCGCAATGGCTGTTGTGATACCGGCGAAGACGACGCCGGCATGCACACTGTCTGCGCTGTGATGACGGACGAATTCCTGCGCTTCTCGCGCCAGCGCGGCAACGACCTCATCACGCCGCGGCCCCCCGGATTTGCCGGGCTCTGTGCGGGCGACCCCTGGTGCCTCTGCGCTCTCCGCTGGCTCGAGGCCTACCAGGCGGACGTCGCCCCGCCGGTACTGCTCTCTGCCACCCACGAAAACGCCCTCAGCGTTATCCCGCGCGAAGCCCTCGAAATGCATGCCCTCGACAGACATGTCGACGCATAAGGACAGGCATGTCGACGCATAAAGACAGGCATGTCGACGCATAAAGACAGGCGTGTCGACGCATAACAACCGGCACGTCGACGCTTAGCCGCAGATCGCGTGCCCCATCCTGCCAACAGCAGGGTGGGCACCACACCTTCATCGCCACACATCTAGGGCTCCCGCTGCGCTTCCAGCCAGATATTGCACGCATCAATCAGCAAAACCCCGGCCTTCCCCATCACCAGCAGGTTCACCGGCACGCCGTAGGACGGCACCACCTGCACAATCGGCACCGGGTCTGTGTCAATTCCCAGTTCCTTGGCCTTTTGTCCATAGCGTGCTTCAAACTCATACCGGCTCACCCGCCGCGTGTGGGGTTCGAGTTCTTTCCGCGGCGACCCATTCCACACCACGCCGCTCTCGCTCAATGAAAATTTCAGCCCCACCAGCCGCTGCGCATGCTCCGGATCGAAACAGCCGAGCGACTTCTCCGTCAGCTGTTGCGTAATCACCCACGGTCCCCGCATCGCCAGCGGAAGATGCTCCACGTCCGGGGCCGTTTGTTGTCCGAGGCCGGACGCGACACATCCCAGAAGAAGCATCCACGGCAGCACCTTCACGGCAGCATGCTCAGAAGCTCCGCCTCGGACAGAACTGCGACCTTCAGTTGTTGTGCCTTCTCGAGCTTTGACCCTGCATCCTCTCCCGCAACCACATACGATGTCTTTTTGCTCACCGACCCGGACACGCGCCCGCCCGCAGCTTCGATGCGCGCCTTCGCATCCTCCCGCGTCATTGTCGGCAGGGTCCCCGTGAGCACAAACGTCATTCCTTCCAGCTCAGTGGTCTTCTGCTTCTTTTCTGCCGTGAATGTCAGCCCAGCGGCGCGCAAATGCTCCACCAGCTCCCGGTTCCGCGGTTCGGCGAAGTATTCCCGGATCGCCTCCGAAACCTTCGGCCCGACTTCGTTCACACTTTCCAGTTCGTCCGCGGACGCTGTCATCAAAGCGTCCATCGATCCGAAGGCCTCCGCCAGCAACTGCGCCGTGCGTTCCCCGACAAACGGAATCCCCAGTCCCAGGATCACTCGCGCCAGCGGCGCTTTCTTCGACTCCGCAATTTCATGGAGCAACGACTGTGCTGTCTTCGCCCCGATCCGTTCCAGCGACAACAACGCAGCCTCATCCAGTGCGTAGAGGCCCGCCACGCTCGGCAGCATGTTGCGCTCCAGCAACTGCGTGACCACTGCCTCGCCGAGGCCCTCGATATTCATCACCCCGCGCGATGCAAAATGCAGCAGGCTCTCCCGCAAACGCGCCGGGCAATCCACATGGATGCATCGGTAATCCGCCTCGCCCTCTTCGCGCACCACCTCCGACCCGCACACCGGACAAGAGGTCGGAAATACAAATGTCTTCGTTCCCCGGGGGTGGTCTTTGTCTTCCACGACTTCGACCACTTTCGGGATCACATCGCCGCCCCGTTCCACGCGCACAAAATCGCCGATCTTCAACCCCAGGCGGCCAATCTCGTCGGCATTGTGCAGCGTCGCCCGCGTGACGGTGATGCCGCCGATCGGCACCGGCGTCAGCGCTGCGACCGGCGTCAGTTTGCCGGTCCGCCCCACTTGCACCAGGATGTCTTCGACCTGCGTCACTGCAAACCGCGCCGTGAACTTGTACGCGATCGCCCATCGCGGTGCGCGCCCGGTGTAACCCAGCCGCTTCTGCAGCGCCGTCTCATTCACCTTGATCACAACGCCATCGATCTCGTAACCGAGAGAGTTTCGATCGACTTCTGCCTTCGCCACAAACGTCTGCAGCGCTTCCAGGCTCTTCAATGCCTCGCGGTGCGGATTTACCCGGAACCCCGCTGTCGTCAACGCATCCAGGGTCTCGATCTGCGTAGCGAAGATGTTCTCGCCTGCTCCATGCAGCGCAAAATAGCCATAGAACTCCAGCCTGCGTTGCGCCACGATATTTGGCTCGACCGTCCGAATCACCCCGGCTGCGGCATTGCGCGGGTTCGC
>Ga0116228_10006977_pt1 | contig 10106 bp, 7 predicted proteins | sample S1TSphfallax_2_FD_89694 | JGI IMG/M metagenome (GOLD analysis project Ga0116228, IMG submission 89694) | Host-associated microbial communities from peat moss isolated from Minnesota, USA - S1T2_Fc - Sphagnum fallax MG | ecosystem: Host-associated > Plants > Peat moss > Unclassified | place: USA...
CAACTCACTTTATCACATATGTAGATGAACCAAATGGAAGGCACTCCATCCTCACATAGCATTATTTTGGGGACCCTGATGATGGGCCAATTGAAATGGATCATTGAAAAAAAATTAAAAAATTTGGGAAGCAACTCATCTAATGTATAGAATAGGAGAGGAAAAGAACAGGGGCACCTGAACCTTACCCTATGGGCAAACCCTCAAGTTAATATATCTTATATGCACAATTTCATACCTCCATCGCTGGCCCTCCATCGCTCGTTTTGCTAAATCAATGATTTTACATCCAAGGGAATCTTATTTTATATATTAATTCAGTAAGCTGTCTGTCCGTCTGTTGAGGTCCTGAAACCCAAATCATTTTTAATAAAGCTGTCCCCTCGAACTCGAGGGCCCAAAAACTATTCAGAACCTCGAATTTTTATTTCTTACTTTTATTTTTATGTCCGTTTTCGCGCAGCAACTGCCGGAGGTCTTTACTTCTTACTTTTATTTTTACGTCCGTTTTCGCGTAGCAACTGCCGGAGGTCTTTACTTCTTACTTTTATTTTTACGTCCGTTTTCGTGCAACAACTGCCGTCGTCGATGGAAGAGATATTTTTGAGATTTGGAGGGTGGGTGAGGAGATTTGAGTGCACTTTTTTTGGGCTAAAGGTTTAGAAGGGTCATGATTTTTATTTTTTTCGTGGAGGGGGGGAGGGGGTGGGGTTCTAGGGGTCTTAATAGGTGGAAGTGAACCGGAGTGGGAAATGCGAAGGACCGGGTGGGGGGGGATCGAAGGGGTGCATACGGGTTCACACTAGTATCCTCATGAAACGTGGCCACAAAACCAAGTTACTCATCACAGCTGTAATGGAGATATGAGTTATGGGCTCAAGTTCAGGTGTGGAAGAAGCTGATCTTTCCTGCATGGCAATTATTTGAGGTCCATATCAAAATTTGTTACTAGTGAGGATTTGACGTAAAGTCATTTCATGATGCGGGTTGTTCTATCTACTTTTGTGTAGGCCGAATCAGTAATATATACCTGTTGGAAATGTATATATTATATATATATTGAAGTTATCCATAAAGTAAGAAAATCACAGCACCAGAACCCCCTCTTTAGACATAAAGGGCATGAGATTTTTAAGAACAGTGAAAAAAGTACACTAGGCTTAAAGGGAGCTCAAGGGGGGAATTTGCTGCTAACCTAAGTTTGATACAGTCTTTTTTTTTTCCTTCAACCAATCAGCGCTGTTCATTGTTGTTGCTGGGTGTACTGCAACTTAAATATTTTTGACTCATGTGCATGAATTCCGAGTTTCAATATTTTATACCCATATTTAAGAAATTTTCATTATTTAGTCCCCATTCATGAATATAACATGCATTGCTAGTTGACATAAGTTTTTTTACTTGGCCTTTGAATTATTGTGCACTATTAATGATGATGAATTGATTTGAAAAAATGAGGTGATTTCGTAGAAATTAAGTTCCATTTGAATGGTTTGATATTCAATGAATTTGCATAGTGTAACTTGAATTGAATGTTACTCAATTTAATTTGAATTGAACATAATATTGTTTTCCTTTGGATTCAACATGGTGATTTTTTTTTGAATTTGGTTGAATTGAATCACATTAAATTTAAATTGGTTGAATTCAAACTAATTTGAATTCCATTGAACCCAACTTGAATTCAAATTGGTTTCAATTGAATTATTTTCATAATTTTGTTAAGTTGAATTCAACCAAATAATGAAAATCCAATTATGAGGAAACACATGTTAATTTGATTTTTCATATCTACATAGGTGGGTTGGTGAAAGGAGTGAAATAGTTAGATAATTATGGAATGTTTTCATAATTGTCAAATAGATGATGTCCATAATTGTCATGGAGATGACCACTAATGGACTCTATACATGTTTCATGTATCATTAGTTGACATCAAATTTCTTATTATTATTTTTTATACTATTGCACATGCAAGTAGATGCCTATGGGTAATTTGTGGATGCACAATTGGTTGAAATTTTAAAAAGTAAAAGCTTCTATAACACAATTTCAAAAATAGATTAAATTAACATATGACTTATGCTTGTGTGTTGAAAGCTTTTAAGTCATCTTCACTATTATATTGACCTAAAAATATTTCTAACAATGCTCAACATGTGATCCTACCATATTTTTCATTTCAAGTTTATTTATTTATTTATTTTCAATCCCACCCATTATATTAAAACATGGATTACAAGTGGGTGGGAGACTACTAATAGCAAACCACTTGGACCAATCATTATGATTGACCAAAAACAAGGAATAATAATCAAATCAACTTTATTATTTTTCTCCTCCAACAAGCGTGAGTTTTTTTTCCCTTTCATTAGCCTTAGCAAACTATGCAAAAATGCTAAGCCAAAACCATTTTGATGAGCCAAATTAACATGTTTTGATTTTGATTCATCCAATTTCAATTTGCAAGGTCAAATACTAAGCAATTGTGGAGTTGTTCTAATGGACCTTAACTTTGTTGTGTAAATTAACTCCATTCATAATTTCAACATGTGTAATTTATTTTGTTGATTTGCCAAAACCTTATTGTAGTCAATGTCTAAATGTATTATGGTTCTATATTCAATTTAAAGCTTAGTTTATTATCAATAGTAGTGGGTATGGATTATCTTTTCAATTGATGCAACCTTGCAAAACTTTATTGATAAACACACCATAGATTAGGATAATGTACAAAGGGATGGGAAAAAAAGAAAGGGGAGAATTTACAGGATGTCAAGTTAGCTCAAACTACTTGTCAAAACCTCTCCATGTCAAAAATCGACCGCTTGTAATAAGTTGGTCATGGAGATGGGAGGCAGCTGTCAAGGGAAATTAAGCAATCAAAAGCTAGAATCTGGTAGTGAGTAAAATCAACTGCTAGGTGAGCTTTTCCATGTGCATCCTATCAACTTTGTGCAGACCCCATTGTGCTTTTGCTACACTTGAAACAATATCTCTCATCATACTACTTTGAATGACCAAGTAAGCTAAGTTCCACCTTTTCCCGTTGACTCTAATGGACTAGCCTAGGCTTCTGGTGATGTACAAAGGCACCGACCAATGTGGAGTTTCCTAACCTTGATTGTCTAGTCCACATTAGCAAACTCCAGAGCTTCAACAAATTTGATAAAACCTGAGTGTCCTGTTGGGGGGTATCAATGTGGTCTGACATCCTCATCTTCACCTTCATGATTGGTCATCTTCACTGACTGCAGAAAGCAATGGATTATTTGGATATGATGTCCTGTGTACCATTTGATGCAGTTTGGTTGGTGCTTCCAGAACTGTCACGATGTCAAGATGGAAGAATACATTGTGGAATGAGTACTTTGTTCTCCGTATCATTGTAGAAGAAGAAAAGGTGTTTTGTTTTTGTCAATTCACATACTTGTCATTGCATTTGTGCACACAAGCACACCTTTCACTTCCCCACTAGAGGCATCTTCAAGAATAAACATGTTTGTGACGATTACCCCACATTTGGTGCTTATTGTAGCTGACCCTATCACGAACCAAGTTCTCCATGAGTATCATCCAGGCTATGGATCCTCTACAAAATTCATGTAAGTTGCATATTCGCTTGGACACATAAATTCTAGTGTCTGTGTCAATTTTGCAAATCTTGTTTTGTTCGTTACCTATTCCAAAGCTCATAGTTCAAATTACATGTAGTGCAAAAAGCTTTGGGTGTTCACATGATTTGAAAGTAAATAAAAAATGCAAGACATTCTTTTGTGGTAATCACAGTGAAATGTTATAGGTAAGACTCTAGAGAAGACGTACTAGTATTAATTACTGATTATTTTTGGTGCAATGTCTGCCTACATAATATTGTAGATAACTCATGCAAAAGTGATGAGGTTGGCCTTGTCAGTACCACAATGAACCAGATGCCAAGAACAAGAGAAGAATGTGTAGGGTAAGGAATAGGAATGGGGCCACTCTGGGAATGTAGATCTGTTGTGAGCTGAGTGTGAGACCTGAATTCCCAGAACGACCCCATTCAAGGTCCTTACTCAGCATAAAGAATCCTTAGAATTTTGATTGTAAAGCCAACAGAGAGGATAGGAGCACCTTATGCATAAGGTCCCTCATTTTTCAGGAACCTTATTTGTAAGGTGCAATCCTCTATCAAGACACCTTGAATATTTTATTTAATTTTTTAGACTCAATTATCGTTCCCTCCTCAATGTCATCTTCTTTTGCCACTTCGTTTTTGTTTAATAAAGTTCAATATGTTCACATCACAAGAAATGTGTTTTACCATTTCATTCCAAATCCTTAACAAGATTTACATAACTTCAAAATATTGTCATCGATTAACTTTGTTTTATGTAGCACATGACTGGGAACTTTTGAATTCAGCCTGCATGTTGGCACCATAATGGGTCACAAACCTAACTTGGATTGGCCATCAACTTTCAAGATGAAGTCAAATCAAAGTGTTGCAACCCTAGTTGTAGCTTCAACTTATGATCAAATTTGGGGATGTCAAAGGGGTAGGCCAACTGTAAAGTTGAGACTTGCCAAAAGGTTTTCAAAGTAATACTCATCTGAATGAAAGGAAAGGGAAGGCATATGAAAGTCCCAAAATTACCAATATGAATTCACATTCTAGGAAGTTGGACTTTTCAAAATTCTTAGTATTCAAAGTAATGTTTAAAGATGAATGCTTGTGATTTGAATTAAATGATATTTAGGTCATTGTAAATGTCTTGGAAGGGTATGTCAAGATGGGATCATATCTCATAGTCATTCCTTAACTTATCAAAAGGTCTAAAGAATTTAACAAAAGTGTCCCCAATGTTCATAAGTGTCGCACACATCTAATGTCAGGTTTGTAGGGGAAAAGTATGTCCAAATTAAGATCTTAAAACGTTATTGGAAAACTCCTTATAGGGACTATAATAAAATGGGGTTGTATGTCCTATTTGGTTGTGTTTCCTTTGGCTAATTGCCATTTCAAGTTTTGGGATAAAAAATGTGTCTAAAGACAAAATTGATAATTTTCTATTTTGATGTAGTTTACTTAGGGAGTTGCAAAGTATATTTTAATGAGCAAGGTAGTGCCTCCTCCAAACCTAGGTTGTGATGAATTTGGGGTCCCAAGTTCAATTTTGGTTCAAATTACAATAATGACATTCTTTGTTTAGTTTGTGTAGTTGTATTGACCTCAAGTTCAATTTGAGGTGTTAACACATCTCAGCCTATTCTTGGATTTCTCAACGTTAGGGTCCATCATAATACACTGTTGCATAAACGTAATGACACTTACACATATTTGCCAATACACACATAAAAAATTTCAAAAATTGAAAAGTGTAAACTTTTGCACACACAAAAAGGTTAGCCTTAACTTGAATTATATATGATCAACACCCAAGAAAACATTGCCATCACCTTTTTTGGACCATATCTTTTTTGTATACAAAGCAATGGGGTAAAATTAACATGGTGTTTGCGACAATATTTTGTTAAAGTGGAAGGGTAAACCCATTGTTAAAATGAACAGAGTATCTTAACTTTCATTTTTGAAAATGTAGCACCCATCTGGTTCTTTGCATTGATTACTGTGAAAGAGATCTTTAAACGTCGAAACTTGTCACACTTTCTTACCTATGCAGGATTAGGCTCGTTGCATGCAATTAGAACCACTGACAGGGTATGGGTGACACCTGAAAAAGTAGTGCAGCGGTGAGAATAATTAAATATTAAGCAGTGTTCTTTTTGCAATAAATATTCCACACTGGACTATCGAAAAGGAATTAGTTGTTGCAATAACTTGAACCACGGTACAGGGTATGGGTGACACCGAAAAACGTACCGTAATACAGGGGTCAAAATAATTAAATATTTTGTGAAAGTGATCAAAGATCGACGACAATTCATTATTTCAAATTGGGCCCATGTCTCACATTTTAGTCAAACATTGTTGCAATAATTTGCTTTTGACGTTGAAGGACTCCCGTGGAGCCTAAGGCAAGACTCTTGCACATTCTCATAGCTTCACATTTCCTGTCTCCGATTGCATCTGAGATAGAACATGTTAATGCTAAATATTTTCTTAAATATTCAAGAAGCCCACTAATTAAACTTATGTATTTATGTAATAGGTTTGAGTGTACCAAATTCCATTGGTATGTTGAATAATACATATGACACCCAACAATGTAATACTAACCATGAAGATAAAGATAGACCCATTTTATATCCTTGTTCCAATCCATGCTTCAAAATTAAACCTTGAAAAAAAATGTTGAAAGTTTGAAGATATTTTGTGCATTTAGAAATTAGTGTTCTGTGATGGTGTTGAAGGATGTCCCCAAAGAAGTGCATAGAGAAATGTTTTCAAATAAAATGATTTCAAGGAAGAAGGAACAAACAAAACCTTGAGAAGGTGAAGCGTTGCACCTTTGTTACAGGTTTGGACCATTTTATGGCTGAAAGTTACGGCTTCCTTGGCATCAATCAATGCTCACTTACTTGCTCTAATAAAATCCAACAAATATTTTGATTTGTACCTAAATTGACATTTGTTCATCTTCCTTGTTCTTTTCTCACCTCTCTTTTGATCTATGATAAAATTCCTTTTACATATCCATCTTAAAAAATATATGTGCACCAATGTCAAACTAAAAGATGTCTATCATGACTAAAATCCCATTATTCAATTTTGAACCCAAATATAGAAATTTGTGTGATCCTTTAAATTTCATTGGCACTTGTAAATATATTAGAAGAATAAAAATATTATAAAATATATATAGTCCATAGCATTTGGGTTTGTGCGTGCAAAAATAAGGCAATTCACCATGTGTTGATCATCATGGTTAACTATAACACGCATAGTGTTGTCACATCCTTTTGTTACATTTGCATTCAGATTTAATCTTTTTTGTGTTGAATTTGCCATTCGATTATATCAAAATACAATTTAACATGGAAAAAAATGGCTACCTTTCCAAACAACAATGGAATGGAATTTAGCAAAATTTCACAAATGCAAATGCACATTTTAATGAAATAATTTCAAATTGTTCAATGAACACAAAAATTTAAAGATATGCATGTGACTGTGGGGACAAAAAAGAAAAGGGAATAAATCCAAATTTTTCTTAGTAACACATTCTTAAGCAAAAAAACCCAAAAATAGATGTTTATTGTGTAACATGTGCTTGCCATGAGCATTCAAGACAAACTAACATGGACATACAACCTTAACCATTTCAAAAAAATCTGTAGGCACATGTTTGGGTCAAATCATTTTGAGTTCCTTCTTTTGAAATATTAGAATAGTTTATGTGGTTTCCTTTGAACATCAACTCCCCATCACACATCATGCTTGGATGTAGTAATTGAGGTTTCCAATACTTAGTTCAATCGCATATGGGAAATTTTTTCACTAGTATAAATCTTCAAATATATGACTAAGTTTATGATTAGTATTCCAATGATAAAAGACAAAAATGATTAATAACCCTCAAGTCATTATGGATGAGTCGTTTAAAAAAATAGTCATTTATGACATGATGTGGCATAATGATGTGACAAATATCATCCATCAATCATTTAAGACATATGTGAAGTCATTAGTGATAGTTTAATCACAATCTAATTATTTATTATTATTACAAATTGGACCAAAAAACTTGGAAAACATTTTTAAAATTATAATATTTATTATATATAATATGATATAATATAAATAATAGGATGTAATTTGATTTCAATTATTTTTAATCTCATTATTTTTTTGTCCTATCAATTGTTGACACGTGTCACCACCTAAACTAAGTTTTAAACCTATTTTAAGTGGGTAAAGTTTGGAACTCCAAAGTTTGGAATTTAAGTGAGACCCATTTTCCAATGACACATGATATTATTTAATAAATTAAATATACAAAATGCCACAACATCATGACAATGTTTTCCATGTCATTTGAGGTAATGAAAATTCAGTCATAAACTAAATCTATGTATTTCATTACTTGAAAAATGATAGCTAGATAATCCACGTCAATGTTTTATTGTCTAGCACACATTTGCAAACCATAACAAGTGAAATATGATTGATGGAAAACTGATGAAATATGTTTATTTTGTAAGTTTTCATCCATTAATCATATAAATGACTAATATATTATTCATACTTATTCTATGTAGATAATGAAGTTGTAATATATGATTGTGGTCATTGATAAAGTCATTTAGGACAACCAGTCATTGTTTCCTTGGTTGCAAATGACATAATTTCTATTAGTGCTTTGCACTTTTTTCAACATCATGCATGTATTGACACACGTACCTAATCCATTAATGCCCCAATTCTAATCCCATTGCCTTGGAAGTTTTGCAAAAAGAAAGGTTTCAAGTAAATTCTATTACAACTTCAAGGAATGAAAGGATCTCTTTTGTGCAATGTTAGATCAACAACATACCTTCCCTTTGAGTTATGATAACACATGTTTCATTTCCCATCACCCAACAACTAAATTCCAAAAAATACAAAACATATACTTTTCAAGTGTACTAAATTTGAAACAAAGAAAACCACCAAATCAACTTTTAAACTTTTTGGAGATTATCATCACTTCCACATGTGCCTCTACTCTAAAATATTTTAAGTGTTTATTCTTGCATTATGTTATAATTCTCCATGCACAACTGAGCATTTTCAAAAAAATTGATATGTGCAATCACAAAAGCTTGCCATGAACATTCATTTCATTAGCATTCTACACACAAAACACCTAAAAGAAAATTAAAGAAAGATTTTTGCTTCGCTGCATAATCATCATTGTCATTAGGAAGCATGTTCCTAATCATTGTTTGTTTTTTGATCTCCTCTTATCCTATTCCACATTCACTTCTGGTCCATTTGCGAAGCCTTTCCATCATCTTCATCAAAACAACTTTATATTTTACCACAAGCTTTATTTCCAAAAACAACAAAAACACTTATGTCACACTCAAATTCCACAACAAATCAATTGTTTTACACCTTCTTTTTGTCATATTAATAAATCCTTTGATGCAACCTTATCTAAGCTTGTCAAGAAGCTAGAAATATATGCAACTTCTCTTTTTCACCTTACAATATAATGTCAACCCATATAACTAAACCTTAAACCCTTGTGCATCCAAACACCACCAACAAGACACCACCTCAACCTCAGATTGCACAACACATCTTGTATTCATGTTCTCACATATATTATCTTGCATCCATATTCTGATATTCTGTCTTTTTTTTTGTGTGGATTTTACGTTCGCAAATACTAGCTGCAAAATTTATCAATTTATTTTTGTCATTTGTCAATTTATTTGAATTTTCCATCAAATCCATTCCATTTGCTCTTTTGTGCTAGGCTGTTGTATATTTTGACAGTCGAGGCTTCCATCCACAAGAATCAACATGCCTGAGATCGCTAGTCAAGTAAGAGCCTAACTGTCTGTGCTGGGTCGCCAGAAAATATCTAATTCTTGGTGAGAAATTTTATAATATTTTTTCGTATGATGGTGTTTTTTCAAACTGCATGATGTCAACAATCTGAGGATGTGGCTGGAAAACAATTGTAGGAAACCTTCGAATTTCACCAGTTATGGCCAGTTGCGGAAATGAAAGAGACTAATATGCTTCCGACTATCATCTTCTTCCATGGATTGCAATTGCGCGACGGGATGGAGTCCTGGAAGACCACATGGACGCAACGTGGCACCGATGTCTGCTGGCCTCAAGAATGGTTACCAGAGGCTCTAGGGATGGAGATAGTCAGAGTGATCTCCGTATCCTACGACTCCATTGCCAGTAACTGGGGAAAATGGGAGGAAGTGCAAAAGGTAGAAACCTTGGGCTCCAACCTCATTAACGAGCTCATCCATGAGTAACGCGGTTCTCACTGTGTCTCCTCTCACAAATCCATCCGCTTTAGTAGGTTCGATCATATGGATTGCAATTGTCAAGCAAGTCCATAAGATATCTGATACAAGAGGGAATATCTGCACATAAGTTTTCATAAATACTTTCAAAAGTTTCAAAATCAAACTCAGACCACGATAACATC
>Ga0116228_10006978_pt1 | contig 10106 bp, 4 predicted proteins | sample S1TSphfallax_2_FD_89694 | JGI IMG/M metagenome (GOLD analysis project Ga0116228, IMG submission 89694) | Host-associated microbial communities from peat moss isolated from Minnesota, USA - S1T2_Fc - Sphagnum fallax MG | ecosystem: Host-associated > Plants > Peat moss > Unclassified | place: USA...
CAAAGGGATTTCATAACCTTAGGTTGGTTGACCTAACAAAAGCTTCACCAACTATTGTGGAAAATTACATCCAAGGGCGAAATTTGAATAATGTTAAATGGTTGTGCCTCAAAAAATGCATGATTCAAAAGTTGCAAAGTAATTTGTTTTATTGTTTACAATTAAAAGTATTTGATTTGACCCAATGCCTAAGTTTGGAATTAATACCTACATCTATAGGCCAATTGAATGTAGTCCAAAAGCTTGATTTATCATGGTGTTCAAACTTGAAAGAACTACCTTCATCTATTGGCCAATTGAATGCACTCCAAGAACTTGATTTATCATGGTGTTCCAACTTGAAAGAACTACCTTCATCTATTGACCAATTGAATGCACTCCAAAAGCTTTATTTGCATGATTGTTCCAACATGAAAGAACTACCTTCATGTATTGGCCAATTGAATGCACTTCAAGAGCTTGATTTATCATGGTGTTCCAACTTGAAAGAACTACCTTCATTTATTGGCCAATTGAATGCACTCCAAAAGCTTGATTTATCACGGTGTTCCAACTTAAAAGAACTACCTTCATCTATTGGTCAATTGAATGCACTCCAAAAGTTCTATTTGTGGAAATGTTCCAACTTGAAAGAACTACCTTCATCTATTGGTCAATTGAATGCACTCCAAAAGTTCTATTTGGGGAAATGTTCCAATTTGAAAGAACTACCTTCATCTATTGGCCAATTGAATGCACTCAAAGAATTTTATTTATCAAGGTGTTCCAACTTGAAAAATTTACCTTCATCTATTGGCCACTTGAATGCACTCCAAGAGCTTGATTTATCATGGTGTTCCAACTTGAAAGAACTACCTTCATCTATTGGGCAATTGAATGCACTCCAAAACCTCTATTTGTGGAAATGTTCCAACTTGAAAGAACTACCTTCATTTATTGGCGAATTGAATGCACTTCAAGAGCTTGATTTATCATGGTGTTCCAACTTGAAGGAACTACCTACATCTATTGGCCAATTGAATGCATTCCAAGAGCTTCATTTGTGGGAGTGTTCTAATTTGAAGGAACTACCTTCATCTATTGGCCAATTGAATGCACTCCAAACGTTTTATTTGAATAGGTGTTCCAATTTGAAAGAACTACCTTCATCTATTGGTCAATTGAATACAATGTAATTATTTATTTATAAGATCTTTTGAACTTGAAAGCATTTTGAAAGGACTACATTCATATGTCGGTGAATTGAATGCTCTCAAAGTACTTCATTTGTCAGGGTGTTCCAACTCGAAGTAATTATTTTCATCTATTGGTTAATTGATTCCAATCTAAAAGCTTCATTTGTTAAAGTGGTCCAACTTGAAAGAACCACTTTCATCTATTGGTCATTGAGTGTTATTGAAAATTTTGACTTGTGTGAATGCTTCAACTTGAAGGAATTATTTACATGTACATTGACCAATTAAATGCATTCGAGGAACTTAATTTGTTAAGGTGTTTCAATTTGAGATAATTACTTTCATGTATTGCCAATTGAATCACTAATAGAAAATCTTTGTTTTTCAGCCAACCCACCTTTGATTTGACGTCATCTTCCACTACGTTTTAATTGTAATTTTTTGAATATTTAAAAAAATTATTCATTATCACCAAGTAAATTTGAGCTACCTATTTTTTTGGTGGACAAATGAAGGCGAATCCCAACGATCTCTTGGAATATTCTTAGCACCCGCATCAACATTTTGAAAATTTGAATATTACGGGAAAAATGAAAAAATCATAAAATATTATGTTGATGTTTTGTTTGAGGTAGCCTAGTGCCCTTGGAGAAAGGCCATTTCCAAAATAAATGCTTGTTGATTCCATCTCAAGCAAGTTAATGTTCATTTAGGGAAAACCCCATGACCTCCTGTCTTGGAGCATTACAAAACACAAACAATTTGCCTCCTCGTTGCAATCTCATGTTCCAAAATGAACTCCTCATGGGCAATAATTCTTCTTACTTCTTTTCCTTCCTTTAGCATAAACCCACTAATCATCTTATGTTCCTTCAATTAAATCCAACAAAAAATTGGGACCTTCCAACCATTTCCATCTTATGACCACGTACCATCCAATCTACCTTCTTGCAATTAATGTTATGTTTTTCAATCCACAACATGAATGTCATGTGTATAAGGAAGGAGAAGAAGAAGAAGACAACAAATGTCAATTGATTTATTCCAAAAGTGACCCAACCCCCATGACTCCATTAGTTTGGATTCCTCATTTTGGGATGAAACACATGTCCAACAATATTTGGGTGGTTTGGTTTATTTTTGGTCAAAGATACATGAAAAAAAATGTAATATATTTTTTAATGCCCCATTTCCTTTTGGACTAGCCACAACCCTCCCACTTCCTCTCCCTATTTTGTCTTTTGGTTTTCTTCTCTTGAAGCTCTCCAATGCTTCAAATTTTCCAACAATTTCCAAGTTTTTTTTCCTCATCTTGTGAATCGTCATTGCCATCAAAGAAGCAAAAAAAGGTACTCATGCATTCATTTTCTTTGTTTTATTTGATTTTTTTTCTTGTTGTTGATTTTAATAAGAACTTCTTGTTGGTGCCACAAAAGAAGAAGAAAAGCTTTCTTGTTGTTCTTGTCATAGAAAAAGTTGAAAAAGACGTTCTTGTTGTCGAGGGAGTTTGAAATTCTTAAATATATTTTTTGGTGATTGTTTGCTATTGCTACTTAGAATTTCATGGAAATGGCAATAGAAAACCCTTTGTCATCATTGTTGAAGAGTTTTAAAACCTTTATTATTATATTTTTTTGTTGGGCTTTTTTTTGCTCGTTAGAACTTTAATGATGTGCTATGAGAATTATGCTCATCGAAGTACCTTCGAACAACTATGTATGATTGTAGTCACATGACATTATGGTATTCTTTTTCAATAGTGTGATCTTCGTTAGTTTGAAGTAATTAATAATTGACCTTTTCATCCAAAGCACATGTCCTAGCAACACAAAATGAGGCTTGCACTTGTTATAGGACTTAACCAAACATCTCACGACACGAACTAACGACAACCATGCAACACCTATATAAATTTTCATACCATCATGTTAAGCACGAACAAACAAATTTATATGTCAAGGGTTGATAAGGTTTTGCATGTTATATTGAATTAAACCACATTCTCCACCGCTTGTGTAGGCCCTTGTAAATTCCTTTGAGTTTTAGGCTTAGAGTCATACTCCCTAGGTGGAGTGTTTAACCCATTAGTTGGGCCCCTAATCAATTGTTTTGCATACAATGTAAACCAAGGATGAACACTCATTGTTTAAGGCATGGATTAATGCGGTCATATTGAAAATGTTTTTTTGCCAACATTGAGCCTTTTTACAATGGCTTAATTCTTTTTTAAGGTCATAATGGAAAATAAAAAATCCCATTATTTCATGATAATTATCTCCGAAAATGGACTATACCATTTTCTAAAATAATCATTTTATAGTTGCTTTCTTTTTATTGGCTAACAACTCTTAGTTGATGCACTAAAAAAAAAGAAATAAATCTTTCTTCATTTCATAAATCTAATGTTGTTGAATTTGGAATCTTTGTGAACCAATAAGGCCTTGTTACTCACTAAGGTGTGGTAAAACTATTATACTTTTTTAAATTTCTCAATACAAGAACAAAGGCAATAGCAACACTTCTAATATGATTATTGCACTTGCAATTTACTTGGATAGGTTCTATGTGAACATAAACTTTCCAAAAAGTGTCTAAATATGAGCTAAAAGCTAAACATATTTTTTTGTCAAAGCCATTAATGCATAGCACAGTCCCATGGCCATTAAAAGTAATCAAACCATCTTCACACTACCAAAGAATTATCCTTAGTGATATCAAATAGTTTAACTATCATCGTTAAATGATTAAGCAATTGTCTTTATGCATGATGGCATAAATACTTGTAAGTGCTTTGAGGGTTGAATTTTAGACCAAAAGTTTATTATTTTGGCACCATTGGTGACTTGCTTTTCCACGAAATTTGGTGTGGAGATTTCATGTAATGATCCTATTTTCCATCAAAAGGAATCTTCCTCTATTTGGTTATGATGAATGAAGCTTGCAGTTTTGTAATTTTTAGCTATTTGCAATGAGCCATCTCTTGTAATTTTTAGACAATTGATTTCATTGAATTTGACAAAGATATTTGCCTGAGTCTTTTTGAGTGTAGGTTAGGAGTTCCACCTTTGCCCAAGGAAAAAAACCTTTTTTTTTCATCTTTGAGGCTCTGTAAGCTTAGTCGGCCTCTACTTTATTTTTTTAAATATCTTTTATTTTCCTATTTGCATAGTCTCTACGAGGTGCTCTTGATATCATGAAAACACTTCCTTCAGGATTGTTTAATATTGAATGTACATCTACATCAGAGTTTCTTTGAAATAATTAAATACACAATTTGATTTCGCAATTGGAAATGACAACTTTGGCCATCTTTTATTCCAAGCCTAGCTGGATCTATCTAATCTTGTTTGCTCCCCATCCTTTTGCATTGCAACGTTAGTAAAAACTTAGAACGTTACCTTTGCTTTTGGAGTTTTTTTTTATTTGTGAATTTTATCTCTACACATGAAATTCCACTATCCTCTATCTAATTCAAGTAAATTAGTTTTAAAAACATTATGTCAATTGAGCTAGCAACTTTCACATTTGGCCAAATTTATCACCTACGTGCCCTTTACACCTAATCAATCCAAATAACATTACCCCCCCCCGCCCCCCAACGTGTATCTTACCATGGTTGTGAGGACGAAATTAGCTACACAATTGATGAAATAACTTTACAAGCTACGTTGTCGTTCTTCACTCACACCATATTGTTGGATCAGGTTTTCACCCTTTGTCCAAGATTCCCCATTATTGCCTCTTGTAAGAGTTTGGGCCATGTTTTAATCCTAATGTCGTTGATCATCCAAAAAAACTAGTTAAACATCGTAGGCTTGGTCAACCTTTACCTAATTAATTACTTAATAATATGTGGGCTCATCAAATTACATTTGTTAGTTTTTTTATTAAGGATTTAACCTACCAAACCATTCACTTGTTAGTTAATTAACTAACCAGCATGGAAAATCAATTAAAATTTAATTAATTCAATATATAATATTATTAATAAGTTCATGATTTTTTAAACCTATGATTTATTAACACATGTCACTACCTAAACTATGTTAAAAACCTAACTTAGGTAAGTAGGTAGGCCACATAATCAACCTAGGCATCTATTATAGGAATTCAATAAGAGAATCTTCGGTAAACAAAACATTATTGACGACACACAACACCAATCATGAGGTTTGATCCGTTTACCTTTGGATTAGAGGCAAACACCTTTACCATCAACTGACTGCACTTGTAGTATGTTACATTATATTATATTTATCAAATATTTCATTTTAAACATTACAAAAATATAAACTTTGAAAATTCATATCTTATTAAGATTTTGTTCAAATGAACTTATTCGAATTTACTTGTTAAAAAAAATTCAATAATGGACATAATTACATTTATTTCCTTTTGAAAGTTTAAAATCATTTGAACAAAGAAAAATTGAATATCATATTGAATAACATTTCAATGACCATTCTTTTGAAAAAAAATTTAATAAATGGATTTTTTTTGTTAATATAATAATAATACCTAGCCTAAAGTTAGTTGAATAATCTAATTTAAAGTTTTAATAAATTAATTAAAATACCTTAAAGTAAAATAACATATAATAATTTAAGGTACAATAATTTATAATAGGCTATAATAACATAGAATATAAGTTAATATAACTAAAGTAGCTGAAAATAATATAAGGTATATCATAAAGTAGCATAAATAGTTTTTAAAAAAAACATTTAAATAATTTTTTTACTATAGTAAATTATAATCGTGAATTATGTTGAAAATATGATGTCTACATAGTGATATTATAATGAAATAACTTTCACTAGGGTGAAATCAATAAAATGTAATGAAATTATTTTACTTTTAAAATCCCATAATGATTTAGGCTAATAAATTGCACCCCACTTTTGTAATAGTGATTAATGATAACATCTTCAATATTCATAGAATATTTATTAAGGAACATAAGAAAAGTTGTAATGCAATTTGGTAGTGCATATGTTTTGGGTATAAAGGGCCATAGGTTCAAATCCTGTCACTTTGAATCAAAATCAAATTCAACTAAAAACATGAAAATAATCAACCTTTATCATTTCATCTCACTATTTATAAAAGCCACAACTTTTTCTTTTTTTTTTTTCCATTTTCCATAAAAAAATTGGGGCTTTCTTAGGGGCGGATGTTAAATAACTTATGATTATAATAAAGGCATTATTGCTTGAAAGGTTAAAAGCTTACTTAACAAGGAAAACAAAGCATGCCATAAAAACAATGGCAATGAGACATTTGTTGGTTACTTTATTAGCATGCCCAAAAATCCTTTGCAAGCTTATTGGTGCGTGTTAAATAAATAATGAAATAAATATTTTTATTTAACATGACATGATGGAATTTTCCTAAAATTTTGAAATTTTTTTTAGGTCAACCTACTTCACACAAACCATTGTAGAAAAACACGCAAGGAATCACATGAACAAACATTACTATGGTTTAAGCCTACTAGTGGCATATATATATAAGGCATACAAGTAGATTACCCACCTTTTGGAGGACATAAAACCAAACAACATCTCAAGCACTATAATTCACAAGTGATAATGCCAAATACCAACTATATGCTATGGTTTAAATCAAAAGTCAAAAGACATATTATAATTGCCTGATCATAAAAGAATTTTGCAAACGAAAAACTTTGATAATAATAAAAGGTAGAGAAAGGGGTCTATGCACTTGCCTAGTTTAGTAGGTTTTACTTTGTCAAACCCAATAAAATCAAACATATTTGAGGGCCTAGCAAATATATATATATATGTATATATATACATATTGTTATGTCCTTAGGATTCACATTATATTGGTGTCAATACATTATATATGGAAATACATCTAATGCCATTAATAATATAGCTAAGACATTAGTGGGTGGAAAAGGCATTAAATAAATCAAAATCCATGAAGCTCATTTCTTACCATATGGGGCAAATTGAAATGAAAAGGAAAATTAGCCAGTTGTATGATGGGAACCTATCTTGTATGGTTCGAAAAGGACGTAATAGGCAAAAGTAAATGAACACTTTCTATTGAAGCTTGATTTTATATACTATGTTGTTTTTTAGGACGATTTAGACCCCACTTTTTATTATTTTTATCAATATGTTTTTTTTTTCCTTTTTTTTTTTCATTGGTTCATTTTAAGTGTAGTCAATTTTACTTTATTAATGTTGTGTTATCATATGTGTAATGGAATTTGTCATTTATTGTGAGATTTGGATCTTTTTAAAAAAAATTCAAAGTGTATACTTTTGAAATGATTATGTTCTTATGTGTAGCTTGTCTAATTGTGTTGAATATAATTTTATTTTATTTATCGTAAGCGCAAAGTATGATACTTTCAAAGTCACTAAAAGCAAAAAATAAAAATAAATGTTTGTATTTGAAATAGCGACCTAAGGACACTGGGTGAAGACCATTTCCACCACATATGCACCATTTTACTAATGGCTATTGTTGGTTATTTTATTAATGGTTATTAGTGTCTATTGGTGGCTATTTTATTAATGACTATTGTTAACTATTTTATTATTGGCTATTGGTGGCTATTTTATTGATGGCTATTGGTGACTATTATATTAATGTTTATTGGTGTTTATTAGTGGCTATTTGATTAATGGCTATTGTTGGCTATTTGATTAATGGTTATTTGTGGCTATTTTATTAATGGTTATGTGTGACTATTGTATTAATGGTTATTTGTGACTATTTTATTAGTGGTTATGTGTGACTATTGTATTAATGGTTATTTGTGACTATTTTATTAATGGTTATGTGTGACTATTGTATTAATGGTTATTTGTGATTATTTTATTAATGGTTATGTGTGGCTATTTTGATAGTGGCCATTTGTGGTTAAACCTTAATTTATTAATGATTATTGTTGGTTATTATATTAATGGCTAGTAATGGTTATTTTATTATAAATTATTGTTCATTATTATATGTTATATTACATCAATTGGTGATTATTGTATTATAAATTATTATTGAATATTCTATGTTATAATATCATAGGCTATCGGTAGTTATTATATTTTAGGGTATTTAAAATTATTTTTAAAAGGTTATTATTTTCTATTTTAAACTATTTTTACCTTAGGTCATTATATATATATATATATATATATATATACGTTATTTTAAGTTATTATACTTATGATAGAATAATTTAGAATAACATAAAATAGAACGACGTTGAATAACTTCAAGTATAACTTGAAATACCATATATTAATTTGAAATAAAATAACTTAAGGTATAGTGTAAAGTTAGTTGAATAATTTAATTTAGAATAATTTAAAATCTTATAATAAATTATTTAAGATACTTCAAGTTAAAATAACATATGATAGTTTAGGGTACAATAATTTATAATAGCCTATAATAACATAGAATATATAAGTTAGCATAACTAAAGTAGCTTAAAATAATATAGGGTATATCATAAAGTAGCATAAATAGAATATTTTTAAAAACATAAAAATAATTTTTTTACTATAATAAATTATAATATTAAATTATGTTAACTAATAATGAAACATGATGTTTACATAGTGTTATTATAGTGAAATAACTTTCACCAAGGTAAAATCAATAAAATGCAATGAAATTATTTCACTTTTAAAGTCCCATAGTGATTTAGGCTAGTAAATTGCACCCCACTTTTGTAGTAATGATTAATGATAACATGGTGAACATTCATAAAATATTTATTAAGGAACATAAGTACAGATGTAGTGCAATTTGGTAGTGCATATGTTTTGGGTATAAAGGGCCATAGGTTCAAATCTTATCACTTTGAATCAAAATCAAAATCAACTAAAAACATGAAAATAAATCAACCCTTGTCACCTCATCTCACTATTTATAAAAGCCACGATTTATTTATATTTTTTTCATTTTCTATAAATTTTTTGGGGCTTTCTTGGAGGCAATTGTTAAGTAACTTATGATTACAATAAAGGCACTATTGCTTGAAAGACTCAAGGCTTACTTAACAACAAGGAAAACAAAGCATGCCATAAAAACAATGGCGATGGGACATTTGTTAGTTACTTTACTGGCATGCCCAAAAATCCTTTGCACGTTTGTTGGCGCGTGTTAAATAAATAATTAAATATGAAATGAAAAGGAAAATTACCCAGTTGTATGATGGGAATTTATCTTGTATGGTTCGAAAAACATGTAGTAGGCAAGAGTAAATGATCCCTTTCTATTGAAGCTTCATTCTATCTACTATGTTGTTTTTTTGGGATTTTTTTGAAAATAGACAATTGAAACCCTACTTTTTATTATTTTTATCGATATGTTTTTCTTTCTCGTTTTTATTTTCATTGGTTCATTTTAAGTGTAATCAATTTTACTTTATTAACGTTGTGTTATCATATGTGTAATGGAATTCGTCATTTATTGTGAGATTTGGATCTTTTTAAAAAATAATCCAAAGTGTATACTTTTGGAATTATTATGTTATTTTGTGCAGCTTGCCTTACTGTGTTGAAAATTATTTGATTTTTTTTATCGTAAGCACAAAGTATGATACTTCCAAAATCACTAGAAGCGAAAAAGAAAAAAGAAAAAAATCACTTGTATTTTAAATAGCGACCTCGGGGCACTGGGTTAAGACCATTTCCACCACATATGCACCATTCTGACCTTTACAAAGTAGATAACCCTGAAATGGGACATTAAATGAAAAAGGACGCTATGTCCTCCACAACCCAATCAATGCTTGAAACAATATGATGGGACCGAGAATGAACCCTCAAAAGAAGTTTGGAATAACTAAAAGCGCAAGGCAAGCATAAATGATGTAGATGATATATTTTATTTTCTTGATTGCCTCGACAATGATTTGTAATTAAGTATATTTTATCTCTCAAA
>Ga0116228_10006979_pt1 | contig 10106 bp, 8 predicted proteins | sample S1TSphfallax_2_FD_89694 | JGI IMG/M metagenome (GOLD analysis project Ga0116228, IMG submission 89694) | Host-associated microbial communities from peat moss isolated from Minnesota, USA - S1T2_Fc - Sphagnum fallax MG | ecosystem: Host-associated > Plants > Peat moss > Unclassified | place: USA...
ATGACGACCTACATGAACGTCGATGCTCCGAACCGTCACGTCGAGATCGGCTCGACGTGGTACCGCGGGAGCGTGCAGCGAACCGCGCTGAACACGGCGTGCAAACTCTTGCTGCTCCAGCACGCGTTCGAAGGCCTCGAGTGCATCGCGGTCGACTTCCGGACGCACGTACGCAACGAGCGATCCCGATCTGCGATCGAGCGACTCGGAGCGAAACTCGACGGCGTCCTACGCAGCAACGGCGTCGCACGCGACGGCTCGCTGCGAGATACGACCGCCTACAGCATCGTCGCGAGCGAATGGCCGGACGTCGAAAAGCGCTTGCGATCGTTCCTCGAGGAAGAGGCGCACCTCCGCTCTTAGATCGCGCCGCTCTCTTCGAGCGCTGCGATGTCGACATCGCCGTACCCGAGTTCGCGTAGGACCGCGTCCGTATGTTCTCCGAGCAGCGGTGCGCGCACGAACGGGACGTGCGGTTCGCGCGAGAGCGTTACGATCTTGCGCGCGACGGCCGCGCCGTCGCGCATGCCGGGGAACGGGACGCGTTCGAAGAGTTCGGCCTCACGCACGTGCGGGTCGTCGAGCACCTCTTGCGGCGAGTACACGGGGCCGCATGGAATGCGCGCGCGGTCGAGAGCTTCGAGCGCCTCGCGCGAATCGCGTTCCGCGCACCACCGTGCGACGAGCGCGCTGATCTCCGCGCCACGATCGCCCCGCGCCTCGTCGGTCGCGTAGCGCGGATCGTCGATCAGTTCGGGCGCGCCGATCAGCTTCGCGATCCGCGCGAAGAGCGGATTGCCAACCACCTGAATCAGGATCCAGCCGTCGCGCGTTTGGAAGAGATCGGCGGGTGCCGACGACTGCGCGCGATTCCCGCTCGGCACGCGGTCCGCGCCGGTCGCGGCCTGCTCGAGCATCCAGACGTTCGTGAAGTTGAGGGCGGTCAGCAACAACGAGGCTTCGACGACGCTTCCTTTCCCGGTGCGCTCGCGATCGAGGAGCGCGAGCGCCGTGCCGTACGCGCACGAGAGAGCGGTACCGTAGTCGACGAAGTTCGTGAGGGTGCGCCGCGGATGCCCAGGCTCGCCCGAAAGATAGGCGGACGCGCTCATCGCCTGGCCGACGCCGTCGAATCCGACACGGTCCTTGTACGGCCCCGTGGTTCCATATGCGGAGATCGCCGTCAGGATGATGTCGGGTTTGATCGCACGCAGCGATTCGTAGTCGAGCCCCATCGCGGCGAGCGTCGGCGGCGGTAGGTTCGCAACGACGACGTCCGCCGTGGCGACGAGACGCTTCACGACCTCACGGCCCGCAGCCGTCATCGGATCGAGCGTCATCGAGCGCTTGTTGCGATTCATCTGCATGAAGGTCGCGCCGTCGCCGCTTTCCGCCACGGGCAACAGATAGCGATCTTCGCTCCCCGTGCGCTTCTCGACGCGGATCACGTCCGCGCCGAAATCCGCGAGCAATGCCGCGCAGTACGGCCCCGCGATATAGCGCCCGAAATCGATGACGCGAACGCCGCTGAGGACCACCTACGGTAAAGTCAGCGGGCGATACTTGATGCGATGCGGACGCGCCGCTTCCTCACCGAGTCGCACGCGCTTCGCCGCTTCGTACTCCTGGTAGTTGCCTTCGTAAAAATACACGTCCGAGTCGCCTTCGAAGGCGAGGATGTGCGTCGCGATCCGGTCGAGGAACCAGCGGTCGTGGCTCACCACCATCACCGTACCGGCGAACTCGCCGAGCGCGTCTTCGAGCGCGCGAAGCGTTTCGACGTCGAGATCGTTCGAAGGCTCGTCGAGGAGCAGAACGTTCGCGCCTCCGAGCAACGTCTTCGCCAGATGCAGGCGGCCGCGCTCGCCGCCCGAGAGCGTCCCGATCTTCTTCTGCTGGTCCGCGCCCTTGAAGTTGAAGCGACCGAGATACGCGCGCGACGGCATCTCGAATTTTCCGACCATCACGATATCGAGCCCGCCGCAGATATCTTCGAACACCGTCTTGTCGTTGTCGAGCGATTCGCGCGTTTGATCGACGACCGCGAGTTTGACGGTCTGGCCGATCGAGATCGTCCCCGAGTCCGGCTGTTCCTTACCGGCGATCATCCGAAAGAGCGTCGATTTTCCCGCGCCGTTCGGGCCGATGATGCCGACGATCGCGCCAGCCGGAACTTTGAAGCTCACGTCGTCCATCAACAGACGGTCGCCGTAGCTCTTGCGCACGTGCGAGAACTCGATCACCTGATCGCCGAGACGCTCGGCGACGGGAATGAAGATCTCTTGCGTTTCGTTTTGGCGCTGATACTCGTAGCTCGAGAGCTCCTCGAAGCGCGCCATGCGGCTCTTGTTCTTCGACTGCTGACCCTTCGGCCCACGGCGAACCCATTCGAGTTCGCGTTTGAGCGCTTTCTGGCGCGCCGATTCGGCCGCTTCTTCTTGCGCGAGGCGCTGCTGCTTCTGGTCGAGCCAGCTGCTGTAGTTGCCCTTGTAGGGAATGCCGCGACCGCGATCGAGCTCGAGAATCCACTCCGCCGCGTTGTCGAGGAAATAGCGATCGTGGGTGACCGCGACGACCGTTCCCGGGAAGCGCTGCAAGAAATGTTCCAACCATTCGACGCTTTCCGCATCGAGATGATTTGTCGGCTCGTCGAGAAGCAGCATGTCGGGCTTCGAGAGTAACAAGCGGCAGAGCGCGACGCGGCGCTTCTCGCCGCCGGAGAGCGGACCGATCTTCGCATCCCACGGGGGAAGACGCAGCGCGTCCGCCGCGATTTCGAGTTGCTGATCGAGGCTATCGCCGTCTTGCGAGAAGAGGATCGCTTCGAGCTTCGCCTGTTCGCTCGCGAGCTTGTCGAAATCCGCATCGGGGTCGCCGTACGCGGCGTAGACTTCGTCGAGACGCTTGCGCGCGGCGATCACTTCGCCGAGCGCCTCTTCGACCGTTTCGCGAACCGTGCTCTCGGGATCGAGCTTCGGCTCTTGCTCGAGGTAGCCGATCTTGAGATCGGCCATCGCCTTGGCTTCGCCATCGAAATCCGTATCCACGCCGGCCATGATGCGCAGAACCGTCGATTTACCGGCTCCGTTGAGGCCGAGAATACCGATCTTCGCACCGGGGAAAAAGCTGAGCGAGATATCTTTGAGGATCTGACGCTTCGGCGGAATGGTCTTGCCGACGCGATGCATCGTATAAACGTATTGCGACATGTTCGCCCTGGGTTTTCGTCCGGTTTCGCGTTGGGCCTCCGCACGAGGGGCCCGTGGGCGGGGCCCTCAGGGCTTCCGCACCGCCGTATAGACCTCGATGCCGCTGTCCGAAGACGCGAGCCGGAGTTCGTGCCGCGCGAGCGCGGTCGCGACGAGCGGGAAGAATCGATCCCGGCAATACGCCGTATCGCACGAGCGATCGACCACGACGATGCTCGCGTTCGTGGGATCGATCGTCGCGTGCGGATGAAATCCGAGGTGCGCGAAGGTCCACAAATCGGCACCGATCGACGCGTCGCGCGGCAAGCCCTCGAGCGTCCGTTCGAGGCGCGCGTCGCGAGCGTTCGGCAAGCGGTAAACTTGGTACCACCAATTCGCGGGACTCGCATAGATATCGACCCAGAGCGACACCGCAAGGGAGAGGCCGAGCACCGCGTACGCGAGGCGCGTCGATCGTCGCGCGATGCTGGCCACCCCGAACACGAGGGCGATGAAGACGTAGGGCAGCCAGCATGCGACGTAGTGCGTCGAGAGGTCGATCGTGATCGCTTCGTGCGACGCGAGAACTTCGACGAGGCCCGGGACGGCGAGAAAAAATGCCGGCGTCGCAAGCGGAACCAAGAGTAGCGGCAAAAAGACCCCGCCGAGATAGCGTGCGCGGATCGGAGAATCGAGGTCGGCGAACCCGTGCGGCGTCGGTCCGCGATACGTCCAATCGTAATAGTGCAGATGCACCGGAATTGTGCCGAGAAGCGCCGGTCGCACGACGCCGACGTAGCCCACGAACGTCAGCACCGCCGCTCCGGCGAAAACAAAACAGAACCGCGCGAGCGCCGTATCGCTGCGTCGCCACGCCCACGCGCCGACCGCGAGCGAAAGCACGGCGAGTACGATCGTCACGTCCTCCTTGATCGCGAGCGCCACGACCGCGAGCACCGCCGCGACCGTGAAGCGGCGCGCGTCGAGCGCCCACGCGAGCCAGAGGATCGTCGGCGTCGCGAACGCGAGTTCGTGAAAGTCGCCCACGGTCATCGAGATGAGCGGCGGGTACGTGAGCGCGGCAAAGGCGGTGAGTACGGCGATGCGCGGCGAGACGCGCCGTGCCGCGAGAAGGTAGATCGCGGGAATGGCGAGCGCCGACGCGATGGCGGTGATGGCGACGAAAACGAGCGGCGTCCGCACGATTGCGACGAGCGGCGAGCAAAGGAACAGAATCGGCGAGAAGTGCACCGCGAGATGATTGATCCCGCCTTCGGCCGTACTCGAGAACCCGCTAAGCGGCGACGACACGACCTGCGTGAAGAGTCCGAGATCCACTTGCGCCCGAAAGACGCGATACCGGAGCACCCCGACGATGAAGAGCGCCGCTGCGAAACCGATCGTCGCGAGCGCGACCGCGATCGGCGCGAGCGCGCTCCGCTTCACCCGTGATGGGGCGGGGTGTTGAAGGGGATGGGATTGAACGGCGTCGCCGGCGCCTCACCGTTTTGCGGATTGAATTCGTTTGCCTGGCCCCAGTGATACACGATGTCGTGCTGGCTCTGCACGTCGCCGTTGTGGATCACGATCGAACGCGGCGCCACTTGCAGACCGTTCTGACCCTGCTCGGCGGATTGCCACGAGCCGAGCGTGTAGCGGTAGAGAAGTTTCGTGCCCGATGCAAACGAGCGCGTGACGCGATAGTGGAGCGCGTCGATGCGGTCCATCCGAATCGCGGTCGCACTCCAGCCCGACGCATCCGTCGCAAGATAGACGACCGCGTCGAACGCCGTATCGGGCGGAACTTCCGCGATGAACGCGACCTGAACCGTCTTGCCGTCGAAGCCGGCAGCGGGTTTGAGATCCGGGTTCGGATACGGGGTGGAGAGCGCGATCGCGAAACCGTGAACGTCTTGATACGTCCCCTCCGACGGGAGCGGCACGGACGAAAGCCCGAGTTCGATCACGTTGCCGCTCGCGGAATCGAAGGTCGCGACCGCATAGGTACGCGTCGCCGCGGCGAGCGTCGTCGCTCCGTGGGTTTTCGCGTCGTCGATTTTGAGCGTCGGCGCGACCCGGTACCCGTCACCCGTCGTGAAAAACACGTAGCCGCGCCGAAAATCGAGGATTTGACCGGAATAGCGCACGAGTTTTCCGGCCGGCTTCGGCGTAGCCGTCGCCGAGATCGGCGGCGGCGTATCGCCGAAGACGCTCGACGAAGGGAGCGGAATCGGCAAGCCCGTCGTCGGTCGCGTGAACGTGGCCGCGAGCCAGAGCGCGAGCGCACCGCTCATCGCAAAGAGGGTGCGTTGCACGCGGCCCGTCATTTGACGAACTGGATGGTGAAGGTCGGGCTCCATCGCTGGTAACCTCCAAAGTTGAAATAATACGAGCGAGAAACGTCGAGCACGAGCAAACTGTTGAGGCGAACGCGGACGTCGGCCGTGAATTGATACGGCGTCACGCCGTAGTTGTTGAAATACGTGACGTTACCGACCGTCTGCGAAATGCCGGGTACGGCAATCGGGAAATCGTCGTTCTCGCGCATCGTGAGCGAAGCGTTCACGGACGTGCTCGGCGTGAAGACGAGTTGCTCCCGAAACGAACGCGACGTCGAGAGGCCGCGAAACGCGAGATACTGCGGATACTGTTCTCCGGTCGCCGGGCTGATCGCGATCGTCGCGGGATAAATCTGCGATTGCTGCGCGCCGTAGAAATCGGCGATGTTCGCATTCGTATACGAGAAGAGCGCGGTGAGATGTTGACGATCGATCACCTTCGTGAGCGAGAGCGTCGTCGTCGTAAAGTCGGTATGGTGCGGTATCGAGAAGTACGTCCGCTGCTTGTCGAAGATCGCCGTGAGATACGCGTCGCGGCCGCGATTCCCGCGGTCGCGCAACACGACGATCGGGTCGCTCAAGAGCGTGATTCCGGCGCCATGATTCCACTGGGTGTCGTACAGCAGTCCGCCGAGCGTTTGGAGCCCGGAGGTCTCGTTGAGCGTCGATATCCCGTTGTGGTTGACGCCGAACGTCGAGCGAAGCTGAAACGAGAGGGGAATGTGATATTTCAAATGGTGCCGGAATCCGGTCCACTGCAGGGTCGCACCGGATGGATGATCGGGAATCCACGGGTGCGAGGGATCGCCGTAGTACAGAGCGCCGTTGACGGCCGTCGGCTGTCCGAGCAGACTCTGATAGTACGACGTCGTGGTGAGCTGCAAGAACGAGTGATGCAACGCCTCCGTAATTTGGAGGCTCGCGAACGCACTCGCCGAGAGCGGTTGCGTGAACGAATGTTGGAACGCGAACTCCTGAAGCGTCAACTGCACCTGCATCGCGGGTGAGATGCGATCGTAACCGATGAAATTGTACTGTTTCCCCGGTTGCGTGAGCGGGTTCGCGGAAAACACGAGGTAGTGGTTGTCGCTAATCTGATGTTGCTCGTAGGCGAAATACACGTGATTGATCGAGTCGTAGCGCAAGTGGAGCGTCGCGAGGCCATGCTCGCCGCCTGCGAAGTCGAGCGGCCCATCGAGGTCGGCGCCCGAGAGCGCGTTCTGCGCGAAGTTCGGGTTCTTCGAGAAATCGAGGAAATACGAGGGAAACTGCACGAAGCTGACGCCGAAATTCAAACTCGCCGGCGAGAAGCGCACGCTCTGATTCGGATCGATGACGGCGCGTTTGGCGAAGAGAAAGTTGCGTTCGCCCGCGAGGTTCGGTAAGTCGAAGACGTCGCCCGGCATCTCGCGTCCGAGTAGCGGATGCGCGTAATCACCCTCCGCGAAGGTCCAGCGATCGGGCTCCGAGGTAATCGGCACGAAATAGGCCCGATCGAAATCGAAAAACTCTGCAAACGCGGCGCCGTCCGTCTCACGACCGCCGGCCACGAGTTTCACGTCGCCCGCGACCAAGAATCGATTGAGGCGCAGATCCATGGAGAACGTGTTGCCCGTGATCGTCGTTCCGTCGCCGAGCACGACGCGAACGTGGCCGTCCCCGCCGATGATGAATCGGTTACTGTAGAACGAGACCTTGTCGGCCGTGAGCTTGAACGCCGCGAGGCGGCGCCCCGTCGCCGGCTTCGGCGTTGCTAGAGGCGCGGGTGCGGGCGATGCCCCCTCCGATGTGGCCGGCGTCGACGACGGGGGCGTCGGCGCTGGTGCCGGAGGGGCTGGCTGGCTTGGCGTTACCGGCGTCGTAACGGTTATCGCTGAGATCCGCGGAGGCTGAGCGATCGTGGCGCACGGTAAGCAAAAAAAGATAGCGGAGACTCCCAATTCTGGCGGTATGCGACGCACCGTTTCTCACGCGGTCGCGGCAACCATGCGGAGCAAATGTCCCGGGCGCGCAATTCGGCTCGGGAACAGGCGCTCCGGCTAGCGCGAATTCAGCGCGGCTTCGGAACCGGCCGATGGGGCTGGCTGCTGCGGAGGGTCGAGCCGGTCGCGATGGTGAGGGGGCCCGCACCGCCGTTGAATTCGGATGGTAGCGACAGGTGGTCGAGGATGCGCGGACCCGAACGCGCGGGGAGCGTGAAGGTCGCGGCCGTCGCGGAGGCGCGTGAAGCCGAATCCAAATCGAGTGGTGCGAAGGTCCGGCTTACGTTGGAGGGCGACGCAAACCGATAGAACGGCGAGTTTCCGAGCGGACCGCCGAGAACGTACGCACTCGGCCCGAACGCGCCGGATCCGATTCCGAGCGGCGACGTATCGGTGCAGGTGGGCGCGCTGAACGTACGCGTCAGATCGCCGAGGTCGTTCGCAAGCGATGGCCCGAGGCGCGGAGCGCCGTACGTGCAACCCGCGGTCACCGTGATGTTCCCGAAGCCCGAGGGCGTATCGGTCGACTGCAGGCCCGTGGTTTGGGATGCGCCGGGCAGCTTACTCGCAATCGCGGACGACGGCGTCGCAGACGCGTCGGGCGCGGAGTTCTGCAAGGTGACCATAGCGAGCACGAGTGCGAACATACGCGGAGTGTAGCACGAAGGGAGGACGCTGGCCTTTTTCTGAGAGCCGCAACGCGGAAAATAACCGCTCAGCGGCCCTCGGCCGAGGCGCTCCGCGAGCGGTACTCGACGACCCAGACCGCGATTTGGTGGGGGACCGTGATCCCGAGGATCAGAGCCGTGACCAGATCCTCGCGTGGCGTACGCGCGCCCTCGAACGCGAACGCGAGCGCGCCGAACGCGGAGGCGACGGCAACGTTCGGCGCCGACTCACGAGCGAAACGCACGAAGCGTTGCAGGTAGCTCCCACCGCGTGGATCGCGCTCGAGGATCAACGCGAGATGGCGCGGCGAATGCCACGTCGCGAAATACACGCCGAACCCCAAACGCGCCGGCGCGGCGTACAGAACTGCCGCGGGCACGGCGACGTCGAGTGCATCGGCCGCATCGCCGCGCACCGCATCGAACGCCGCGTAGGCGCACGCCGCGGCGAAACTCCACGTCGAACGGACATCGCGACCGCCGATCGAGAGCGGAACGCCGCCGCGAGCGAACGCCGCGAGCGGCTCGATGCCACGCGAGCCACAATGCCGCGCGAATGCCGCATCTCCGCTCCCGAAGTGCGCCCAACTCACCGCCCGCAGCGCGCGCGTCGCCGCGAGCGGAAAGCGACGGGCGATCGCATAGACGCCGGTCGCGAGGATGCCGTACGCGATCGAGATCTTCAAGCGGCCGGGGCCGATGCGGAGACGGTCGAGCATCGCGGCGTCCGTCGCTCCGTGCGCGACGCCGATCGTCGCCGTCAATCCGACGACGAGAGCTCGCGCGAGCTTCGGCGCGACGAGCGTCGCCGCGCCGAGCGACGCACACGCGATCCACGTTGCCGCGCGTGCGTTGCGGGCGAACCGGCGGCCCGGAGACATCGCGATCTTAAGCTCCTCTAAATCTCGGCGGTTTACGATGCACGCATGCATACCTCAGTCGTCGTCGCCGGCGTTTCCGAACCGATCGAACTCGACTTCGATACGTTCAAGTGGCACTCCGCGCGCGAACTTCCCGAAGCCGAGTTCCCTCTGGTCGCGACGGTCGATGGCGAGCGATTCGAGCTCTACAGCGACGGCACGTTCAACGAGGAAGAGTTGCCGTAGCACGTCGCTCGGGCGAGGTCCCGGAGGCTCCGCGTACAAGGAGCGTCGATGCTGGAATTTCCGAGCGAAGCGGCGGCCTACGAAGCCTTCGTAACGCGACACTCGGACGGACTGCCCGTCGTGCTTCCGACGCCCGAGCGTGTCGAGTCGATGTTGACCGGGACGCGCGAGCATCCGGACGACGTCGTCGGGCTCGTGTATCCGAGCGGAAACGAAGCGACCGTGCGCGACGTGGCGGTCAACGCCGTGATGGCAGGCGCCGAGCCGCGGCAGCTGCGGCTGATCCTCGCGGTGCTCGACGCGGTGCTCGACGAGCGCTTCAACATCAACGGCATCCAATCGACGACGCACTGCGCGTACCCGCTCGTCATCGTGAGCGGACCGCTCGCATTCGAGGCGGGACTTTCCGCCGGTAACAATGTGCTCGGCAACGGCCTGCGGGGAAATCTCTCCGTCGGGCGCGCGGTTCGCCTGGTGCTCACGAACGTGGGTGGCGGGCGGCCCGGCGAAACGGACATGGCCGTTCAAGGAACGCCCGCGAAGATCTCGTTCTGCGTGGCGGAGCGACTCGACACAAGAACCTTTCCCTCGCTCGCCGAGCGACAAGGTGGCGACGCATCGGAGACGAGCGTCACGGTCATGGCCGCCGACGGGCCGATCACCGTGAGCGACCACCGCTCCGCGACTCCCGAGCGTCTGCTCGCGAACGTCGCGGATACGCTCCGTCATATGGGATCGCTCAACGCGGCCGCCCCGGGTCCCGCGGCACTCTTGCTCGCGCCGCAACACGCACGCGTGATCGCACGCGCCGGATGGACGGTTG
>Ga0116228_10006980_pt1 | contig 10106 bp, 6 predicted proteins | sample S1TSphfallax_2_FD_89694 | JGI IMG/M metagenome (GOLD analysis project Ga0116228, IMG submission 89694) | Host-associated microbial communities from peat moss isolated from Minnesota, USA - S1T2_Fc - Sphagnum fallax MG | ecosystem: Host-associated > Plants > Peat moss > Unclassified | place: USA...
ATACCAAGAGGGACCTTCTTTTAGGTTTATGTCATGAGGTGCCCAAACAAGTGTTCATATCTTCTCTAATCTTGTCACCATTAATCCAATTAAAATATGATGTTTGGAAACTATGTAGAAGTAGATATTGTGAATTTTTTTAGTTTTGTGATTGAAATATGGCATGAAATCATGTCTTACCTAACTTGTATAGAGAAAATAGACCTTATACATGAACAAATTATGTTCTATGTGAAAATACAATGGATTATAAGATTAATTTTGTAAAATATGAAAAATAGTAATGCTTGAATTTATGTTTTATTGGATTGGCAAACGTTATGTAATTTGTATGTATCAATCATGGCATGGAGGATTTCCAAAATGCAACTTGCTATGTGTGTAAATTTTGATCTCAAGCTGCACAACAAGGTTTTCACATCTTCCCCCACCTACTTAGAGAGTACAAAGAAATTGTAATGTTCAAGTAGAACTCTAATTCCTAAATGTGGAGATAGGATTTGATTACTAATGTTCTTCCAATTACTATCATTTTTTCACATAGATTTTTGTGATGTAAAAATAATATTCACAATTGCTTTATTTGTTTTGGAGTTCTTTAACAATCTACATTTTAATTTTTGAGTATTACTATTTTGAACAAGTATTTCATTTTTTTTTTTTTTTTAATTTCAAAAAAGAAATGTTTTATGTAATCATCAACTAGTTTTGCTTCTCACGAGATAGTAACTTGGTGTTCTAATAAAACAAATAGCATGTTGGGCAAATTACATTGGTATTGATCTAAAAATTTATGTATATTTTTCTTTTTCTTTTTTTTAATTTAAAATACATGTGTGTGTGTGTGTGAATTTTCTAATATAGTCAGGCAATGTGGTAGTTTTCCTTGAAAACGGGCAGACGTAATAATTTTCTGACAGCCCGTGGGCATCTTTCGGGCAGCTATGTAGGTCCCTAGGAAATAGTCAACGCTGATGTCAATTATGAACAGGGTTCTGAACAAAAGGACCCTGAGATTTTTCATCCAGCTATGGTAGTGGTACACTTACCAAATGCTTTTTAAAATTTGGATGAAATAAATTAGAAGCTTGGTTAGCAACTTAGCAACACAATGTGTTTTTTTGGCTAAATTCTTCGCCAAATTTCGATCTTTTTTTTTAAAAAAATTCTACTTATACACAAAGGAATTTTCATGGAAAAAATGACCCAAATTTGCCAGATTTCAAAGAAAAAATAAATCCACATCGCCAGATTTTTAAGATAAGTTCCAGCAGGTAGCCAAGAATATAGAAGGATTCTGATTTCTTTTCTATTTTCATATTTAGTGTATATAGCCAAATCTGGCTATATCATCTTGTGGATGATTGCCACTTTTAGCTACATCAGAAAATTGATAAATAATAAATAAATAAACAAGGGGTGTGTCACACACTGTGGCCTTTTTGGATTTATTTATTTATTTAAATAAATCACTCCTGAGCACGTCGGGTCACCCTATGTTATAGGGGGTTGACATGACCTTCGTTCCCAGAATAACTCCTATTCTAGTACAGTGTCTGAAACGAACGTGACCCGTTTTGGAAATCCCGGTCAGCCGCTGTTTAGCCGGGTGATTTGGTTAACGGGTGACCCGGGACCCCTTGGGGGCAGAGCGGCGTCGCCGGGGCAGGCGGAAGGTTAGCGCGCTGCGCTTCGTTTCACCCGGCGTGATCGGTTAGGAACATCTCGCGGAACATCTTGTTTTGCTTTCTCGGATTCAATCATCGGTTGCATCCTGTTTCTTATTCTCGGTTTTTATATTCAGGAACAAGAAGAGGTTTTCTGCGAATTCGGAGAATGTCGGGAGAGCTTTTGAGGTGGACTGTGGAAGAAGAACTTCGACAAAACAGCTCCGGTATGGATTCTTGCAGCAGGAAAGAAACTTTGTCTCCTTCAGTGTGCCGACCTACTCTCTGTTCTGATGTACTATGCAGTGGTGATGGCTTCTTTGCCTATTGTGGCTGTTCAGGGTATTCTTGGACAGCATATGGAGACGGACTTTTTAAATGCTGGGCATGCATGACAAATTGGCAACCTAAATGAGAGCGTCTTTCCGCAACAAGTACCCCACAGAAGGCTTTGAAGGCTATAATAACTGGACTATCGATTTGATTTGCAGCGCCTGAACATGGGCCAGGCTTTTGCAGAGGGTGCATTTGGACGACTCTACAGGGGAACCTACAGTGGAGAGGAAGTAGCTGAGAAGATCCTGGAGAGACCAGAGAACAATGTGGAGAAAGCAATGGTGATGGAGTCGGCAGTTTCTAAAGAAGTTACAATGCTTGCAACTGTGAAACATCAGAATGGTGTGGCAATTTGTTGGGGGAATAAATTTTCGAAAAACCTTGCGTGGTGCATTTTGACTGAGTATACAGGGTGGATCAGTACGGTCATTTCTCAGTAGACAGCAATCCTGAGTTGTCTCACTGAAGCTTGTTGTAAAACAAGCTCCTGGACATTGCTAGGGGCATGGAGTACTTGCACAGCTTGGATATAATTCACAGAGATCTTAAGTCTGATAACTTGGTCATTGCAACTGACAATTCCATCAAAATTCCTGACTTTTGAGCTGCAAGGATCAAGGTGAAGGTTGAGGGCATGACTCCAGAAACAGGGACTTACTGATGGATGGCTCTGTGTGATTCTGACTTCATCCTCATATTAGGATGTTTCTTGTAACTGTTTTTTGTGGTAATTGGTCATTTTTGCAAATATTCATCACTCCACAGGGTTGTATCTGGTCACAGTATGATGGTTGCATCCTATGGAGAGACTGACAGCCTGCAATGAAGAGCATTGCATGGAATACACATAGCACTGGGGGTTCAATGCATCAACAATTTTATTGGTTTTATGGTATCAAAAGGCTCCCTATCTGTCTTATGTTGCAACTGAGTTTGGGTGGTGTGGTAGTGGGAGCAGGGAGATGATTCAGCATAGATTCTACAACCACAAGGTAGATAGATGTCTATAGCGTTAGCATTGTGCTGTGGGAGCTTATTACTGGGTTATTACCTTTGAAGAGCATGACGGCAGTACAGGCAGCATTCACTGTGGTGAATCAAGGGTCCATCCCCCAATCCCAGCTGACTGCACTCCAGCACTGGCACATATTATGTCTTGCTGCTGGGATGCCAACTCAGATGTTCAACCCGGCTTCCTGCTGGTGGTCAAGATGTTAGAGCAAGCATGTGAGGAAATAATGACCACAGTACAACATGCCAGATTTTGGGATGTGGATGTTTGGCAATGCCTCACATGAGTCATTGAGAAAAGCACTGAAAGGCTGGAGGGTAATGGAGTTGTCGATTTGTACATTGCAATGTTTCATACTAGGAATAATGGTGAATTCCCTTCATGTTATCTTATACATAGTAACCCCCATTGGGGCATGGATTTTGCAGGCAAATCATGGGATTGTTGGTATATTTTATTGATTCTGATCAATGAATATGAGAGAGAGAATGCCTTCAATTTTTCAGTCTCTTTGCAGAGGGCCCAGCTTGGAAGTTATATGTCCCTAAGCCCTTAGGCCTATGTGCTCTGTGGGTAGACCAGTTACCTTTGTACTTCACCTCCCCTTAGATATTGGGTTGGGATTGACCCATGGGATGAAGGAAATGAAGGTTTGGGAATTATTTTCATTTGGAATCAAACTGTAACCTCCAATAATCTAGTTGTGAAATTCTCTGAAGTTTTGAAAGATGTCCTTCAGTGTCCTAGTTGACCTTTTGACAGGCTTGAGTGGCCCAGAAGTGTACTGACACATTGTAGAACTAGGGTTATCAGAAACCAGCTTATTCATGCAAATCCCTGTGCTCAAAGTATCGTAGACTTAGGCTGAAGTTCTTGATAGTACTGTATGAAGTGAAAGCAATAAGGAAAGCATGTGCCAGGTAAGAGCTTTGCCAAGGAAGAGCTTTGCAACATGGGGTGAGCTACTGTAAGCATTGGAGTAGCTTTTGCTGCTACACTTCACATATTTCACAGATGGCAAGTTCTATCTTTGTGTTGATGAAAGTCTACATCCTGGTTCTAGTTCAATCAGGCAGATTTTGAAAGTCATTGATGTGATCATTTAAATGCTGGGGCTTTATGGTGATTATTACTTGACAAAGCTTCAGTTCTGAACAAAGGCCATGGCTGGGGAGTTTCAACTTCAGTGGACAACTAATGCCTTTCTTTCATAAGCAGGAACAATTGCTACTGTACTATCTGTGTGGCTCACAGGAGGGGCACTGTGGAGTACATCATGAAGCAGAAGACATTGAGCACTGGAGGACATATTCATCAGAACTCAGAATTTTGTTTGTGCAGGACACTAATCATGATGCATACAATCTCAAGCTTTAGACCAGGAATCTAGGTACAGATCAGGACCTTCCTCCTCACTTTTGGTGAAGTCATCATTTGGTCTTACAACAATTATAGTGAGCAGGGTTAGGATCTACAGTTGGAGTCATTATGTACCATAGTTAAACAGCAAGTTCACCAGGCCTCTGCCAAATAATTATTTAATTTTGAAGACTCCATTTCAACAAATAGCATGTGCCAGAATATTCCAAAAGATGCTTTGTTTTCCTTCACAAAAATATTTCTTTGAGAAAAACATTTTTGGAAATTTTCAGCATGTCTAAAAATAATAATTTTTTTGTCAAACCTGCTATTCAACTGTGGTAGAAGAGAACACACCCCTAGGGTGCATTTCTGCCTCCTAGCAAGTCACTGGGGCAAGGCCGGTGAGTATTGCATTGCATTTGGTACAAGAACTAATGAAGCTTGCTGCTCAGGTACCTGAGAATAAATTGAGGAACCTCCAATACACATGTACAAATGTAGGGTGCTATTCAACCCTCACTACTGCACTTGAATAGAAAAAACCTGGTTTTTAAAGCCCAACAGATATGATGCACATGCGTGATGGACTTTTTCCTATGGAGAGCTTTCAGTCTCCCTGACACAATTCAGCCTGTCATGCAACACTACATTGCAGGACAAGAAATGCACACAAAGTCAGCCAGTTGCACAATTCTCTTAGAGCAGAAGAAATACAAACTAATTACATGCACAAAAGAGAAATTATACATTCCAATCAGCTAATGTCATGTAATGAATGGAACTTTAAATAGGAACTTAGCAAGAAAGGAAAAATAGAGATGTTCACACATCTGCCTCCCTGCCTGCCTGCCATGTGCTGATGGGTTGCCTGCCCTACTGCCAACAAAGAATAACAACTAGTTTTTCACACATAGCAGATATGCATTGCCATCACATGACAGATGATGTAAATCTGAACTTTGCAAAACAATCATCCAGAAAGAAAGATAACTACTGTAATTATGAAATGGACATACCCCCAAGATCCATGGAATCCAGATCCCCGCATCATCCAAGGAAACAAAATTTGCAATGCACAAAAGAGTGAAAGGATGCAGATCCTAACATGATCAGCACAAAGAAGCTTCAAAAAGCCACACATCCACAGGTGCCGAAACATACTATTGTCAGATCATATCCCTCAATATAGCAGAAGCATACCTGCATACATGAGATAATCCATTCTTCCAAGCACCACCAGCTCACTAGATCTTCCATGCCCTAATCCAGAAAAGGCACCCAATACAGGTTTGCTTTGAATCCTTTCTAAGCTTCAATCCTAGCCCAGTTGGTGCCAATTTGTGAATCAAAGCCACACATTCTAAAGATTGAAACCTCTAACCCAGCTCACCACAAACATGATATTTCAAAATCCACAGTGGGCTGCTCCAAAATCCAATTTCTGCTAGATTCAGAACCTCCTGAGGCTGTATGCTTTGTCATCAAGCTCAAGAAGAAAGCATTGGTCACCTCAGCATAACTCAAAATTGAACACAGAACTTCCCTAGTTCTCTGGTTAATATCTGATGATGGGAAGAAGGCCTTTCAGGTTCAGTGATAAAAATTCAGCATCACAAAACTCAGGCCCCATCAGGAAATATGGATCAGAGAATGCATTCTCATCTAAACTAACAGCATTTATTTTACTGGAAGATTGAATATCAAGCTGATCAGTTTCATATAAATCATTGGTACAGCTGCACTGCACAGAAGTATGCTTTGTTACAGCAATGACATAATTTGACAACAATGCATCCTAAATGTGTCCTCAGAGTGACCTGCTGCAAAAACCAAGCCACACTCCTCATCACCTCTCCCCAGATAACATTGCTTTGCTGACACCTGACACACAGACAGATATTTTGGTGAGTGGCCCACTACAGCAATTCTGGAAATATGCAATACAATAATCATGGTTGCTAAGAGTATCAGCCCACAAAACTATGCACAAATGCTCAAAGCTTCACTATCTGTACCAAGGTGGATTATGTGAAAGGAAGTCCAGATATTTGGATTTGTGACAAGATACATCCTGAAGACCACTGCATGTGCATACATTATATCTGAGGAACATATGCTTGATCAAGATCAGACCAGTTGCAACAGTGAGAGAAAAAATCAGGGTTTAAAGCAGTTGCACAAAAATACCTTGGGCAGGTGCTCTGGAGCCAGCACAGTGGCATAGACCTTGCTGTCTCCACTTGTACTTGAATAAGTGTTTAGGGTTCATCTGTTATGGTCCATCTACCTCCAAGTGAAATTGGCTAACCAGATCATCCTTGACTTGGGTGCCTTATGGCGAAGCCTGCTTTTATAACCATTGTGTGGTAATACTGAAACTAGAATTGGCCATAAAGAGATGATCAGAGAAGGGTCATCCCATCCATCTACTGCATAAAGTATTGAAGACATCAGTTCCCATCTGCTTGTGTAGGTACTAACTAGCTGCCTTCTTTGCCCTTTTTTGTCCATTTTGAGAGCGCAGGTGGAGGGGGAGCAAAGACTGCTGAGAAGACAGCTCAGCTATGAAGAGAACTGTATGTGCCCACCCAGCATACATGCCAAATCTCTTCACAAATGCTTCTGAAACATCCCGGTGCAACTTTGGTGTGAGCTTACGTCCTTCCAGCTCAGGCAAGAGATAACGGACTGCAATCTGCACAACCAATTGACCAACTCTCAAAACAATGATCACAAATTGAGAATTCAACGATCCGTAAATGATACTGGCACCATCACGAGGAATTTGCTCACCCATCTGGCATTACTAAGGTCTGTATGGATCAAGAAAGACCACACCTGCCAAACATGTGTGTCAACAGGAATAGCATGATGCTGATCGAGGGAGAAAAGTGCGATACAAGCTGCCACCTTGGGCCCAATTCCTGGAAGTGAGCACAGTGCTGCTACTGCTTCATCAAGTGGCTGCTGCCTCAAAGAACATAGCCAGTGTTCTCCTCCATCTGCCTTCTGCCGCAGCAACTCCACAGCCCCTACTATGTATTTGGCCCTGTAATCCCATGTGTGAGTGAATGGCCTGCCCTCATCAATCAAAGATCAAAAAAGAAGGCAGGCATCTATCTATAGGCAACTAAAAACTCAAAGGGTATTCCACACCTTGCAATATATATGTCAGAAATCAGCACACAAAAATGGGTTTGCAATCACGTGTGTAGTTGTCAAAAGAATAAATATCAAAAACTGCAGTGGCTCTTTACATCACCAGAATACTTGAATTTTTTTTGTAGAAGCAAATCCTGGGTCCAAGCTCAGAGCAAAAGTTTGCAGGCTGGAAACAAGGTTCACTGACAGTCATTCTGTAGTCTATGCACAAATGAGAATGTGAAGAGAAATGCGCTGTTCACCTGTATCCAAAGCCAGCATTCCGCAGCTCTGATTCAGAGAGGGTAGCTAGCTGCTCCAGAGATGGAAATGCATGGAATGGAATTCCATTGACAGAGCCCAAGTAGGTTCCACGACTGCCGAGGTAATCTACCATGGATGCGATCCGCTGCAGATGGTTGTTGGAGGAACAAATGAACTGAAAGACACACTCCACTGGTGCTTGCCTCAGCAAGCGTGCCCCTAGCATGTAAGGTGCTACAGCTGCGAAACGCGAATCCGCCTCTGTGAATCGAGTCCACATCTCCACCAGACTCATGTCCAAATTGAAGTAACCACGTATCTCTCTCTCCGCATCCTTCACAGGAGCCGACACAGAATGCACACGAAAATGCACATCATCGTCTGCAGTCTGACGGAGGGAAACAAGATGCATACCCACCACTCCCGTATACTGAGACGGCCCTGTCTGCTTCCACCGAAAGCTCTGCCCCGTTGGAAGCGTCAGCTGCAAACAAAGCTCCTTCCGCCCTACCCCAAGACTCCGCCAAGACGTTCCCTTTTCCTCCTCCGCAACATTCTCATCCCCTGGACATGTTTTCGTGCTGTGTGATGCTTTCTTGACGCCTAGCGTGCTTTGAAATAAAGCTCGAGAGACAGATTTCGCAGCGACATCAACCTCCTCTGGCACCGCCCGCTCCAGCAACACCCGTTTCCTACGACTCCGCCTGGGGACTACGACTTCAGCAGCTAAGGCAACATCCGTTACCGGAGGCGAAGTACAAGATGTAACCATGCGCAGCACCGGTACTCCACGCATTGCAATTCTGCAGATCCCAGTGGGAAGAAGGAAACACAACGAAGCGCTAAGCATCCAAAGAGAGTTCCATACTAGGGTTTATTACGGCACAACAACGAACTGTCCGAAGCTCTCAAGAACAGACAAGATGCGCAAAGAACACAAACAACAGAGCGTGAGCGTTGTTTGTTGTGTCAAGGTGCTTGAGGTTTCTGTTCTTAGGGTTTGGGGATTTCGCGAATGTGACGATTGTGCTGGGTTCACATGCGTACGCGTTTGCCCTTAAGGGTTTGGGGATTTCGCGACTGCTGCGTTCACATGTCATGATACGCCTTTGCCCTTTTGCCTTTGCCCTTTTCTTGATTAAACCCTGCAAAAATTTATCAATAAACACATCGTAGATTGGAAAATGTACAAAGGAATAAGAAAAAGGAAAAGGTTGAAGTTTTGACATATCAAATGCTATTGGGTGTCAAAAATCTCTTCATATCAAAATTGACCGCTTGCAACAAGTCAGATAATTTCTCCATGTCAAAAATTGATCGCTTGTAATAGGTTGGCCATGGTGATGAGAGATGTGTTTTAAAAGGGTTGGAAGTTGAGAAATAGTTAAGCTTATGACTACCACCTAACTGAAAATAGAGGTCATTTGTATATTTTGTAATGTGATGAAACTTTTTTGACAAACAAGGTAGTCAAGACAAAAAGATGAAGGCCTTCTCGCCTTGTCAACCTCTAAATGGCATTGGCAGAATCATGCAAAAACACATTAACATGTTTGTGTAAACATTCAAATATTTTAATTGTTAAAGGGGGAAATTGATCAATGGGGTGTTGGTCACAATAGTTCTTTTCTTTAGCTTGAACCACATTAGTTTAAATCACATCGAAGGCAACAAATCCTTGAATGATCAAAAAAATACATATTTACTCATGTTGGGTTAACAATGACAATATCAACTAAAATGAAAATGTTATCCTTGGTGAACACAATGTTGATTTTTGACAAGAGCAATTGAACATGATTGAAGAAAGTGCATGTAATTGTTTTCATCACATGTCAAAGCCAACATCGCACACCATGGTAGCAAAGGTGTCACAAACTACAACATGGGTTTTTGTGCATTTATTGTCACGAACATAATGTAAAAAGTGGATACCCATAGGGTCAATAGGATGTGTGCACACACATTGAAAGTTACTTGCAATTAAAGGATGGGATAATCCAAATCGCATTCAAAACACTATGAAAAAATTGGAAAAAATAGTGGAAAGGCTCGGAAGACTAGTCAAACTATAAGCCAAGGACCTACCCTTGTGCCAAAACATGATAAAATTCAGACATGATGGGCCTCAGATATTCTATCAGAGAACATGCTAGAAAAGATATTATGGTGTAAACATTTCGAGATGGAATCTTGAAGTTGAACCATTTGTTGCTTGATGAATTATTCAAATAAAAGAAAACATGTACGAGCTTGGGGGAATAAAAGATCACATGTTACCTTAAGGTGTTGTTGGAAAAGAAAGGTGGTGGTGTTAACTTGTG
>Ga0116228_10006981_pt1 | contig 10106 bp, 5 predicted proteins | sample S1TSphfallax_2_FD_89694 | JGI IMG/M metagenome (GOLD analysis project Ga0116228, IMG submission 89694) | Host-associated microbial communities from peat moss isolated from Minnesota, USA - S1T2_Fc - Sphagnum fallax MG | ecosystem: Host-associated > Plants > Peat moss > Unclassified | place: USA...
AACTTGAACAATTAAAAAAAACACCCTCAATGGTACAAAGCTGAGTAGCCACAAGGAACAAGGGTATATAATATCCAACTTGAATACGTGTTTTGCCTAGACATATGACACAACAAACAAGTGGTTTGCCTTTATATATGACACAACTAACAAGTGTTTTGCCTTGATATATGACACAACAATCTAATTTACAAACTTATGGCAATGCCCAATTCTAGCCAACTTGTTTGGCACATATCAAGCCTAAGGTTAGAATTTAGAAATTGGGTATTCATGTTTAGCAATCAAGGGGGTATAGGGATGACACCTTGGCCCCAAGAAGAGGGAATCAGAAACAGTAGAAGTGGGGTGGAGACTACTGGGGACCAGCTTCACTTTGGCAAACCCTTAATTTCAGCTTTACTATAGCAGCTGTCTAAAGTTGAGAACCGAAATAAAAAGTTTGAATTTTTTTTAAAAATCTTGAGTTTTTTCCATAGTAGGTAAGTCTCTAGAGATATTTTCATTAAGATAGAAAAATATATATTAAAAAATTAAAACCTAATAGGGAGGAATGAAATCCTAATGCTTTAACTTTATAACACCACTTGTGGATTTTCCTCTACATGTTTGTTGTTGTTGGAGGTGAGCATTGACAATAATGGCGAATTTTCTTGTACATCTTTGTTGTTGGTGGTGGCCATTAGGCTAACAATTGTGCATTTTCTTTGTACATCTTTGTTGTTGGTGGTGGCCATTAGGCTAACAATTGTGCATTTTCTTGCACATCTTTGTTGTTGGGAGTGGCGATTGACAAATTGTGCATTTTTTTTAAAGTACATGTTTGTTGTTGGAGGTGAGCATTGACAATTGTGCATTTTCTTTGTACATCTTTGTTGTTGGAGGTCGTCATTGACAACAATTGCACTTTCCTCATGCACATAGAGCATCATCTCCACCCCACACTGGCAAACACTCCTTTTCGTTAAATAAATATTGCAGTACGATAGCGTAAATCTTGCTGCACTCCTGTATCGATGTCCATTTTGCAGTGGTCATTTTAACCCCTTGAATCGCTGTTTTCTACTATGGATTTGGAAAGTGACTATTACTCGTCCAGATGCAAAGACATAAATGGTCTTTCAGTGTTTGAAAGGACTTTAACGACAGTTGTGGGTGGGGAGAGAGAGATCATTAAACAATATTTTATTCTAAAGTAAAGGGGTTTGTTTACACTTTTGGGGATGGAGATGCTCTTACTTTGCTCTATGGGCTGGAGGAGCTTTTAAAAGTTTCTTTGTTCATAAGCCATGGGATTTTTATTTATTTTTTAATTTCTCAGGAAAATAAATAATTGAGTACCTAGGCCTACTACCCCTCTAATTGCATTTCCCTTTGGCCTCTTTGGAGCTTTGAATCTCTTACAAAAGTGGTGCTCACAATAGGCAAAAACAAGTATGTAAAGTCGACACCCACTCATGTCCAAAAACTGCCTTCCTAACTTGTTGGAAAAAAGGACTCCCCAGTAGGGCTACCTTAGTTAGGGTTTAGGGTTCTTATTCTTCACACTTTCCTCTTTCAGGAAGCAAGGAATAGAATGTAATGTAAGAGCAAACCTTAGCTTATAGTTTTGGGTGATCCCTCCTCATTAATGCTATGGTCACAATAGCCATGGCAGCTCCTGTCTCTCCCCCAATTGCCAGGGCACCCTTCCATAACACCCATGAGATTTGATTTTTATTAAATATTCAGGGTTTTTTTTTTTTTTTTTGGGTCAATTTTGTCAATTTTGTGATGTAGCTGAAGTGGTGATAATCCATAAGATAGTTTAGCCAGATTTGGTGATATCAGCAGAACCAGTGTTTTTTTTTGAGCAAAAATTCACTTATTTTCAACCTGAAATTTTGGTTTTTTTAGTGTAATTTCGACTAAATTTTCTAACTTTGGTGGTGAAGTAGCAAAAATTAATGAGTGATCACCAAACATAGTTTTGCCATAAAAAACTGGGTCTGACTCCCCATGTACATAAATAAATATGCACTCCTCACAATTGAATATCATGAATTATTAAATAAAAAGTTTTACAACAAATTCAAAATTGAGGATTGTATAAAGTATAAAGTTCTCCAATTGATTAAAACCCAATGAAATATTTATAAAGCCCACTCTACTTCATTCCTTCTAGTTTGCCTTGCTTCTTTTACACAAACCCCTACCAACATTTGTCACAACATTCTTACATTTTCCGACCACTTATTGAATTCTTTTTTGCCACCAACAATAAAGAGATTAAAATAACGGTTCAATCTTTAAACACATAACGTTCCCAAAATAAGGACTTCGTAATAAGGGGGGTCCTTATTTTGGGAACGCCCAACTTTGGGATTATCTTACATGTAATGACTTCACAATAAGGCCTTGAAACATCTCCAACAAAATACTATCAAATCCCTTGTCAAGAATAACTTACTGTAAATAATTACCAAAAAAATGACATTGATATTAACAACCCATCAACACCACCACCGTGTTAAAATTCTCCCTTCAAGTTCAAAGTTGAAACCAAAATTTTATACCAAAATCCTAAGCTGGTGCAAAAAAGCCAACAAGCAGCTCTCATGAACTTAGAACATCTCCAGCGGTGCTCAGTATGTGTGATCCTGCAGAGTAAAAAAAGGATGAAGAAAATCTAACATATGCTGGTTCGACGACTCCGGAAAATGGTTTTGGCTTAGGATAATTGTGCAGGGTGCCATGGCTGGTAATAGGCTCAGCAGAATTGTGCACCTGCCAAAAAGAGTGTAATACATATGATCTAACTACTGCTCACTGTTTCTGATTGGCCCCATCATAATGATTCGTCCAGGTGGTTTGTTACTAGTAGTCCCCCACCTATTTGCTGTCCCAGTTCAGTTCCAGTTTTATTGGTGGGGTTGCAAAAGAGTGCATAACAAAACTTGGATGTGAAAAATATGAAAAAATATTTTGGCAGGGTCTCACATACTGAGCACCATTGGAGATGCTCTAATGACTTTTTGCGTGTTTACAGCAAGTTTAAACTCTAAACCCTAAACCCAAAACTAAAAACTGTCCCTTTCTGGATCTAGAACCTCCCATCTAGATTTATGTTTATGCACTCACTTCTATGGAACATGCCTATCCATCATATGCACACATTGTGATCCAAACATCATCACTTACAAATTGGGTCAAGTTTGAGCCAAAAATTTTATGCCCAAATCCCACACTAAATGCATAGCCTCCTCACTATGTATTGGAAGAGCCACCGAAGAAGACCTAGCTCCGTATACCATAACTACTACGGTGGGCCTCACAATGTGTATGCATACCTTAGTCATTACATTAGGTTATGCCATGGCAGCAAGGGATTACACCTTGAACCTCAGGCTTCACCTTAGATTCACAAGTGTAAACAAACAAATAATCCAAATGTCGCTCATAGATTCGATCAAGTTTGAGCCAAAATTTTATGCCCAAATCTTACACCACCAATTTGTACACAAAGCAAATAAAGGAGACCTATTTCCTTTATAAACCCTAAACCTTAGTAAAGACCTATACCCTTGGACCCTAATAACGGTGGGCCTCCTAGTGTACAAGCCTACCTTGATCATTTACACCAGATGATACCCCGGCGACAAAAGCATTAGAGTTACACCTGGAACCTTGGGCTCCACCTTCGGTTCACATGTGTAACCAACTTATCACATAGTAAAAATCCATACTTGTGTCCTTTTACTTTGTGGATGTGGCGACAAAAGTATATGGATGAATGATCCAAGTTAATTACCCCGATTCCTTCCTTCCTTCATTCATTTTAAGAAGGCCGTGTATACTTGAGGGAAGCTTGGAAAATGGATGTTTGTTTGAGGGCTCCTACAAAATCATTTCCAAGGTTACAACAAATGCCCCCAAGTGTAAAATTCTTGTCATGAGTATGAACAGAGAAAGTCACAAAAATGTGAAATAGTTGAACACCCAAATTTTCATTGTAGAGGAATATGTTAAGACAATTGAAGTTTTGAAGGGATATAATAAATAAACTAAAATAAAATGTAAAGATCAACAAACACATTAAAACACACAAATTCATTTGTTACAACTCTTGGAACAAATGAATGGCCTTTGACATGCATTATGAACATGTTCTAGTTTTTTTCTTTGAATAAAAGACGTAAAAAATTACATCAAAATTTGAAAACCCCCTTGTATATGAACAAAGGAATGTAAGTAGAATACAAATGTGAGTAAGACTATTTTTAAAATGTGAAATGTGCTATGATAACAACATAAATAAAACTTTAAGAGTATGTTCCTTTATCAGTTCAATTACTTCTGCGGGCAAGTTCTCGAGTTGTGCCCTGATTGATCACAAACACACTCAAATTTAATCTACATATAATCGGAGGTGTGAAGAAAAGGTGTGAATTCAACCAAAAAAAGTGTGAATTTAAAATTCTCCTAAAATAAAAAAAGGTGATATTAAAAAAACATTTAAATACAAAATGTGTTAGTTTTACATGTTTATATTGTTTTCTATTTAATAAGTATAAATGAAACGAGATGTGTTTGGAAAAAATGAAAATTAAATGGGAGAAAAAAATTTAATCACCAAATTAGTGAGAAAATTGGATCCTAGAGAGACAAAAAGGTGGTGACGGCGGTGGCCCAAAAAAACCTCACTACAAGTGCACAAGAGTTCGTCGTCACTGCACACACCCCACTCTCTTCTCTCTCTCTCTCTCTCTCTCCCCATCGCTCTCTCTCTCTCTCTCTCTCTCCCCGTCTCTCTCTCTCTCTCTTTGCGCTCGTCTTTTCTTCTTTCTTCTGTCGATTTGTGTGCTTCTTGTCAGTGTACGTATGTATCTTTCTCTCACTCACATTGTCAAAAAGTTTTAGCTTTCTTTCTTTTGTTTCCCCCTTTGTTTTTTTTCTTTTTTGGGGGGAAAAGGGAACTTACTTGCTTCTTCTTCCCTCCCCACCACCACCTCCCCCCCCATAGCTCCTCCCCTCTGTTTCTTTCATAAAAACCGTTTTTATGGTCCTCGGGATCCCCGAATTCTGTTGCAGTTTAGTTTCTTTCTGACAGGGGTAGAAGAAGAAGAAGAAGAAGAAGAGGACGAAAAGGACGAGGAAGAGAAGGTTAAGGAGAGGGGATCATTTCTTGGCTGTAGTAGTTTTTCTCTGGAATTTGTTTTTTGGTTCTTACAGGAATCTTGAGGTTTTTGCACTTAAGGTTTTTTTGTTTGGTGGATTGTCTTCTGTTGTTGTTGTTGTTGTTGTTGAATTTGTTGGATTAGATCTTGTGGTCTTGTTGATGGAATTATTTTTGTTCGTAGTTTCTTAAATTTTGTGGACTTTTTTTTTACCCGGGGGAGTGGTAAGAAGAAGAAGAAGAAGAAGAAGAAGAGGAAGACTTAGAGGTCGTGAGGATCGATCAAGATTGATTTGCTGCTGGTTGTAGTAAAGAAAAGTGTTTTACAATTTGTTTTCTTTGTGTTCCTTCGTCTTCTTCAGGTTTGAGACTGAGGGAATGGATGTGCAACCACATTTATTTGGTTGGCAACTTTTGCAAGGGCCTGATCAGGGGATGATGATGATGATGATGATGATGTTATAGGTAGGAGGAATCGTCATCACTATCTGTGAAGAAATTTTCTTCTTCTCCCAGCTTTCCTGTGCAATCTCTTGCACATCCTCCTCCTCTTTGTTTCGGAGCCAGGAGCCAGCTAGCTCACGATTTCTTTAGCCATGGCGAGTTGGCACTTTGACGAGAACACAGCTGAAACTTTACCAGCTGCCGTCGATGTCTCCTCCGATCCTCCTCCTTCAGCACATGAAGCTTTCGGTCCTGCTGCCGAGAATCAAGTCCAAGAAGAAATGGCGCCGAATTCTCTGGTATGATTATAAAAAAATAAAATCCAGTATAGAATATTAGAGCATCAACATCTTTCAAATGGGCCACGGGGTCGCAGCATAAGTCTCCAGGAACGAGAGAAATGTGATTTTGTTACATTAGAATTTTCAGTGTTTCTCTGCCATTTGTTCCATGCAATTGTACATAGTTTTGTGGGGATTGGGTTTGGATCCTTGTGTGAGGATGCCTTCCTCCTCTCACGGAATTTATGATCCCCCTTTTTTCATTCATGAAGGGTTTGGAACTCATGGTTTGGAACTCAGGGTTTGTGTAAGCTGAATGGAGTAAAGCTTGCAGATTCTATTAGTTGCCGGTCTTCGTTCTCTGCAGTGCATTAAAGAAGTTCAATCCTGTTCAAATCTTGAGACAGAGGAAAACTTCAATCAGCGTCTAGTATGTGTACAAACCAGGGTCTACTACATGTACCCAATTGCAGACAATCTTCATCATGTGACGCTAGTTATCATGGACATATTGGAGACTCCATTGAGATCCCCTGCATGTCATAAGCAAAAAAGTCTGAATGCAGATTAGAAGATGACATTTTAGTCTGATTGTGATTGTTTGTCATGCATATGAAATTGACCCACAATTGGATTCATGTATGACTGCTACGGTCAATTCACTGTTCCATCTAGTTTATCTTCTAACATGCTCTTTTGATTTTGGTGTGGAGAAAATATGTGCAGAAGCCTCAGTTGTAGTAGAATGAAGAAATGGGATTTCATGCAGCTGATTCTTGTCTGAGGTCATCATCATCATGTTCATGCTTTTAGGTGTCTAGCTGAGCTGAGCTGAGCTGAGTGAGATTTTGGCCTTTCTACTCTTGAACATGATTGGGTTTGATTTGATTGATACTTCCAGGAAGAGAAAGCAAACACAGGTGATGACGGTAAGAAAGGAGCTGGTGGAGGATCAGGGCTTAATGCCCTGACTGGCCGGAGTTCTGAACCAGAGGCTGGAGGATATGCTGAGGATGGCACTGTTGACATCCATGGTAACCCAGTACTCAAATCAAAAACTGGAGGCTGGAAGGCATGCCCTTTCATTCTAGGTGCACTTTCCTTTCTCTTCTAGATGTGCACTCATGTTGATCCAGATCTCATGGACCAGGCTTTTTCTTCAAATCGCTTTTGATTGTTTTTTTTCTCTCCTTTTGTTTGATTTCTCTTGTTACTCAAGTTTTGCACCCAGAAAATGAAGCCATATGGATTGTTTGTTAGCTTGGTCTACTGGGATAAGGGGTGTTACAGTACTTGTGAAATATTGAACAAAAAATATTCTAAGTGATCCCATTTGATATGAGAACTTGTCACATTCTGACAGGAAATGAGTGTTGTGAGCGCCTTGCATACTATGGAATCGGTATAAACTTGGTGGTATACTTACAAACTAAGTTGCACCAAGGGCCAGCTGCTGCAGCCAATAACGTAACAAACTGGAGTGGCACATGTTACATTGCACCTCTTATTGGTGGGTTTTTTGCTGATGCCTTCCTTGGAAGGTATTGGACAATTGCATCTTTCTCCACTATTTACTTCATTGTAAGTCAACTCTCCTCTGTGTTTTTTCTCATTTGTTAGTTCATAGTGCTTTTTTTTTGCGCTGCACTTTGGAGTGAGTATAAAATGGGAGTATCTCAACTCATGGTGCTCATTAGGTACTTATTTGTGGCCTGAAACTATCAGCCTTGGATTTGCAGTTCCTGGAAATCAAATTAACAGGTTATCTAAAGTCAACAAATCATGGAATTTAATTTGATGGAGTGTGGATAATTGTGCAGGGGATGCTCTTGCTGACCCTATCAGCATCTCTGCCATCTCTAAGGCCAAAGCATGCGACTGACAATGCTACCTTAGGTGAATTAGCAGTGTTCTATCTTGCACTCTATCTGATTGCCCTTGGCACAGGCGGGATCAAGCCTTGCGTTTCATCTTTTGGGGCTGACCAATTTGATGACAATGATCTCAAGGAGAAAAAAAGGAAAACATCATTCTTCAACTGGTTCTACTTCTCTATCAACATTGGTGCACTGATTGCCTCCTCTGTTTTGGTGTGGATCCAAACAAACATCGGGTGGGGATGGGGGTTTGGAATACCAACAGTAGCAATGGGATTAGCTATAGGAACCTTTTTCTTTGGCACCTCTCTGTATCGCCACCAGAAGCCAGGGGGCAGTCCCCTTACCCGAATCGTCCAAGTCCTTTATGCTGCAATTCGGAAATGGCGTGTCCCTGCGGGCAAGGATCATGCAACACTATATGAGCTTCAAGATAATGAGTCTGGGATTGAAGGCAGCCGAATGCTTGAACATACCCCAGCCTTTCAGTAAGCACTTGTCTTGGGTTTTCAGCTCAGTGTCATTTGTATGATTTTTTGCTTAATTATGACACCCATTACTCCACATGCTTATTGAAGTGGGTTGTGTGTTGCCAAAGTTTTTGACTTTGATAAAAATGAAAAAAATTTAATGAATTTCCTGGACTGTGTTTTTGATATGACTGCTATCAATCTGTAATGGCAGATTTCTGGACAAGGCAGCAACGCTGACTACAAGTGACAAAGTCAAGGGGGTGCAGCCAAGTCCCTGGCAGCTGTGCTCGATAACGCAAGTTGAGGAGGTGAAGATCATTATCCGGCTCCTACCCATATGGGCTTCTAGCATTGTGTTTGCAACTGTGTATGCACAGATGTCAACTCTGTTTGTTGAGCAAGGCACAGTCATGAACGTGAGCATGGGCCCCAACTTCAACATCCCAGCAGCATCACTTTCCATATTTGACACATTAAGTGTCATAGTGTGTGTCCCACTTTATGACAGGATTCTGGTGCCAATTGTTCGGCGGCATACAGGTAATGTTCGTGGGTTCAAACAATTGCACCGCATGGGAATAGGGTTAGTGATCTCTACTCTTTCTATGGTTGCAGCAGCAATCGTGGAGATTGAGCGACTGAAATCAGCAAAGCGCCACAATCTCCTTGGGACAAATGCACAGGAAGCCCCTCTAGCTGTCCCGATTAGCATTTTCTGGCAGATCCCACAGTATTTCCTAATTGGTGCATCAGAAGTTTTCACATTCATTGGGCAACTGGAATTCTTTTATGACCAGGCACCTGATGCAATGAGAAGCTTGTCCAGTGCACTCTCACTCACAACCGTTGCCCTTGGAAACTACCTCAGCACCGTGATAGTTACAATTGTAACTCGTGTTAGCACAAAGAATGGGAAACCGGGTTGGATACCCAATAATCTCAACAGAGGTCACCTTGACTATTTCTTTTGGACATTGGCAGTGCTAAGCGTGTTGAATATCGGATTTTACTTAGTATGTGCCAATTGGTATAAGTACAAGAAGGTTAATGCATCTACCGTAGCACCAGACCCAGCCACTAAAACAACTGCTGTTGTAGACTCACAGCAGCAGTAAGTTTGCCTGGGCACTAACTGGGCACCATCACAAAGGGAATGAGAAAGGAGTCTATTATTACTCTGTGACCTCTCCTTGGTTGTTGGAGTCATTGATTATTACTCTGTGTATCGCTCCTCATTTGTTGGCAGAGTCTCGTCTGGTGGCTTATGTCAAAGAGGAAATAAACCATTTCATGATGATTTTCATGTTTCAAGGAAGGAACTGTGAGTTTAGAGTTTCAAATAAGTCATTTGTGTTTCTGTGGCACTACCCTACATGCATGCATGTATGAGAAGGTTTAAAGATGCCAATTCAATGCAAAGAGAAACACACCTAGAGTTCTTGAGACTATATTGTTCTTGAGACATACTTGTATTGAAGCTTTCTAGACTTATGTATAAAATTATATTTTGGAGTTCCTTGGACCACAATGGGATTGAGGAAATCTTTGTGATGTAAATGCCTTCCTTACTTGTAGCTGGGGTCCTTGCAAACTGCAAAATGCTTTCATTAGGGGAAACCATGGCCAATGTTGTTCATACTTGGGTTGTTGATATACACCAATGATGATTACTGAAATGGGTTTAATGGAAAGCTTTCTAGACTATGTAAAAGTTTTTTTTTGGAGTTCACTGGAGGTCTACAATGGGACCCAGGAAAGCTTTGCAATCTAAACTTACTTTTAGCAATTGGGTCCTTGCAAACCACAATGTGTTTTTAGTCAGGGAAATCATGATGCATGTAGTTGATACTCAGGTTGATAGTGGATACATCAATCA
>Ga0116228_10006982_pt1 | contig 10103 bp, 5 predicted proteins | sample S1TSphfallax_2_FD_89694 | JGI IMG/M metagenome (GOLD analysis project Ga0116228, IMG submission 89694) | Host-associated microbial communities from peat moss isolated from Minnesota, USA - S1T2_Fc - Sphagnum fallax MG | ecosystem: Host-associated > Plants > Peat moss > Unclassified | place: USA...
AATTAGAAAGGAACATATTTGGTCAACTTACACTGTTGACCACATACACACCACTTGTGAGGTTGGATCACTTGACTTTTAAAATGGAAGTAAACATCCTTACCATCAAGCTACCTCACTTTTTGTGATAACATGTTACATTGCATTTTATATCAAATATTTTATTTTAAACATTACGAAAACATAAACTTTGAAAATTCATATCTTATTAATATTTTGTCCAAATGAGATGATTCAAATTTACTCTTTTAAAAAAATTCAATGATGTACATAATTAAATTTATTTATTTTTGAAAGTGTAAAATAATTTGAATAAAAAAATTTGAATATCACTAATCAATAACATTTCCATGACCATTTTTTTGAAAAAGAAAATGTTTAATAAATGGATAAATTTTTTGCTAATATAATAATACTACCTATATTAGGTTACTTTCAACTATTATAGGGTTACTTTTCATTAATCTATTATTTCACCCCACATTATTTACGACTATTTATGGCTATTCTCAATTTTTTTGGTTATTTCACCTTAAACTACTTTTGGTATTCTAAGTTATTTCATTTTAAGCTATTATAGGTTATGTCACCTTAAGTTACTTTGTCTATTGCAAATTATTTCACCCTATATTATTTTTGGCAATTCTAAACAATTATAATATATGGGTATTGGTGGTTATTGGTTGTTTTATTGAGGTTATTAGTGGTTATTATGGGTATTTTATTGGTGGTTATTAATGGTTATTTTATTGGTGCTTAGTAAAGAATCCAAACAATACTTTGTTGACACATGTCCTTACTTAAAATTATGTGCAAGTTTAGGTTTAAGTATGTAGGTCCACCTAGAAATAAATAGATAGGTATCTTCTTACTAGGCCTATTTATTTATATAGACCTCCCTAACTTCAACCTAGGTAGGTAGGTAAATAGGCCTAGGTAAATAGGTAGATCATAGTGTTACTTAAACTTAGGGTAGAAGTAGGCCCTATATAATCTTTTTTTTCACCATGTGGCTTTTAAGGTCAAACCTTTCTTATTAGTTTGTCCTAGGTGCCAACTTCACATTTTAAGAACACTTGGTGCCCCCAACTTCATTATGTAATTTACAAACTTGAAAACTATGACAAAAATATGGGATAAAAATTATAGTTGCACTCTAGTTGATATTTTGTCTCAAATGTTTTGAAGAATATTTTTTAACCTTCCCTAGTTAGAAACCCCATATCTTTTTCATTTTAAGTCTGTTTTGAATGATTTAAAAAGTTATGGATGCACTAACTAGTGATTTACAAGACTTTTTTAAATTATAAATGCAACAAAGTAATGATAAAATAGTTTAATCTCAACATTTGAAATTGTGATATTTTGTTTCAAATGTTTTGAGAAAAAAACTTTAAACCTCTCTAGTTTGAAACCCCATATCTTTTCATTTCAGGTCAATTTTGAGTGATCTAAAAAACTATGGGTGTGCCAACTAGCAATCTACAATATCTTTTTAGTCTTCAAAGCAATAAAGCAATGAAAAAATAATGTAATCTCAAATTCCAAAATTGTCATATTTTGATTCAAATATGTTTTTAAAAAACTTTAAACCTCTTTAGTTTGAAACCCCATATCTTTTTCATTGTAAGTTCATTTTGAGTGATTTAAAAAGCTATGGGTGCAGCAACTAGCGATCTACAATACCTCTTTGAATTTCAAATGTAGAAAAGCAATGAGAAAAGAGTTTAATTTCAAAATCCAAAACTGATATTTTGTTTTAAATGTTTTGAAAAAAAACACTTTAAACCTTCATAGTTTGAAACCCCATATCTTATTCATTTTTAGTTCGTTTTGAGTGATTTAAAAAGCTATGGGTGTGCCAATTAATGATCTACAACACTTCTTTGAAATTCAAATGCAACTAAACAATGAAAAAACAATTGAATCTCAGATTTGGAAATTATTTTAACAAATTTGTCACCAAACATGAACCCCTTTACACAAAACAACCCATATCCTCCTCATTTTTTGACCAAATTGAGTGTTTTTTTATAGCATTGGAAATGTTAAACAAAAGACTATAAAATTCATTTTAACAAAAGAAAAAAAAAACAACGTGTAAAATTTCAACTTCCTTTGAAATCTTAAGTGTATGGTGGTAGGCCTATTTACCTTAGTTGAAATTAAGTTATAATTTTGGACTTTGAGATTAAGTTCTTTTGTTATTGTTTTGTTGCATTTGGACTTAAAAGAAGTTTTATAAATATCTAGTTGATACACCCATAGGTTTATGGATCACTCAAAAGAGACTAAAAATGATAAAGATATGAGTTTTGAAACTAGAAAGGGTTTTAAGTTTTTTCTTCAAAACATTTTAGACAAAATATCAATTCAATTACAATTATAATTTTTAAATACATGGTGTTTAGGCTTCGTTAAACTAGGGCTAACCATCTGAAGTTAATTAAGTGCCTAATATCAAGTAAAGTGCGATTAAATGCACCATAGGTCTACCTATTTTTTTCAAAACATTTGAAACAAAATATCATAATTTCGAATGTTGAGATAAATTTGTTGTTGATTTGTTATATTTCAAGGACAAAAAGGTTTTGTGTATCCCTAATCATAGGTTTTAGATCACTTAAAATGGACTAAAAATGAGAAAAATATGGGGTTTGAAAATAAAGAGGATTAAAGTTTTTTCTTCAAAAAAATTGAGACAAAATATCACAATATCTTCCTCCTCTTCATGTGTTCTTCCTTGTTCTTTTGTTTTTGGTGTTTAGAAAACATTTGTAATCTTTCAATTTTCACTTCTAATGACATAAAAATTGTTATTGATTTGGTTAAAAAATGAAGAAAATATTAAAATTTATGATGGTTCTTAGGCTTGTGTTCAATGTTGGGTGGTTTCAAGTACTTAATATCCAATTACTAATTAGACTAAAACAACTACTACCTATAATAATTAATTAATTTAGTCTACCTATTAATTATTGTAGATAGTATTAACTAATAAGGAATAATCTTCATAAAAATATTTAAATTATTGTAATGAATTTTTTTTTAAATAGTAATATTAAATATTTAAAGATTGCATTAACCATAACGATTGGGACAAATACATACATTAATATAATAACATTATTATTTTCAAATGTTAAATTGTAATTAGTTTTAAGCTAGGCTAGTTATATTTTAATAATTAATAATATTATAACATAATCCTAATTTAGAAAAATAATTAGTAGTTAATTCCTATTAATTAATTTAGCATACATGGTGCCTAAGCTTGGCTAAACTAGGGCTAACCATCTAAAGTTAATTAAATGTCTAATGTGACACCTAAAGTACACTTAAAATTAAAGCATGAGGCACCTAGGCTAAACCTAGTTAGACCACATGCTTAAACCTTTGGTGCATGCCATGTGTGCAAGTACCTAATATATCAAGAAATAATTACTTAATAAATTATTAAATTAACAAATCCACAAATCAAATTAATTAGTAATTTTTTTAATGTATTCAATTTTCTAGCAATTATTTATTTTTAAAATAATTATCTATTTATTTAAAAATATAAATAAAAATATTTTTTATGTTAAAAAAACCTTTTAAAATGATAGTGATCAAATAATTAAATTTTTTTAAAAAGGTTTTAAATTGATTATCTAACAAAATAAATTATTAACTAATTGGCCATTCCTAGATATTAAATATAAATTATTAAATTTCTAACTTATTAAATTAATTTGTAGATACTAAATCAGTTTTAATTAATCATTAATATTAATTAAATAATTAAAATCATGAATAGTTAATTATTTTAATAGTTAATTATTAACCAATTAATATTTATTAATTATTAACCATAATTATATAATTGGGGTAATCCAACTTATAAATGAAATGAGGCTAGATTTTAATAGCCAACTTTTGACATATGTTGGTGAATGGCAATGAACCATTTGCCTTCCCATCACAAGTCCAACAAGTTTTGTGTTCCAATGATTCTTCCAACCCATGTTGGAAGGTTATATTGCATAAGGAACCACAAAGCAAGCACATGTTTTTAAACACCTATGGGGAGTACATTAGCACAAATGAATATGGAAGTGTGTTGGATGCATGAGGGGCAATGCCAAATGCACCAACCACTGCAAGTAATGTTGGTGCAATACTCCTTTTTAGGGAGGAGTCACTATTATTCAATGAATCAAGGCAATTTAGCCTTTAAAAACAATCCCAAGGAAGAAATTATAGGACGTAAACATTTGTTTCGATAAGTTAAAAATATCAATTTAATGTTCCACATTTTTTAACCACTCCAATACCATGCCCAATGACTTTAAATGAAGATGTCTATGTTCTCCCACATCTGATGTTCTATCACATTTGGACATCGTGAAACAAATAACTTTCCAACAAACTTAAGGTTTTTAGTGGCAAGGTGCAATGTAATGAAAGTTATTGACTTCAAGATTAAGGGGTCTTGAAATTACCAAAGTTGGAAACTAATCACAACAAAGTTATAAAAAAGTTGCAACTATGTTGTACCTAAAGTCAAATCAAAATTGAATTATAGTGGAAAACACAAACATTATTTCATCCATAAAATTTTCTAGCATTCATCCATCCATAAACAAGGCTAACCAAGATAGTGAAATGATCAACATGTAAAGTTTAATAAATTTTTTAAATGGATCTCTCCACTATAATTCAACTATGTATTTATTAATTAAAAATAAAATAAATGATCAATTGGCATGGATGGTCAATGTCGTACACTTACCAACTTAATTGAAAAGTTGACTAAGTTGAGGTGTGAAGTGGGCCATGTGGAATATGTTGAAATAAATATAATTATGGAGTCGATGGCAAATTGAACCCGACATGCAGATGAAAACTTGTTGGTTAGAAAATGGTTTTTTTTCCCTATAGAAACTAATGGTTATACTAAAGTCTTGGTAGAATGTAGACAATTTGGAAAAAACAATGTCAAGAACTAGTAAATCTTTGAAGAAGCTCACATTGGTATACAAAAAAACTAGTAGTGTTGAGTTTGTTGATTACTTAAAGCCAAAGTTGCAAAACTTTGTACGGCACAACTTTGTGTCTAGATGGTAGGATAGGTAGTTCAAAAGTAATATCAAAGATTTTCTTGTTAAAACTATGGTATTTGTGGTAGACTTTGTCGAAGGGTGTATGCACTATAAGGTGGTTCAAATCCAACAGCTGTTCTAGTCCTTAGATGTCCAAAAGAGACCTATTGGACAATGTTGAGCTAGGAATTAAGGGGTTTGAATTTAGGATAGTGTGAGGTAAGTTGACATAAAGCCATGCATTCCCATTCATTAAATTTTTAATGTTCAATTTTTGATATCACTTAGCCTACTTTTCCCTCTTTAATCCTAGTCATTAATCATCGCGTGTGTCAAAAGGCATGTAGAACTTTGATGGTTGTTTCTCTTATGCTTCAATCATTGCATTGAACATTTGTATGTGACATTTTGTTAGCATTTGCATGAAGTGCATTTGTGTGTAGATGATAGTACAAGTTAAAGCCTAATAATTGAAGTTTTTACTTTGTATTTATGATATCTTTCACCGGAGTTTAAGATATTAAAGATATATTTTACTTATTCATGTATTAGCCACAAGGTTTTTGCATTTACAAATCATTAGTTTGAATTTAATTTTTCCAAAGTATGGTAATTGAAATGTTATTCAATAATAAAATTTCAAATAATTTTTTTTGAATTGAATTTACATTTTAAAAAAAATTATATAGTTTTGTAATTTATTGAGGGAAATTTATGAATAAGTTTTTTTTTTAATTTGGACAAATTATCAATAAGACACAAATTATTAAGCTTGAAGTTTTGTGTAATGCTTAAATGAAATATGGTTTAAATAGAATAAACATTAGATCATTTACACAATAAACATGGTGGCTTGGTGGTAAAAGAGTTAAACTCCATCCTTGGTGTCCAAGGATCAAACTTCACAAATGACATTTGTTATGGTCAACATTGAAATATTGATCAAACATTCTTATTTAGATTATTTAGGTTAGGTGGTTACCTAAATGAGCTTAAGTATGTAGATTATGTGGTCTACTAACCCATTTAAATTAGGTTTTAACCTAGTTTTAAGTGGTGACACCTATCAACAATTGATAGGATGAAAAATAATGAGATTAAAAAAATGAAAATATCTTATTATTATATTATATATAATATAATTATAAATATTAATTTTTTAAAAATGTATGTTTTGCAAGTTTTTGGGTCCAGTTTGTTTAAAAATTAAACAACGACAAAATTATCATTAATGACTTCACATATGTCCTTTATCATTAATGGATGATATTTGTCACATCATGTCGTAAATGACTATTTTTTTAAACAATTCATCTATAATGATTTTAGGATAATTAATGACTAGAATATTAATCATAAACTTAGTCATATATTTGAAGATTTCTATTAGTGACGTAGGCAACACATTTATCACATGGTTACACTATTGTCCAAATTGCAATTGTAATGGAACGCTCACTATTTATGTTAATCATATCAAACATGATTCGTCAATTTAGACAAGTAGTATTGTGACTAAAAATGATTGTAGACTCATCTTAATCACAATGTTAGTAGCATAAAAACCATATTTTTGTTCTAATGGCATGTTTGTACCACCATGGTATCAACAACCTATTGTATAACATGTACCAAAACTAGCAACCAAGCTATTATACATGAAGTTATAATATCCAACCTATGTCAAAGATGGATATTAATCCATACATTCACATCAAAATATTCAAGAAGGCCATTAAAGTTAATGGTGAAACAATGGAAGTTGACATTATCAACCTATATGGTTTTACTTTCAGAAATAATATCTTTGAATGGGGTGAAATTTTTGTTCAAGACCCAAAATTCCCTAAATTAAGACTCCCACGACTTTGGAGGCGCATAACTTTGTATGAAAACATCCAATTGAGGTGAGGTTTCAAGGAAAGTTGTAGCCCTCATTGAGAGATTTTCAACGGTATGTGGCACGCCACCTACATGCAAGGAACTCACAGGCGATTCTTGATTTTTAGTGGTTGGGAGTCAAATTAACAAATTGACTCCTAGCCCTTCTTTTGGCCATAACATGTGTTCTATGTACCCAAATGGGTCATGCAAGCTCATTTTAGACATCTATGTTTCAAGAACTTTTTAATGATATAATGAAAGTTTCAATCTAATGAGTTTTGACCCTTAAAATTACTCTCTAAAGATTCAAGAATCCATCAAGATTCTAATTCCCAAAGTAAGAGCTCACTTGGGAGTGTGGAAGTTCATTCCCTCACACTCTTCCTACAATCTCGAGAGCATGAAATGTGATTCCTGAGTTTCATTCTTGGCCCACACCTTCACAAGCCTTTACCTTGGTCATGAGCTCGAGGCTAAGGTTGCGATAATAGTCAAGTTTATAGAAGTTGTAGGAGGGACTAAGTCACAACCTATTAAACCAATTAAAATGCTTATTTGATACCATTGTATAGTCTATTTTAGTGTTGAACATAGATCCAAATAATGTCCCAAGAAGATTGAAATGCAAAACATGTTTGAACTAAACTTATTAGTTCTATTACTATAGCACTTAAACCGCCTAAACCTAACAATGTACTCGTTGATGTGGTAGTTAATTATTGTCACTATTCATAGTCAACAACTAGAGTATTAGGTGTTGAAAGAAAAGGAATTAGTTAACGACAAAGGAGCAGAAGATTAACAAATAGAAGAATGTATACGAGATTCATTTATTGAAATTGTAAAACATTTACAATGTGGTGAGAATGATAAACAATCCATTACAACCATTAAGGAACCATTACAGAGTACTTGGGCTGGACAGCTTGATAATTCTACTACAAATCAACTTGTTGAAAATAATCAAACCAATGAGGTAATTTAGTGACCTGTGACCTTAGAATAGGTTATCCCAGTGAAGATTTTGGGAAAAAAAATGAAGAATCACTACAACAACATGGGGCTATTTTGCGATCTAAACATCATCGCAAACACCGAAGAAAGAAATTTCTGAAAGCCCGTTGTTGCGAACCATAATTCCTCGCAAATTCTTAAGCTCTTACGATACCATAACATTCACACCCGTACAATTGCAAGTCCTTTACAACTCCCAAACTCAATACAATCGCAAAACTTTTTCGATTGTAACTGCTTTTATACATTGTTTGCAATTAACAACGCATCGGAAACTATTTGCAACAAACCCATCATCGCAACGACTTAGCGAATCGACTCAAAAGTCTATCGGTTTGCGATATAAGATCTAACGCAAACTTTTTGGGATTCTCAAAATGCCGCTAAAAGTTTGCGAAATCGTAGATTTCGCAAACTTGTTCTGGAATGATTTTACCTATAAAAATGTAGCGATGTTTGTGACATGGTATATTGGGTCTTTTGGCTTTTACACTGTTGCGAAGAATTATGACTCGCAAATGGTTTTGAGATCCAATGTATATCGCAAGAGCATGGCATTGTATTCTTATTTTAGAAGTAGGGTTTATATTCATTTGGAGTCACTTTGGGCCGCAAAAAAAAAATCTATATCAAAATTTCAATATTTACAATGTAAAAGGGTTTACAACCTTTGGGTATCTAACACACTAGTTGTCTATCTAGAAGGGAGACTTCCTTCCCCTCTTGGATTTCTTCCTTGAATCCTTCTTCCTAGTGTTTTCTGGTGGAGGGGAGGCTATTCATCCTCCTCCCTCTCTTCATCGTCCCCCTGCCCCTTCTCCTCCTCCTCCTCCTCCTCCTCCTCCTCCTTATCCTCTTTATCTTTGCCCCTTACAAAACCTACATTTCGACTAGCAAATGAACTGGGTCCATTGCTAGTGGTAGCACTGGGAGCAGTGCTAACTCTCTCCTCCTCATCACTGTTGCCCTGGGAGCTCTCACTCTCACCCTCAGATGCCTACATTTCAACATGCAAAGCTTAGTCAACACCATAAATGAAAATCTTTATTCAAATGAAAACAATCTCAACACAAACAAAAATTGAATCCCAACCAAACCCACTCACCAGTAGTGCATCAACATCTTCAAAAAGATGTTCCTTGCCATGCTATTGGCCCATTTTCATTTGTGTAGCTGTGATCTTCCTCTTGTACCTCTTGTACTGTCCCCATAATATAACAGGTCAATAAAAACACATAAAGAATTTATTCGAGTCTTCGACCACTTTTGCGAAGTGCAGACCTTTGCATACTGAAACTTGCGAAACAGTTTGCAAAACAAATCCCATCGTATCTAAAAGCGCCAAAGCGCCATTTAAATCTTTGCGAAGCTGAAACTATCGCAACTCAAAACGCCAAAATGCCATTTGACCTATCTTTGCGATGCAATACGCATCGCAAAGGTATCGCAAACTGTCCTATTTGACTCAACAGAAACTCAATAGTAACTTTATTCGAATCTTTGCAAGAAAGAAATGGAAGAGAGGGAGGGTACTTACAAATGTTGCTTTGAGGCCAGGAATGCTACCTTGGCTTAGCTTGTGGGTGGTGTTTGGAACCAATTTCACTCGCCATGCTGCCTTGAGGAATTTCAATGGTGGATCACCAACCTCGTCCACCACTGATCGGCATTCAACAAGCTTCAGCTCTACTGCCTTCAGGTCATGGTCAGACCTCCCCGATTCTCTTGCCTTCCTAGCCTTAGCTAGCTGCTCTGTGATCTCCTTCAACTGCACCTCAGACTAGTAGAAGGCATTCCATATGTCTTTTGAGAACTAAAGCGGCCTCTGCAAGTTCCTGTACACATTCAGGTCTCTCAGGTGAGCACGAATCTTCATCCTGTCATGGTATCTTGCTTGAGACATTGAATTGGAGATCTTGTCTGCAATCCACTGTGAGTCAAGCTCTCCTCCATTTCGAAATGCTCCCTTGACCTCATTTATCACTCTCTTCTGCTCTGCCTTTGAAAGAGTGCCCCACTCAACTCCTCGTGCAAAGTTGGTGGAGACAATGTGCCTAATGGTGCTCTTGGCCCCAGTGTATGCCAGCTCGGTTGGAATTCCCTCCTCTGCCAATGTTATCA
>Ga0116228_10006984_pt1 | contig 10102 bp, 9 predicted proteins | sample S1TSphfallax_2_FD_89694 | JGI IMG/M metagenome (GOLD analysis project Ga0116228, IMG submission 89694) | Host-associated microbial communities from peat moss isolated from Minnesota, USA - S1T2_Fc - Sphagnum fallax MG | ecosystem: Host-associated > Plants > Peat moss > Unclassified | place: USA...
CAATGGTTATCCCAAAAAGGTGATATTTGCCCAACATGGAACACTACCATGTTTTTGTTATAATGATTATGGTATGAACTTTGGGTCATAATATTATCTAAAAAGTCATGTATTTATTGTAGAATATTAATTTATTGTAGGTTTTATTTTGTTGTTAAAGCCTAATTCAATTGAACTTGGTTTTCATTTTTTTTGTTTGGGGTTTATCCCTAAGTTGTGACTTTGGGATCTCATTTTATAAACTCACTTGCAAGGCATGAATCGAAGCCCAAAACACAGAATGGAAAGATAAATTTCAACAACACTTCTATCTTTATCGATTTGTGTCTATGTTTGTTGGTATACATTGTTGATTTCAATAGTTACAAGGCATTACTCTAGTAGCACATGACAAAAATGCAACAAAATTACACTATGCACATGTTTAACATCCATGAATATTGTCAAACATGTAAATGGGAAGAAAGATTTTTATATGTGATGAATTCTCATCATTAGTTGCAATTTTTTTCAGAAGAATAATATTATGTCAAATGTTGCCTTTTTTCAAAAGGATTTGCCAAGAATATGCCCAAAAAATCTTAAAATTGGCATGTTTCAATTATACATTGTTCAAGCAAGTAGTCAATATGTAAAAGGACTTTAATAAATTTCTACTATCTATTTTGAATATGGGAAAGAAACAAACATGTTATGTGCTATTCAATATACTAATGGGTTTCACACTTGTGTTGGTTACATGTTGTGTTCCTCACCGTGTTTTGTTTTTTTCGAGTAACTATAGAAATTATTTGATGGAAAGTATAAAAGGGTTCACATATTTCACAAGAAAAATGCAAAACACTACCTCACAGCCAAACATGGTAATCTCCACCAACAACAATACAATGGTCTGTACATTATACTTTTCGATGAAGTGTAGTGATTAAATAGTCCAAAAAAATCAGTTTGGGTCTCTAAACATGCCCAATATACAGTGCCCTCCAATGTGTCCAATAAAAAAAAATTGAACTATTTTTTATTGGCCAAGAATAATGCTTGGTTTGGGTGATGACATTTAGGCCCACTTTAGAGGGGGGGGGGCCTAGGGTCCAAATTCCTAGGAACCAATTTGGACTCATTTGGAGCCAATTGGACCTTGTCTTGGACCTTAGCTTGCATCTTGGTTCTCCAAATCATAAGCTCTCCTTTTAAGCTCTTGTTTTTTTGGGTCCTAACCAATTGATTTTCCCTATAAAATGGTATCATGTAGGTTTAGCATCAATTTGCCAATTTTTGGTCTTGGACCTCATCTAAAGGCCATGGGTCCAATTCCTGGCTCTTAGCCAATAGGATTGCGCTATTTCATTGGACCCTGGACCTTGTACCCTCATCTTAACATGGTCCTTAAATAGTCTCTCACCTTGTATTGTTCAATTGTTCATATTTGTGGGTGATAATAAGGCGAATAGGTACTCAACATGAGTGGATGTGATATACACACACATAGAGTCCCAAAATTGAAATAAGGGTTGTGTGACACTAGTGCAGGTGGAGATGCTAACTCAGTGCGAAAGTATATTATCACATATGCTTTTAATTCGTATGGTGAGATGGTAGCCAACCATCCTTCCAATATCTTTTTATGAACTTTCCATAAAATTTTCTATGGCTTTTTTCAATATGCCTGGACCCCCTATATTTTGTCAATAATCAACCAATCAATCGAGTGGCTGAAGACCAACTTCTTAAAGTATATCTATCTATGAAGGAAGGTAGTTTGTTTTGTTTTGTAGTTATGAGATCCACCGAGCTGGGATGCTTCATATGTGTTCTTGGTGTCTTTAGAAAGCTCTCCACGAGGAGGGGTGCATGGGCTTGGTTCCATGGCGTTTGCACTTGATGTGCAAAAAGTTCTTAAATATTGAATGATTTTTTCACTGAAAATTAAATTAAATTAAATCATAGCTGAAAATTTTGGAGGAATTAGAAATTGCCTTTGGTGGTTTTGGAAAGATCTTGATGAGCAGGATTTAATGGAATTTATTTGGTAAGATTTGGATTCAGAATGTGGGAGATATTGATTTTTAAGTGATTTCTGCTGCTGAAAATTCAAATAAATTCCATTAAACCAGGTTTTGGAAGGAAAAATCAGTTGAGGACATGGTAACACTTGGGCCAACACAGCACAGGCCACACTAATATTAATTAGTTCATGGGTGGGCTCATAACTTTTTCTTTTTTCCCCATATGGGACCATATTGAGGTGCTATTGGGAATGCCTTAGGGAACAGATTGGGAACTTGGGCAATCTCATGGGAACATGATGAGAACCTCTTGGGAACACATTGAGAACAAGGACAAAAATAACTCTCTCCACTCCACCCCAAAATGAGAAAACAGGGCTCATTTTCAAAGGCGGTTCTCACAACTTGGTTATCAATCAAAAATTGATTTATTATATTGAGATATTTTTCTTGTAATACAAGTGATCATAGATTTTAGTGTCACTATTGTAGCATTTAAGTTTGTCTTTTTGTTTTTAACACAAGCAACAATTTTAAAAAAAAATTCATATTCATCTAGCAATGCGATTAAGTTTTTTTTTGTTAAAAATTGTTCTATAATTTCACTTGTTGTAAACAAACTTATCGTGATATGCTTTGGTTGTCAATCAACCCTAAAAAAAATTGTCACCAAAACAAAAATGCTATGTGCTCCTTTTGATTTTCATAAGTCAAAGCGTGTTGTGAGAAAATAATATTTACAAATTTTGACAAAATATATATTTGTTTTGTTCACTAAATTGGGCAACACCTTTTGTAACAAGAGTTTTCTCAAAAGAAACATAATTCTTATCATAAATGCATTGCAAAATGTTTGAACTATGTATTTTTCACAAATTGAAAAGCTATTGTGATTTTTTTTTTTTTTGCATGTCATCCTTTTTTAAAGAACATTTGCATTAAAAAATTATGATATTGATTGTTAAACATTTTAGGTCTTTTTTATTTAGTTGTTTTTCCAATGCTTTCCTCACATAATTTATTATCTAATTTTTTTTTTGCAATCATAACATGATTTGCATTCACAGGTTTTTTCAAGGTTGTTATTCCATTGTTTTCATATCATGATATTATTCATTTCCTTGCCCAAATTCTTGTTAGACTAGATGCATCAACTAGACTATTTTGAGGAGTTTTTTCATCTACTTCCTTATTATTAGTTACATAGAAAAAAGCCAAACATAATACATATATGAGGTTTTTACAAGGCTCTTTGAACATGCAATTTCTCAATATTGATTTACCTCCTTTTGTGAATGGAACTAATTTTTTGTTTGGAGACTAACATTTTGTTTTGAAGTTTCTATCAAAAGTTCCTCTTCCATAAAAATTCAATTGTGAATTTTTTTACAAAACCCATTTTTAATTCTTCTACATTTTGATTTTTTTTTATTATTTCATTTTCAAACAAAGCATTTTTCATTAAAAAAGTACCAATGAGATGGAACAGTTGAAACTAAATATGTTTCAAAAAAGGGTTTATGTTATAATATTTTAACTTAATAAACTACCTAAAGAAAAAAAAAATGGAGTTCAAACATTTACAAAATTTATCACTTTTTATACATCATGGAATAAGTGCAAATGTATAATGAATGTGAAACATGCAACTTTCTTCCAATAGCCAAAAACTTTTACACAACCCACAACATATAACAATAGGTTACTAAATTTTTTTTTAAAAAAAAACAACAATGCAATGAAAGCAAACAAAATTAACTCATACAAAAAACTCAAAAGTTCACAAGTAGAAGTTTATTTCAAAAAAAATTAAAATGATAAGTGAGAAACTTACTAAGCTTCAAGACGAAAATTTGAAGTTCATCACTCCAAAACTTACATAAATGTTTTTGGGGGAGAGATAAAATACTAGTTTAGCAAGGTCAAAACACAAAACAAAAAGCAAGGCAAAGCAACAAAGCAAGATGGATCGACAAGAGTCAAAAAGGTATCTCAAAATGGAACAACAAGATAAGACAACAACAAAGTGAAACAAGGTCCATTAACAAAGCAAAATAATAAACACAAAAAGCAACAAGGACGAATAGGAGGGAGTCGAAACAACTTGAAGCACCAAGTTTGGAGAAACAAGCAACTAAACAAAACAAAACAAATTTATTAAAAAAAACAAACAAAAAGAAGCAAGAGTGCGAAACAAAACCAAGAATAAAATGACCAAAAAAACAAGTGAGGCCCATTTGACCTTTTATTATTATTTTTAAAAAACACTAAAATTATTATTTTAAAAATAAAATTCTGCAGAAAATAAAATTAAGTATCAAAGCTGCCAAGGTTTGAGGTGAGTACGTCAGATTTGACACTGTATATTGGATGAGATAAACACATGCATGCCCAAATTGGGGGGTATACGTGAAGATGCTCTTAGACAAGCCCCCCTCAGTCATCAGCCCGAACAAGGCAGGCATCCCTGAAATTGTGGTCTGCCCATGATTCACTCCCGCCGTGGGTAGCAGCAATTCCTTTGGATGATCAGGAATCGCGGGCACGCCCCTCGTCCCTTAGGCACCCACCACCTGGTTCACATCCAAACTCCAAAATTTCCGCAACTGCCCGCCCTTATGATACCAAAAGTGCGTAGCACTTCCGGCGCACGTACAGTGAAGGAAAAAAAACTATTACCTACAAAGTGCGGGCAGCGGAACAAAAGTCCACACACGAAATGGGCTCCGAATTCGCCAGCACCAAGACGAGGAAGAAGACGGAATCCAGCAGCAACAAGACGACGACGAAGAAGAAGAAGAAGAAGAAGAAGAAGACGGAATTCAGCAGCAAGCAGACGAGGAAGACCACGGAATTCAGCAGCAAACAGACGAGGAAGAAGACGGAATTCGGCAGCGACAAAAGACGAGGAAGAAGACGGAAATTCGGACGCATTAAGACTAGGAAGAAGGTGCAGGTGATGGCGTTGCAATTGATGCAGAAATGTAGAACATAAGAGGAGGAGGAGGAGGAGGAAGAAGAAGAAGAGGCTCAGAAGAGGATAGAGAGCAACAGTGGAAAGAGTGAAGGGGGAGAGGAAATTGGAGAGAGAGAGGAGACCCCTACGCGGGGTTCGGGGAGTGGGATGAGGAAGAATGGGGAGTTCAAGGGGTCGCAAGCAGCAGGAGCTTTTGGTCAACCGCCAGAGTTGCAGCAGGGGGAGCAGGCCTTCAATCCGTTTCTGAACGAGAGTCGGTTTGGAAGTAGTTACGAGTATGTGAAGACGCTTGTTTTGCTGCCGGTTTTGTTGCTGCGGGTGATATTGTTCGTGACGTCGCTGCTGTTTGGATATTGTACTAGCAAGATCGCGTTGCTTGGAGCGAAGAATGTATTGACGAAGCCGTTTCCCAGCTGGCGACGAGCGTTGTTGTTGCCTGTCAGGCTTTCTGCGCGGATGAATTTGTTTTCTTGCGGGTTTCAGTGGATTCACGTCACGGGCAAACCAGCTCCACGTCAGGAAGCTCCGATTCTTGTCAGTAACCATGTGACGTTTGCGGATCCGCTCTTCATCTTCTTCAGACATTTGCCGGTGATCGTCGTGGCGCACGAGAATCTAACCGCGCCTGTAGCGGGAGACATCATGCAAGCGATGCAAGTGATCGCTGTCAAACGGGATGCGCCGGACTCTCGGCGCAATGCGTCAGGAGCTATCAAGCGCAAGTCCATGTGCAACGACTGGAGTCATGTTATGATTTTCCCCGAAGCGTCTACCACGAACGGCAAAGCTCTGATTTCCTTCAAAGCAGGCGCATTCGCTCCTGGCCTCGCGGTGCAGCCCATCGTCATGCGCTATCCGCATGTGCACATGGATCCCTCCTGGGTTGCAGACGGGCCTGCCCTCTACTGGCTTCTTTTCCGTCTCATGACTCAATTTCATAACTTCATGTCGGTGCGTCCCTTGCATTCAATTGTCCCCTTCTCTTCTCATTCCCTTTCTTTGCCTTCAGAGGCGTTTCAGGGTTTTTGCTCTGTCGAGAAGAAGTATTCGATAGAGGTTCTATAATTGGAGCTGAAGAATCATGCCTCTCTTAAGCAAATATTTGCCTGTTTTTCTTTCGTGCAATATGTGCCAATTCTGATCCCAAAACAGTAGGTTCTCTATCAAGTGTGTACCCACTAAGGGTCTCCTTTCTATTAGGCTGCGGTGATCATAGTTAGACAATAGTACACAGAGTGACTAACTATGATCACAGCAGCCTAATGGAAAGCCACTGACATAGGGCCTTGGTTTTTTTGTTGAAGGGACAGCCATTTTCCATTTGAGAGCAGCTAAGTGCGTTGAAGATATGTAACTAATCATGTTAGGAACTCTGGGAATACATGTTCTCATGAAAAAAAGGACAGATGTCATTGTATGGCAAGTCACAGTTTGATTCACAGCTGCTGCAATTAGTCAATGCTTGACTGGTAGAGCTGTGAGATGACTGTGAGCACAGCTAGTTGAAAAAACATGATGGAAAGCTGTTGTGATCACAACAGCCTAATGGAAAGATGTCCTAAGCCTCCAATTGTATAAGCTGGTGGCTCAGGTACAGATGATGATGATGTGGTTGCCTTGAAGCTCTCTCTAGATCATTGATGTGTGGTTTGTGAGCCAATGTTAGAACTTGTGCAGTGGATTCAATGACTTGTGTGGGTGGGAGCTTTTGTAGGTGGAGTACCTGCCTGTCATACATCCCACAGTCATGGAACAGAAAAATCCACATGCATTTGCAGAGAGAGTACGAGTTACCATGGCACAAGCACTCAACGTACCTGTAACTCAATACAGTTATGAGGATGCGGCATTGGCAATGGAGGCAGTCAAATTGAATTTTCATAGCAAAGCTGCAATTTTAGAATTCAGAAAGTTTGAGAAAGTCTATCAGTTGAGTTTGAAGAGTGCCAAAATCTGGTTGCACAAGTTTCTGGCCATGGATCCAAGAAAAAGGTGAAATTTGTTGAAGAGTGTTCTTTTATCAGAACTTTTCAAGGTCTTCAGAGGCAAATTGTCAATCAAGAGATCATGAGTTCTAAATTGTGTTTGTTTGCATGTCGCACTACTTACTGTCCACAGTTGACAACAATTCAGAAGCATGACACCTGCCTGAGTTGTCTCCTGCTGTTAGTTATTGATGATCTACATGAATGGGTATGTGCAGGGGTGTTGTGACTTACCAGGAATTCATCAATGCATTGAACCTTCCTGATTGTGCCCTCATACAGCAGGTCTTCTCTTACTTTGATCTCAGGGACCAAGGATTTATCAACTTCAGCCAGGTGTGTTTCTATGCACCTCATTACTTGTGTTTCTTGAGATATATGATGAAACTGCAACACTAGTGTCTGCTTTTTCAGTGCTCCTTTTTGGTGGAGAAATCAGACCTTATGCTGAGCAGGTAGACTGGATTTGGATGGGGGGTAGAATAGTATGCTGCAGGGATTGCGTTTGTAGCCAAACATGAAAAACACAAGGAGGCGATCCAGGCCACCTTCAGGTTCTTCCACGGAGATGGAGATGAGTTACTGGATAAAGCTCAAGCACAAAGCAGCTTCCATGAAATCATTCCTTCTATCACAAACCAACAGGTTCATATATATTTCTCCCACTTGCTATCTCTTCTATGGCCTGCTCTCTTCCAAACTGGACATGGGGTGTGTGGCTACAAGGCCACAGCAAGCATAGGATTTAATTACAGTCTCTTAAGCTCTTCAAATGTACTGAGTTGCTCCACATAGGCTTTGCTCAGAATGGAATTGTTCAGTGCTAATGAGGAACTCACAGATTGACATGCTCACCAAATGGGATCTGGATTTTCTGGCAGATTCATTTGTTGATTGACAAATTCAATGCAAATAAGGCAGGAGTTATAGGTATGGCAGATTTTGCACAATTCTTTGAGGTGAACCCCGAGTACCTCCTCATCTTTTTGATTGCAAAGCCAGACTTGTTATCAAGCTCCAAAAAAAGTTTTGATGAAGATTTTCTAAATGTGGACAGAAAAATGACAGAAAGATGACTGTGATTTCTGGTTAGTTTGCGATGCACTAGTTACAGAGACCTGGTGCAAGCTGCAGAACCATGGTTCTTTACATGTGTAGTAAAGTCCAATTTAGCGAGCTTCATAACTATGACATTGACACATATATTGGATATCTTCACAACCCCCAAATGGAGAGGGAGATATTGTGATGCAAGGAATGACTTCATTTCTTTTACTGCTGAGGGTGAAAGGACATCAAACTGTCAGACATCCATCTATCTGGTGGGTGGAGCTCTTGCTAGTGCAAGTTCAGGTGCCAATCTTTCCAGCCCCATGTACATTATCTTATTGGAATTGAAATGTGTATGTGGTTTCCATTAATCACATACATGTGTTTAAGTGGATATGTAGCTGGTACTTAAATGCACATCATGCATGTCGATTACAGACATGGAATTGATGGTGCCCTTCTTCATCATACATTTGATAAGGCTGGTCAAGTATGGTTCTTAAACAGAGAGCTCAATCTCTGATGTAAATATTAGCATTATATAGTTTATTCATGGGACAAAGATTTCTTCATGTCTCATCCATCATTGCTCAATGCTTACATCTTTGTGCATAGTGGGTGTCACAGTTTTGTTGTTGGACTCCCAATAATTGGTTATTCAATAGCTAGCTATTGCCCTCACTTTGTTGACTACATGTCAAGCAACAAGGAGTCACATTGACAAATAACTGATTATTCCATCTCCTACAAGTTTAACAAGCTTTTTGAAGCTTCAAGGGAGGGAGGGGCAATGCCGTTTGTAAGTGTACCTAATACAGCCTCTAATTGAGTCATTGTCTTTCTTGGATTTAACTTTTTTTTGAATTTTTCCATTTTCCTCCATATGCATACCATCCAATGTCTATCTATCTAAATTTTATATCATTTCATTTGTCTTCCAATATTCAACTTATTCAAAATTTTACATCTTCCCACATCCACATATCATCTAAACTATATCTTCTTTCAACACTCAACTTCCATGACCTACATTTCATCCCAATTTTAGCTTTCCTCACTAACCTCAATTTCATCCATCATCCAACATTTTTTACTTTATTGACCCACAAATCATCCAAAGGGTCCCAATCATCACATTAAGATGGAAATAAAACAAAATATCTTAAAATAGAACATTTTACACAATTTGTTCAATGAGAAAATTATTTATCTTGGTGGCCTATCTCTAAAAAATACATCACAATTTGGTCAATGAGAAAGTTATTCATCTTAGTGACCTATCTCTAAAAAATAAATCACAATTTGGTCAATGAAAAAGTTATTCATCTTGGGGTTAGCTATACCAAGATCAATATGCAATAAAATGTTCTTCACCAAATTTGTGCCTTTAGTCTTTAGTTTCAAAGAATCCAACCATGAATGCAACACATGTCCCTCTATTAAAATGTATTTAGTTTCAAGCATAATGAAAAGAAGTTAGTTCATTAAATTAGATACATTCAAAAAGGTGAAGATTTTTCTTTTGTTTTGGTTGGGCATCCTGCACTATGAAAAAAAGGGCATTTTGCAATTGGCCTTGCAACTCATTGTATATACGGTGCAATTCATTGCAACTCTATCAAAACAACTCATTTTCAACTACTATGCAACTCCATTATAATTGCACCCATGATTTCATGCTAATGTCATTGATTTTCATCCATTTATTAAAATTTGACACATGACACAATAAAAAATTGCCCCATGGCATATTATTTATATTTTGGAATAACTAAATAAATAAATATATTTATTTTAATAACTAGGTAGGTCGTACATAACCATAGGTAGGTAGGTTGGTAGGTTTAAAAACCTACATACCTACATATTTACTTAAGACCTACCTACCTACCTACATAGGTAGGTAGAGAAATAGAAGAATGGTCATGAATTTTATTTTATTTTTAAAATTTCCCTTTGTTTTAAGGTTTTTTGTTGTTCCTTAGTTGTAAATTAAGTTGTAATTGAATTGCAACTATAACACTTAAGTGCTTAGGGCAAGCCAAATCCAAGGGGAGGGCTCCATTGTTTCTGATGTCTAAACA
>Ga0116228_10006985_pt1 | contig 10101 bp, 13 predicted proteins | sample S1TSphfallax_2_FD_89694 | JGI IMG/M metagenome (GOLD analysis project Ga0116228, IMG submission 89694) | Host-associated microbial communities from peat moss isolated from Minnesota, USA - S1T2_Fc - Sphagnum fallax MG | ecosystem: Host-associated > Plants > Peat moss > Unclassified | place...
GCACCACTCATCGAAATACGTGAAGATCGGATGGAAGCGGTACTCGGGATGCCGCTTGAGATGATCCGAGATGTTCTGATAGCGGTAGAAGCCGACGATCTCCGAGAGGTAGGTCGTTACGAAGATCCACTTGGGGTGCATGTACTGCAGCCCCTGAACCTTCGGCAAATTCTCGAGGTCGAAGCGCCGGCCCATCTGGCGCATCACCCAATTGAGGAACGATGAATGCCGGCCCTCGTCGCGCGCCATGCACTGATAGATTTTCGAGACGGACGGATCGCTGATCTTGCGGCACACGTCGCTATAGAGGAGGCAACCCGAGAACTCCCCGATCGCCGAGCGATTGAGGAACTCGTAGAATTCGCTCCAGAGCGGATCGTAATCGATGTCCAGCGCGTCGTCGGCCCACTTGAAGTGGGCCCGGTTCCAGTCGGCCTCGAAGTCTTTGCGCAGATCCTCGAATTCCTCGCGAACCCAGTCGACGCTCAGCGAGTTGAGGATCTCGTTGTCCGTGCGGTACAAGCGCGGACGAAGCAGTTGCGGGGCTTGTGACACGGTCAGAATCCTGCTAGGCGCGCACGGCCTCGAAGATGAACGAATCGTAGAAAAATTTCTTGACGCGGCGCGTGCGCTTCATCTGGAAGCCCGCGCGGTAGAGCACCTGCTCGACTTCATCATATGAGAGCAGATGCAGGCTCGTCATCCGGTTCTTCTGATGGAAGAACTTCTTGCCGATCATCATCCACAGCGAGTTCATCGACGTCTTGACCGCAAACGAGCCGATCAACTTGTACGCTGAAAGCTTGGCGAGATTTTCGAGCATCACTTTGACTTCGTCGTACGGATAATGGAAGAGCACGTCGAGGCAGCAGACGAGATCGTATGACCGCTCATCGCCGGCGAGCGCCGCGATGTCACCGACTTGGAAGTGCGGTTGGATGCCCTTCGTGCGCCCGAAGCACGAGTAGCGTGCGTACGATACCATCGGCGCCGACTGATCGAAGCCGTCGACCTCGTAGCCTTGATCGGCGAGCGCGAGCGCGAGCGTCCCGGTGCCGCAGCCGGCGTCGAGCGCGGTACGCGTCGTATCGTTCTTCACCCACTCGATGACCGTATTGATCGCCATGCGGTGACCATCGCGGATGACGGTCCAGATCGGCGGGATGCCGCCGTCGCCGTAGATCGCTGTCCAACGCGAAAATCCGGAAGACTCGAAGTACTTGGCGACACGCTTGCTGGTTTCGGATTGCGCGATCGTGCGGAAGAGCGAAGACCGCTCGATCTTGGGAGCGGCGGTCTGCAGGTCGAGTTGCTCGTGCATTGACGACATGATCTCTTTCACGGGATCGAAGGTGCCCCAATCGTAGCGAGGCGGATGACGCGGCTCGGTGATAGCGGTCACGCTCGCCGGAAGTGAAATTTTTCGGTATACTCTCGATCATGGATCCGTGGCGCGGCCCCGTGCGCGTGCTGATCGCCGCCGAGCGGGCGATCTTCGTTCTCGCCGGGGCGATGTTTTTCGTGGCCGCCTTCGCGCTGACGTTCCGGGCGGCGATCGCGCTGTGGGGTCTCATCGTCGGACCGAGCAGCGAGATCATCACCACGGGCACCGACTTCCTCGACGTGATGTTGCTGGTGCTCATGGTGGTCGAACTCGCCTACACGGTCATCATCTCGCTGCGCGGGTCCGTCTTGCGGGCCGAGCCGTTCTTACTCGTCGGGTTGATCGCCGTGATCCGGCGGATGCTCGTCATCACGATCGGCGGATCCGGCCACGGCGTCACCTCCGCGCAGCCGATCGAGCTGCTGGTCCTGACCGGGATCGTGCTCGTGCTCGTCGCCTCGCTCGTGGTGCTGCGCCGCATCCCCCCCGAGCGCAATCACGAGCTCGACATCTTCGCAGAAGATAAGGAAAGCCACTGAGCCGGCGAATCGACCTGCCGTCGGGCGGGGCACTCCACGTCGAGGGCGTCCCCGGCGCGCCCGCGTTCCTCTTGCTGCACGGCGTCGGCGGGGCCGCCTGGTCGTGGAAGCCGCAGCGCGCCGCGCTCGCCGCCCGCTTTGCCGTCTACACGTGGGAAGGCCGCGGCCACGGCCAGGCCGCCCGCGTCGCGGACGCGGGGCTCGCCGACTACTGGCAGGACGCGCTCGAAGCCATCGACGCGCTGCGGGCCCGCGGCGCGACGCCGGCGACCGTCGTGGGTCACTCGATGGGCGGCCTGCTGGCCATGCGCCTCGCCACGCACGTCCCCGCGGCCGTGGAGAGCGTGGTCCTCGTCGATCCCGTCTATGCCCCCGACGGGAGCGCCGGACATGTCCCGGGGGCGGCCGGAAAATTTGCCGCGGCCGCCTTCCGCCCGCTTTTCCATCAGGTCGCGACGAACGGCCCGATCGCCCGCGCGATGAGCCGCTGGGTGTTCATCAATTCCTTTGAAAATCGCGATTTGATGGAGGCCGCCTGGCGCGATCAGCAGACGCAGATCCCGGTCGAATACCCGCGCATGCTGCGCGAGGCGTTCACCGGGCCGACGGGGATCGAGATTGGCGACGATGCCAGCGCCATCGACGTCCCGACGCTGGTCCTCGAGGGTTCCAGCGGCCGCAAAGCGCCGCGGTTCCCGGGCTTGGTCCGGACGCTCCGCGATCGGCTCGCCGAGCGCTTTCGCTACGAAACGATCCCCGGCGGGCACTATCTGCAGCTCGATGCGCCGGAGATGGTCAACGCGCTGCTGCTGGGTTGGCGGGCGCCCGCGGCCTAGCGCCGCTCGATCCAAATCCGTGCGGCGCACGTGCCGCCGAAGAAGATCAGGAAGCCGCCGACGAGGATCCAGCCCCAGACCCAGCCGAGTCGGCCACGATCGACGGCCTCCTCCATTCCGGGTGGAGCGACGAGGATAGCGCCGGCGGCGGGTGGCGGCTGGGGTTCGTCGCTCGCGAGCAGGCCGCTGGGGACGGACTCTTTGCCGGCGACGATATCGGCGCGCAGCGCCTGGACGCGGCTCCAGATCGCCGGCGTGACGACGGCGGCGGCCGCCGCCGGCCGAGTGAGGGTGATGGCGCCGTCCGCCAGGCCGAGTTGGGTCGTCCCGCTGACCGGTTTCTGGCCGATGCTGTCCTCGCACGCCTGCTGGACGGCTTCACCCGCGTTCGTGACGACGCTGCCGAGCATCCGTCCCGGTGCGAGCGCATCCTGATCGGCATCGACCCCGATCGCGTAGCCGCGCGGACGGGTTTTGATGTAGGCGATCGCCCCGATGCCGGCGCGCCCGGCGACGACGAAGGTCACGTCCGCGCCCCGCGCAGCCAGCCGAGCCGCGGCCACCTCGGCCTTGGCCGCGTCATCGAAGGTCGCGCCGAGATCGCTTGCGACCCGGATCCGCGGCCGGACCGCCCGCGCGCCGGCCGTATAGCCGCTCAAATCTTGGCGCACTTGCGGCGCCGGTGCGCCGCCGAGAAAGCCGATGGTCCCCGACGTGCTCACCTGCGCGGCGAGCGCGCCGGCGAGGTACGCGCCCTCTTCGGTCTTGAAGCGGATCGATTCCACGTTCGGACCGATCGCGGGCGCCCCGACGACGGTGAAATGGGTCGTCGCGAAGCGCTGGGCTAGGCTCCCGATCGGATCCGCCGTCTGCGTTCCGATCCCGATGATCTCACCGTAATCCTGGGTCGCGAGGCGCAGGGCGGCGGCCTGGATGTCGTCCTCGTTTTGCGGCTCGATGATCCGGATCGTCGCTCCGTCCTGTGCCTCGCAGGCTTTGAGCCCGGCGACGGCCGCGTCGTCGATCGAGCCGTCGCCGATGCCGCCGATCGCGGTAATGAGGCCGACCTTCTTGGGTTGCGGTCCGTGGGAACAACCGGCGAGGATCCATCCGAGCAGGCAAAGCGAAAGCAGGGCTCGTGCGTGGAGCATCATCGGTCGTCCTGATACGCCCTAGCCCGGCGGCGGCCTTCGCCGAATGATGCGGCTGCTACAGACGGCCGGCGTCGGTCCATCCTAGAATTGCGTGGGGTGCTCCGCATCGGAGACTCCGCCAGCGCCCGTGGGCGCGAGAAGGGAACCTATTCATGGGAGCGTTTGCAGCAGTGAGCTTGCCGGTCGATTTGACCCGCAAGAGCGGAGCCGAACAGATCGTGCTCACGGTCCTCAATCAGTTTGCCGGCACGCGCAACGTCGCGCTCGACCGCGCCGCCGGCACCGTGACCTTCGAGATCCATTTTCCCGGCAATCTCTCGAATCTGGTCGGCCGCCTCATGCGCCGCGGAATTGCCGTCGGGGAGCGCGCCGCCGTTTCGATTCCGGTCAAGCCGTTTGCGGCCGGGCTCGGCATGCCCGCCTCCGCGGTGAAGCACCAACTCGAAGACGGCCCCGAAGTGTGGGACGTGCAGTTCCGGCCCGGTCCGTACGTGCTCGCCGCGGAGATGGAAAACGGCCGCGTCAATGCCTCGATCGTGCCGAGCACGCACTCGATGCACGAAATCTACGACGTCCTCTTGGGCCTGCGTTACCTGGCCCAAGACGTTCCGACACTGCCGTACATCCGGGGACTGTAGTTCTGCATCCGGCGTTCGGAGGCGAACCGCTCGAGGCCGCCGCGCCGGCCGCTGCACCGTCGCGGACCGAACTCGAGCGCAGTTACGCGGGCTGCCGCGAGAACGCCCGCGTTCACTCCAAGACCTTCTATTTCGCTTCGCTCTTCTTGCCGCCCGAGAAGCGGCGTGCGATTTGGGCCGCGTATGCCTTCTGCCGGACCGCCGACGACTATGTCGACAGCTTCGCGCCGGCGGCGCAGCGCCTAGCGGCGGTCGATGCCTGGGAACATGCGCTGCGAGAAGCGTATGCGGGCCGCCCGCACGAGCCCCTGCTGATCGCCTTCGCCGACGCCGCGGAGCGCTTTGCGATCCCGATCGATCCGGCGCTCGATTTGCTGCGCGGCGCCCGGCGCGACATCACGATTCGCCGCTACGAGACCTACGACGAGCTGCGCGAATACTGTTATCTCGTCGCATCGACCGTCGGGCTGATGACGGCGCCGATCCTCGGTTATCGCGCGGGCGCGCTCGAGTACGGCATCGCGCTCGGCCGCGCGATGCAGATGACGAACATCCTGCGGGATGTCGGTGAAGATGCACGGATGGACCGGATCTATCTGCCGGCCGAAGACCTCGCGCGCTTCGGGTGTACGGACGACACGATTATGCGCGGCGTCATCGACGAGGGCTTCGTGCGGATGATGAAATTCCAGATCGAACGCGTGCGGCGCATGTACGCTGAAGCCGAGCCCGGCATCGCGCTACTCGGCGCCGAGAGCCGATACACCGTGCGCGTCGCGCTTTCGCTCTACCGCCGGATCCTCGATCGGATCGAGCAGAACGGCTACGACGTTTTTTCGCGCCGCGCGTTCGTGCCGATCCGCACGAAGGTCGCGGTCGCGCTTGCCTCGGCGTTGCGCCATCCGGGAAACCTTCCCACGGAGTAGGACTTCGCGCCGAGCCCCAACAAACGTCCGCTCGTGTCATCGCTACTCGCCGATATGCTTCGGAAAAGTCGTTCGGCCTACAATGATATGTGGATCGATCGCTCGCGAACGGGCTTTGCAACCGAGCCGAAAGCAGAAGTCGTTTCCCAGCATCTGACCTATTGGGATACGATCTGCACGGCGGTCGAGAGCAACGAATTCAGCGAGCTCTTGCAAAATTCACGCGACGCCGGCAAGTACCAGGCGATGATGGGGATGGAACTCTCCGACGCCGTCAATCGGACCGTGTCCGCAACGAACATGATCGAGATCGCGCTGCTCGAATCCAACGACGGTGAAGCCTCACCGATCGATGTGATCGGCGAGATCGCCGACTTGCGTTCGATGATCGTGATGGCCGTCGTCGAGGGCTACAAGAGCGCGACCGACGGAGCGACGAAGCAGAAATCCTCGAACGATCGCCTGCGGGCGGCGCTGCTCGCCGATCCGAAGCGTTTCACGCCCATCGATCTCCCGGCCGGCGAAGAGCTGGGCCCGCTCTACGACGCCGACCTGCGCTTCTACGCCGTTGCGTCGGGCAAGATCCGGCTCTACAACCTGCTCTCCAACGGCCGCACGATCACGCTTTCGATCCTCAGCGAGAACGATGTGTTCTTCCAATGGAGGGTCCAGTCGGGGAGCCTCTCGGTCGTGTGTGCCGAGGCGATGCAAGATTCGCGCATCGTGGGCGTCTCGGAGAAAGATTTGGTCACGCTGCTCGGCGAGCAGCCGGCCGCGGCGATCGACGTGATCCAGAACTTCGCCCGGCGCCTGACCGAATCCCAAGCACTCATCGACGACCTGATGAACAACAGCGTCAACATGCTCCTCTACCGGACGCTGGCCGAACTGGCGCGCCAGTTCGGCCGCGAGGCGAGCGGCTCGCGCGCGGGCGCGGTAGTCATCGACGTGCCGCTCACGCATCAGCGGCTGGCCGACATGATCGGCAGCAACCGCGTCACCGTCACGCGCAAGCTCCACGAACTGCAGCAGCGCGGTTTGATCATCGCCCGCGGCTCCGGTTCGATCGAGGTCGTCGACCTCGCCGCGCTCAACCGACTCGTGGCGAACGCAGAACCGTAAGCAGCGCCGGCAGCAAACCAAGCGCGATGCCGCCGGCGACGCCGGGCATCGCGCGGTCGCCCGGGCCGCGGCCACGCAGCCACGGCGAGAACAGATGGCCGACGCAGACGGCCACCGCCGCGAAGAGTCCAAGCATCATCCCCCCGCCGTGCGCGATGATCGCGACCGGGATGAACGCTTTGAGCGCATCGAGCGCATCGAGCACCCCGCGGGCGAAGCGCCCGGCGGATCGATAACTCGAGGTTCGTGCCCGCTCGCTGCCGGCGAAGAGCCAGTCGACGACGCGTCCGAACGGGATCGAGCCCATCAAAAAACTGAAACCGACCGCGAAGATGACGCGAACGGCGAAATTCCCATAGAACCAATTGTGAAGCAGCGCTTCGTTTACTTGCATTCGGCCTCGCCGGCAGAGCGCAGGCATCACACGGAAGGTGGAGAAGCGCCTGCCTCTCTGTTCCTGGGCCTGATTGTAGTAGTGGGTACAACACCCTTGGAATCGGAGCCTGTATGCTCCCAATGGGACAATGCGCCTACCTTAACATCCGCTTTTTTCGGAGGGACCATGATTCGTCGGATTCTCGCTACGGTGACCGCGCTCGGCGCGACCGCTGCCCTATCGCTCCCGGCTTCGGCCCAGGCGATGTCGTCCGCGGCGCCTTCGGGCGGCGGCGGCACCTTGCTCTATGTCTGGGGTTGGATCCTCATCGCCGGCATCATCATCTTCGTCGGAGGCGCGAGCCTCGGCGTCGGTGGGAGCGGCCGTCGCTAGTTTGTAGCTGAAGTCACCACCAAGGCACGATTTTCACGTTACAGTGAGATCGTGTTTTGGTGGATTATGGCTCTGTTCGTAGCAGCGATCGCGGTCGCTCCCGCCGTCGCCTTTCTCACCGGTCTGCGCCGACCGCATTAAGCGGTAGTCGCGAGCCGTAAGGGAGGTGACGAGTGGGTGCGACGTTGACGCTGCTCCATGTCGTTTTCGGATCGCTGGCGCTGCTGGCGGCTCCGGCGGCTCTCCTTGTGCGCACGGGCGGCTACTGGCACAAGTGGTTCGGAACGGCGTTCACGCTCGTCATGGCGGTCGTGCTCTTTTCTGCTGCGTTCATGTGGCAGGCCAAGGGGCACGCCTTTCTCGTTCCGCTCGCCGTCGTGACCGCGTACTTGATCTTCAACGGGTGGCGCGTCGTCGCGCGCCGGCGCCGCAAATTCTTCAGTGCACCGCAGATCGCGATCGACGCGGTTGCGGCGCTCGGCGTGATGATCGCCGGCGGTGTGACCTCGTGGATGGGCTGGACGGCCGCCGCGCCGCTCATGCATTCGATCGCGCCGGCGCTCATGGCAATCGGCGGGATCGCCGTCGCGTTCGGGATGAACGATCTGCTCGGCTTCACCGCGCCGCGGTTGAAGATCGGCTGGCTCGTCTCGCATTTCGCGGCGATGCTCGCGTCCTATATAAGCGCGGTGACGGCGTTCGTCGTCATCAATGCCCACGCGGTGCCGATGATGCTCCGCTGGGGTGTTCCCGGAGCGATCGGCGCGCTGACGATCACGGCGTACAGCGTTCAGGCGTTCATGCGCGGGTCGCGCCGTCCGGTTCGGGGCGTGTCGCCTGCGCGGGCGGTCAACCCCGAACACGTTCGTCCCGTCGCCGTAGTCACCACTACACCGCCGGCAAGCCGGCGCGCCGTATCATAACGTCATGGTCGGATATTTGTTCGGCCGGCGATCTTCGGATGGAGGATTTCCTTGGAAGCTACAAGTGCGGTATATGAAGTCGGGAACGATCAAGTTCCAGACGTTTTCCGCGATTTTTTCAACAACGCTGACTGGACGATCCACAAGTTCGTCGTGGCCGGCTCGTGGTCGTTTTTCATCGTCGCGGTCGTAGCCCACATTACGGTGTGGATGTGGCGTCCGTGGGGCCAGTTCTAGGAGGTTTGGCGAATGATTTCACGTCGTCCGTATAACTTCCGCGCCACCGTCGGGGCGTACATCGTCGCCGGCGTTGTCGTCGCCTTCCTGATCCACTTCATCGTGCTCAGCTCCTCACGCTACAACTGGATCTTCCCGCCGGCGAGCGGAACCGCCCAAACCGTTAACCCCGCTCCCGGAGCAAAGTAAAGGAGTCTGCCGGTGCTCGAGTTCGAAGACGCTTATCGGAAGCCCGGCAATACGCTCCTCGGGCAACTCTTCGGCGTAGATGCGTTCGATTTTTGGGTCGGCCGCTTCTACGTCGGGTTGTTCGGGGTCATCTCCGCGATCGCGATCGTGATCGGTGTCGGTATCTTGTTCATCGCCGTCGGTCAATACGGCGATTGGGACCTCGTCCGGGCGAACATTCCGGCGCCGCTGCGTGAATTCGGTCTCGGGCCGGCCCCCTTCTTACACGGCGGCGCGTGGCAAGCGGTCGTGATCTTCGCGACGATCTCGTTTGTCGCTTGGGCGCTCCGCGAAGTCGAAATCTGCAAGAAACTCGAGATGGGATATCACGTCCCCGCGATGTACAGCCTCGCCATCTCGGCGTGGGTGGTGTTGCAGATCATCCGGCCGCTCTGGATGGGCTGCTGGTGCGAGGGTTTCGACCTCAGCTATAGCGGTCACCTGACGTGGGTTTCCAATACCGGCTTCCGGTACATGAACTTCTACCTCAATCCGTTCCACGCATACGCCGTGCTCGGATTCTTCCTCACCGCGATGGTGCTCGCGATGCACGGAAGCGCGATTCTCGGCACCTATCACACCGACAAAGACCCGAACGTCGAAATGCTTCGCGAAGATAACTTCTGGCGCGATTACATCGGGTACTCGATCGGTGAGTACGGCATTCATCGCCTCGGTTTCTACCTCGCGTTCTACACGCTGATCATGTCGGATCTCTGTATCCTGACCAGCGGAACGCTAGTGAGCGACTGGGTCAAATTCTGGCACCCGTTCTAAAGGTGGCGTTCTAAATGGCGACTATGCTGACCGGCCCGCGCGTCGAGCCGATCGAACCGTTCGAGCCGAGTCAACTCGATACGGACGACATCCTTGGGATCCGCGCCGGCGTCCCGTTCCGGCTGGAACTGCTGCGCGAGTTCAAGGTCGACACCCAACTGGGGACGATCTGGCTCGGAACGTGGGGCTTGCTCTCGGTGGCGTTCTTTCTCGCCGGCGGTCTCGTGCTGTTCTGCGCGGCGCTCGATCAAACCGGCGGTAATCTCATCGATGCCATCAAATATTTTGCGAACGTGCAAGAACTGCCGCCGGACGGGCTGGGTTGGTTCCACTCACCGCGAACCGGCGGGTACTGGGAACTCAACATCCTCTGCTGGGCGGGTGCGATTCTCGCCTGGGCCGGCCGCTGTTACGATCGGCTGCGCCGCCATCAATGGCGCCCCTATTTGCTCTACGCGTGGCTCGCGGCGATCTCGCTCACCTCGGCGATCTGGATCTGGCATCCGCTGCTGATGGGCACGTGGGCCGATGCGCCGGGCCTCGGGCTCAACTCCGACCTCGACTGGGC